>Ga0265293_10002743_pt1 | contig 34322 bp, 35 predicted proteins | sample Munlanlewell138R_FD_192505 | JGI IMG/M metagenome (GOLD analysis project Ga0265293, IMG submission 192505) | Leachate microbial communities from a municipal landfill in Southern Ontario, Canada - Leachate well 138R | ecosystem: Engineered > Solid waste > Landfill > Unclassified | place: Canada... | reverse complement strand
GAGTTTGCGATATATTCTATGGAATCGGAACTCCACGGTATAACGTCTATTTTCTCATTTCCAAGCTCCGCGACTACCCTGTCGATCCGCGACCCTTTCTGCCCAACGCACGCGCCTACGGGATCAACATTTTCATCCTCGGAATAAACCGCTATTTTTGTACGGGAGCCCGCTTCGCGCGCTATGCTTTTTATCTGAACAATGTTCTGCATTATTTCCGGAACTTCTATTTCAAACAGCCTTTTTAATAAACCGGGGTGCGAGCGCGATACTATTATCTGCGGACCTTTCGCGGTTTTTCTCACCTCAATCATATAAACCTTTATGTGGTCGTTGGAATTATACCTCTCACCCGGTATGCACTCGGAATTTGGCATAACTCCTTCGGCTCCGTCAATCTCTAGAAGCACTCCCGCTTTGTCCACACGATGAATAGAGGCGTTTAAAATTTCCCCCTCGCGCTCTATAAATTTGGAATATATAACGTCGCGTTCGGCGTCGCGCAGACGGTGTACGACAACCTGTTTGGCGGTTTGCGCCGCGATTCTGCCGAAAGAACCCGGGGTTACTTCTATTTCCATTACGTCGTCCGGCTCGTACGCTATATTAATTTTCCTCGCTTGTTCAAGCGAAATCTGCAGCGTATCGTCTTCTACCGTTTCCGCCACGGTCTTTTTGGCATATACTCTAAACGCACCGCTGTCGGGATCAACCTCCACCCGCACATCCATTGCCGCGCCGTAGTTTTTTTTGTATGCCGAAACAAGCGCGGTTTCAACCGCGTCTATCAGTATACTTTTATCTATGCCTTTTTCTTTTTCCAGCGCAGTAAGAGCGCTCAAAAACTCTTTGCTCATCAAAACCTCCGTTCATATATCGACATGCAGCCTTACCAAAGCCACATCTTTGTACGCAAACTCGCCGCCGTTATCAAGCATAAATGCCGTATCATTATACGAAACAAGAACACCCGTGATTTCCTTTTTGCCGTTTATCGCGCGATATAGTTTTACGTCGACCTTCTTGTTTACGCTTCGCGCAAAATCGCGAGGCCCTTTAAGCGGTCGATCAAGCCCGGGCGACGACACGCATAAAAAATACGAATCCGCTATAGGGTCGTTGTCTTCTATAACCGGGTCGACAAGACGGCTTATTTTTTCGCAGTCCTCAAGCGTAAGCCCGCCGGGTTTATCCGCGTATATAATAAGCTCAATCCCGCCCGGTGTTTTCTTTATTTCGGTACCGACATATTCATAACCGTTTCGGGTTATTATCGGCTCCGCAAGCTCTTCAACAGCTTTTTCCGTTTTCGCCGCTATTTTCGTTTCCTCCGCCGGCTTTTTTAAGCGTCGGCAGCTTTTCTTTAATACAATAATTGAAAAGAGTGGGTTTTCCCACTCTCAGCTAAAAAAAGAATTGCCAACAACGCAAATATACCATAAAGACATAAAATGTGCAAGAAGAATTATAAGCTTAAAATAATAGGTCCCGGGTATCCGGCGCCGCCGTTATAAGGCGTTAAACGAGCGCGATTACCGCGGCCATCGCTCCCGTTTGCCCCTTGTCCCTGCGGTGGGAAAAAAACAGTTCTTTATTTTCGTATGTGCAAAGCCGCGCGTCGGTAATATTTTCGGGTAATATTCCCGCCGAAAGCATATCGTCTGTACACGCTTTATTAAGGTCGGCGTAATAGCGTCCGTCGCGCTCCCGCACGACGCTTTTGCCAAATTCAGTTTCAAACACTTTTTTTACGTCTTCCCCTATTTCAAAATATTTTACGCTTATGCACGGCCCTACGGCCGCAAGAATATCGCTTTTCCCGCAGCCCGCGCTACAAAGCGTATCTATTGAAATCCTTGCGAAATGCTCCGCTATGCCTCTCCATCCCGCGTGGCATACCGCGGCCGCGCGTCTTATAGGGTCATAAAAAAACAACGGCGCGCAGTCCGCGTGAAAAGAAATAAGCGGCAGCCCCGCCGCGATTGTATACAGACCGTCGCACACATTATGCAGCGGCTCGCTTATAACGCCGCGTCCCGCATCGCTTTTTACCGCGAGGTGGATTTTGGCGCTGTGAGCGTAGTTAATGCACACAGCCTGTTTTTCGTCAAATCCCGCGGCCGCGCTAAAGCGCGCGAGGTTCTCTATAAAATTGTGCTGGTTTTGTTCACGCTTGCGGCTGAAATTGAGCGTGTTGTACGGTTTTTTGCTTACTCCGCCTATACGCGTGGAAAAAGCGCAGCAAACACCGCCGGCTTTTTCAAAAGAAGGTATCTTTAAAAAACTAACGCCGTTTTTTTCGTGAATGCTAAACCCTGTTTTTATCATTTTTCTTCAAGCAGCCGCTGAAGCTCTTTCATAAAAGTGTCAACGTCTTTGAATTCTTTATATACCGAAGCGAAGCGCACATACGCGACATCGTCAAGCTCTTTTAAACCCTTCATTACAAGCCCGCCTATCTCGCGGGTGGTTATTTCCTGACGCAGCGAGTTGAATATCGCCTTTTCGATTCCTGCCACGAGAGCCTCTATATCATGCATGGGCACAGGCCGTTTCTCGCAAGCTTTGATTATGCCGAATTTGATTTTATCCGCGTCAAACGATACCCTGTCTCCATTTTTCTTAACTACCAGAAGCGGCAGGCTGTCTATTTTTTCATACGTTGTAAACCGCTTTTTGCACAGCAGGCATTCCCTGCGCCGCCTTATTGAGCTCCCTTCGTCAGTCGGCCGCGAATCAACTACTTTGCTCTCAATATGTCCGCAATATATGCATTTCATAAGCTGCCCCCAAAAAATATTTATTTGTTACTTATTATAGCACAGCGCCGGACACATTACCAATAGCTGTTACCGGCTTATTGACCGTGCGGATAATTTGGAACGCCGCCGGATTCGATTTCAACGAGTATAACGTCTTCGCCTATCTTTCTTATATTGCACCACGGTATAACGCTGTCGCGCTCTCCGCGGAATAAGAACGACAAACGGGACGGCCCGGGCACAACTATAGCGCACACCTTTCCGGCGCTTATATCCACAACCATATCGCAAACATAACCGAGACGCGCGCCGTCAAGCACGTTTACGACTTCTTTCTGTCTTAATTTAGAGAAACGCGTCATATTAATCACCTCTCTCAATAATATTAATTGCAGCGCAAGAAAAAGACTGCGTTTTTGTTTTTTAACCGCCGGACGTATATTAAGTATTATTGTTTATAGAAAACACGATTTTTGTATGTTATTATGTACGCGTGGCTTCGCAAAACTATTAAGGGGCAGACTATGATTAATACTATTGATAAAAAACCGGTTGATACACGTCACGTCAGTATAAAACCTTTTGTTAAATGGGCCGGCGGAAAATCACAATTACTAAACGAAATAAAAAAAATATATCCCGATGAACTTGGAAAAAGAATAACAAAATACGCCGAACCGTTTGTTGGCGGAGGCGCGGTGTTGTTTGATATATTGAGCAATTATAAACTGGACAAACTGTATATCGGCGATCTTAACGCCGAACTTATAAACGCTTATCAAATAATAAAAAATGACGTGCAAGAGCTTATAACAGTTTTAAAACGGTTATCAAAAGAATACTTTTCTTTTTGCGATGAACAAAAAAAGGAATACTATTATTCAACCAGGAAGCGCTTTAATAGCTTAAAATTAAGCCAAAACGATTCACACAGTATCGAAAAAGCCGCTCTATTTATATTTCTGAATAAAACTTGTTTTAACGGCCTGTACCGTGTTAATAAAAAAGGGCTGTTTAATGTTCCTGTGGGTTCATACAAAAACCCGACTATCTGCGATGAAGACAACCTCCTAAATATCTCCGACGCTTTAAAAAAAGTCATTATTGTTTGTGGAGATTACAGGCTCTCGGATGGTTTTATTGATGAAGACACCTTTGTATACTTTGATCCCCCATACCGTCCGTTATCCGAAACGGCATCATTTACATCATATACAAAAAATAATTTTGGGGATGAAGAACAAATCGAGCTGGCAAAGTATGTATACAAGCTTGAGCAAAGAGGAGCTAAAATTGTCATCAGTAACTCAGACCCAAAGAATTTGGAAAAGAAAGATGAGTTCTTCGACAAATTATATTCCACATATCAAATCAATAGGGTTTTCGCAACTCGTATGATAAACTGCAATGGCAATTCACGCGGTAAAATAAAAGAATTGCTTATATCAACATTTTGAGGTTTGTGATTTATGAGAGATTTTAATGAATGGGTTGCACATTTTAAAACATCAATTTACTTGTAAAAGTTTGTCACCTTCAAACATTTGCGCAAATCCATACCCGCATATTATTTTATACGTAGCGCCACAAAGCGTTTACTGTTATATAGTCCTTCTCATCGCTTTAAGCGCGTTCTTCTCCAGCCTTGACACCTGCGCCTGGCTTATTCCTATTTCGTTAGCCACTTCCATTTGGGTTTTACCCTGATAAAACCGCATGTTAATAATATTCTTTTCGCGCTCGCTCAGCTTTTCCATGGCTTCTTTTAAGGCAAGCCCCTCAAACCATGTCGTGTCGGCGCCGGAGTTGTCCGCCAGCAGGTCCATAACGAATATAGCGTCCGAACCGTCGTGATACACCGGCTCGTAGAGCGAGACCGGGTCTTGAATAGCGTCCAGCGCAAATACCACGTCTTCCACGTTAACGCCCATTTCATTCGCTATCTTTTCAATGCTCGGGTCTGCGCTGTCTTTTTTTGAAAGCATATTGCGTATCTGCAGCGCTTTATAAGCGATATCCCGAAGGGAGCGCGAAACGCGTATACTGTTGTTATCGCGCAGATAGCGCCTTAACTCTCCGGTTATCATAGGCACGGCATATGTGGAAAAACGCACCCCGAGCTCCACATTAAAGTTATCTATAGCTTTTATTAGCCCTATGCAGCCAACCTGAAACAAATCGTCCATGTTTTCTTTCCGCCCCGAAAAACGCTGTATTACGCTTAGCACGAGGCGAAGGTTTCCTTTAATAAATTCCTCGCGCGCCGCCTTGTCTCCGGCTTTTATTTTAAGCATCATCTCACTCATTTGTTTTTGCTTCATTACTGGCAGTTTTGACGTGTCCACTCCGCAGATTTCAACCTTGTTAATAAGCATGCAATACTCTCCCCGGTAGCTTTGATATGACTAGCATTGCCATGCAAAAATGCTTTTATACTGCTGAAAAACGGTTTTTGGACAGCCGAAAACAGGTGTGTGCTTTCATTAACGCACACCAAAAAACAAGCTAAGCTTGATTGCCGACAGTTTTAACTCGTATTAAATAAAGCTTATGAGAAAATAAAAATGGATGTTACGGCACATTAAATTTTTTTGTTCCGTTGTTTTATCTGTCCCTGTTAAGAAGCATATCGGCCATATCGGCAAGCGCTTTTGCCCTGCCGTCAAAACACGCAAGCGCTTCTTTTGCCTCTTTTGTTTTTTCCCGCGCGATAACGCGCGAAGCGTCCGTACCCATAGCGCGCACAAACGTAAGCTTGCCGGATAACTCGTCCTTGCCTGTTGACTTGCCTAGTATCGCGCCGTCTCCTTTGATATCAAGTATATCGTCCACAATTTGAAACGCGAGCCCTACGCAGCCGCCATAAACTCCAAGCGCGGCAATCTCGTCTTCGGGCGCATTAAGCAGCGCCGCGCCCGCGGTTACCGAAGCGCTTATAAGCGCCGCGGTTTTTCTGATATGAATGAATTCAAGCGCCTTTAAATCAAGCCCCTTGCCCTCGAACGAAATATCGGCGGCCTGCCCCGCTATCATTCCGCGCGCTCCAGCCGCTTTTGCGATTATACGCGTCGCTTTTACATAATTGGCGTATTCTTTTTCACGAAGCGCGGCGCCCAGCATTGTTTCAAAAGCGCAGTTGAGCAAACCGTCTCCCGCAAGAATGGCGTTGCCTTCCCCGAACACCACATGGCACGTCGGTTTCCCGCGCCTTAAAACGTCGTTGTCCATCGCGGGGAGATCGTCGTGTATAAGCGAATAGGTATGTATCATTTCTATGGCGCACGCAAAATCAAGAGCCTTACCGGCGCCGCCGTATATATCCGCCGACATAAGGCAAAGCGTTGGTCTTAACCTTTTGCCCCCGCCGAGCAGGCTGTAGCACATGGCGTCTTTTAAAACGCCGGGCTCGCACATTTTATCCATCAGCCGCATAAGACGGCTGTTTATTTTGTCCGCCAGCTTATTCATCGGCGTGCTCGCCGGTTTTGATTATTTCAATTTTAGTTTTATATTCGTCAAGCTTTTTTTGCAGCGCGTCCGCAAGCCTTATGCCCCGCGCGTAAAGCTCCATGCTTTTCTCTATTCCCTCCTGCCCCGATTGCAGCCGCTGCGCAATATCCGAAAGCCTAAGCAGCTCCTGTTCAAAGTTGTCCATTATCTGCCCCTTCCCGTTGCCGCGGCCCTGCCGTCTTTAAACTCTATCTGAAGATTGCCTACGGCGGCGTCCGCGGTTTTAACAACATTTCCGTTCTCATCGTAAACTATGGAATAACCGCGTTCTAAAACGCCGCGCGGGTTCAAACCGTATAAAAGCGCGCGGTATTGCTCAAGCTTCATTTCGTTTCGCCCAAGGCCGGCGGTCACGGCGCCGTTTATTTGCCTTAACGAAAAATCAAGCCGGGATTCCGCCTGCGCAATTTTCGCGGCAACGGTATAGACGGATAGGGCGCTTTTATACATATCGAGTTTTTCAGCGTTCGATTCTATGGCATATTCAAGGCTGAAAATCAAATCCTTTTTATAATCCTCAAGCGTTTTTTTAAGCGTATCCTTTTCTTTAACAACCAGCTCCGCGGCCGCGGACGGCGTCGGCGCGCGCAAATCCGCCGCCATATCGCAAAGAGTATAGTCGGTTTCGTGTCCTACCGCAGACACTATGGGTATTGCGGATTCGTAAACGGCGCGAACAACAGCTTCCTCGTTAAACGCGGACAAATCCTCGAACGAGCCGCCCCCTCTCGCGACGATTATTACGTCCGGCTTTGCATTTTCATTAAAATAAGCGATTCCGCGGCAAATATCGGCCGCCGCGTCCCGTCCCTGTACCTGAACCGGAAACACCGTTATGCCAACGCCGTCAAATCGTCTTGTTGAAACATTTATTATATCGTGCAAAACCGCGCCGGAAGGCGATGTAACCACTCCTATATTTACCGCGAAATACGGCAGCGGTTTTTTATGCGCTTCAAGAAAAAGGCCTTCTTCGGAGAGCTTTTGCCGTGTTCGCTCAAATTTAGCGTACAAATCGCCTATTCCGAGCGGCGCAGCGGTCTCTACCACAAGCTGTACCGACGCGCTTTTGCGGTAAAACGATATGCGTCCGCTAATCTTTACCGACGCGCCGTCATAAAGTTCGCTTTTGTACCGGTTTTCCGCGTAATCATATAATATGCAGCCAAGCAATGAATTCTCGTCTTTCAGTGAAAAAAACGCGTGACCAACCGACGAATAAACAAGATTGGTAATCTCGCCGGTCACCTTTATGCGGCAAAGCAACGGGTCGCTGAACATTTTACGGCTTATATATTCGTTTACCTGTGACACGCTGAATACTATATCAGCCATAAAGCCGCGCCGCCTCCGCGGTATTCTCAAGCAGCATTGTTATTGTCATGGGGCCTACACCGCCGGGAACGGGAGTAATATATCCGGCTTTTCTGCGCGCTTCCTCAAACAGCACGTCTCCCTTAAGCTTGCCGTCAACTTTTGTTGTGCCCACGTCAATTACAACCGCGCCTGGTTTGATATAATCGCCGGTAATCATTTCCGCCCTGCCTATGGCGGCGACCAGTATATCGGCGCCGGCGCATATTTTCGCAAGATTTTCGGTGCGCGAATGGCACATTGTAACTGTTGCGTTGTCAGCCATAAGCAGCAGAGAAACGGGCTTGCCGACCATATTGCTGCGCCCTATTACAACCGCGTTTTTTCCGCGTATTTTAGTGCCCGTACTTTTAATAAGGTGCATTATACCCTTGGGCGTACACGGTATAAAACCCTTTTCGCCCACAAGCAGCCTTCCGGCGGTTACAACGTGCAAACCGTCCACATCTTTATCGGGGTCCACCTCGCGCAGCACCGCGCGCTCGTCAAGGTGAGAGGGCAACGGCAGTTGTATAAGAATGCCGTGAATAGACTTATCGTTGTTTAAACCGTGTATTAATGATATAAGCTTTTGCGGCGAAGTATCCGAGGCAAGCCGATGCACAACGGAATGTATGCCCACTTCCTCACAGCCGCGCTCTTTATTGCGAACGTATATCGCGGAGGCGGGGTCGTCACCCGCCAGTATTACCGCCAGCCCGGGGGTTACGCCTTGTTTTTTCAGTTCCGCAATATTTATTTTCAGTTCTTCCCTCAAGCCTGCCGAAATCGCTTTTCCGTCGATTATATTGCTCAAAACCGCTCTCCTTTTTCGTGCAGCAGCCGCGCCGCCAAAGCCAAGCCGCAGGCGTTATCGCTGCAGTATTCTTTCTTCGCCGTTATGCAGCTTATGCCGCTTTCCACGCACATTTTTTCCGTATACGCTCTTATTGCATCGCCGCGCATAACGCCGCCGGTAAAAATAAACTGCGAAAGCCCGTATGTTTTGGCGGCGTTTTTCGCGAGCAGCGCTATTGTTTGCGCCGCGCAGTCTATAACGGCGCTGCATACCAACGCCGCATCCTCTCCCTTTTTAAGACGGCGCAAGGCTTGCGCTTCGGCGCCGGAAAGATTAGCGTATAACCCTTCGACGTTTACGCAAAGCTTTTGCGCTCCCTCGCGGTAAAGCCTGCCCGCGGCCTCTCCCGACGGAAACGGCAGCCCCGCCTCAACTCCTGTTCTGTCTATCAGCTGTCCGCATGTTATATCCAGCGTTCCGCCTATTTTATTTATTTCCCGCGCTATGCCGTTTTTAACGCGAACGCTTAAAACATCAAGAGTGCCGCCCGATACATGCAACGCCCCGTAGCTCCCGTCCCGAACCGGACTGTCCAAAAAAGCCGAATAAATATGCCCGTGCTGGTGTGTCAGCGGATAAAGCGCCGCGTTATCAGAAAACGCAAGAGCCTGCGCGTGCGAAGCGCCGACGCGGAACACCGGCATGTAAGAGCCTTCCCTCGGGCAGGGCTTTTCGCTGTAAGCGACCGCTTTTAAATTGTATTCGCCGGTTTTGTATTTGCGCAGCAATGAATCAATATTTTTAATATGAGCGAACACGGCGTCCGACTGCCGCAGACCCTTGCCGCCCTTTTGCACCTCAAGCGTTTTTCTGCCGTCAAACAGCACACGCCCGTCCGCGTATGCCGCGACGGACGTTGTATAAGCGCTTGTGTCCACTCCTATGTATACGTTAGACCTGCTCATGTATCTTATTCTTATTGGAAACGACAGCCGCGAATATTCCGTTTACAAAACCGGCGGATTTATCCGACGCATACTTTTTTGCAAGCTCTACGCATTCGTTTATAGTGATTGCTTCATGAATGTCATCACAATAGATAATCTCGCATATCCCCAAGCGCAATATTGATAACTCTACCTTAGCGATGTGGCTTATGTTCCATTTGTTAGAGTGCAATGAAATGGCTTTGTCAATCGTCTCGCCGTGTTTATCATAAATATCTATCACCCTAAGCACATATTCCCATGCTTTTTCGTTCATACCCTTTTCAAAACAATCACGCATTATTATCATAGTATCGTGATTAAATTCGCCAGTGACGGCATATTCGTAGTATAAACGGAACGCGGTATCCCGCGCCGATCTCCTGCTCAATGCACCCTCCGCCCGTTATTTAAAAATGTCAGGCAATATCTTGTCCAATATTTCGAACAGTTTTTTTCTAAACCTGTTGCGAGTGCCGAAAAAAGCGCCTATTGCGATGCATATTGCCAAAAACAACGTACTGAAAAAACCTATGGTCAGTATAAGAACGCCCACAATAAAGCCCGTGCCGGCGCCAATCAAAAGCCCTCTTTTTTGTTTGATAAACTCCAATAAATTCACTATTCGACACGCGCCTTTATAACCTGCGCCGTCTTTTCGACGAGCAGCTTTATTCTGCAGACCTCTATGCCGGCGAGCAATTCGATGTTTGCTTTCAAACCGTCTTGAAGAGCGCCTAACACATCCGGTATATTGGTGCCTTCGGCAACAGACAACACCGCCTTAATAGTAAGTTTGCCGTCTCTTGACGCCACAAAAGCTTTTACGCTTCTTATCGCCGTATCCGCGGCCAGATAACGCGTGGCCATCTCTTCAAGCGCCAAAATGCTTATGGATATTGCGCCGCTTTCCGTATTGCGTATTTTGGCGGTCTTTGGCTTGCGCTTTTTAAAGCCCGAAAACAATATAGTTACGCTAAGGAGCACAACAGCTATGCCGCCTAACGTAACCGACCAAAACACCGTGTTGCTGCCGTACAGCGTTTCTATCCAGTACTGCGGATGAATCTTGTCTATAAGCCCCCATACGCACAGCAGAGTGACACCTATTACAAAAAGCACAATCAAGACGTAAATTGTTAATAAAAATCTTATAAAAAGACGCATTTTCATTTGTACCCCAATCTTTATTAGTGCACGCGCTTGCTGTCTTCCGTGTTTTCTTTAGCGATTCGCACGCCCTGTATATGCACGTTAGTTTCCACTACGCGCAGCCCTGTCATCGTTTCTACAGCTTTTTTAACGCTGGCCTGAATCTTCTCCGACACAGACGGAATTTCCACGCCATAATCAACGACAATAAAAACGTCAACGGCGCACTCCTCTTTGCCGACCTCGACCTTTACGCCTTTCGTCAGGTTTTTTCTGCCTAAAAGCTCCGCAAGACCACCCGAGAGCCCCCCGCTCATGCCCGCGACGCCTTCGATTTCCACCGTCGCTAAACCCGCAATCGTCGCCACCACGTCATTAGCAAAGGAGATGCTGCCGTTTTGCTCCTCTCGTGTGTTCATTTCATTCGCGCTCAAAACAACTCACCTCAATCAATTAATGCTTAAATTATAACAGACAGGGAAGCTGATTACAATCTGCTAAACAGTAAATATTCACCTTTTCTTCCGCCGGCCTTATCCTTGCAGTATCACCTTTATATTCTGCGCCGGTTCCCCTGTTTCTTTGCGCACAATTTCCAGAACCTGCGCCGCCTCTTCCTTTGTAATATCGGATTTTTTCAGCACCACGTTTACAGAGCCGGTTTGCACGGTAACTATCGCGTCTTCAAACCCTATGGCCATAAGAAGCCCTTCAATGGTAAGCTCTGATTCCATGTTCTTAACAATCTGTATTTTCTGGCTCTGCGCGTCTTTTACGGTCTCCGCGTCGCTTAACTCGCTTGTTATTAAGCTGTCAAGATAAGCGACTTCGGCTTCCCTTACGTTTTCTCTGTTTGTCTTGTAATCGTAGAAATAGTTCTTTGACGACAGCACCGCCAAGTCGTCCATGGAAAGCGCGCCTTCAATATCACCGGTGTCCGATGTATCGGCGGTAAGATTACCCGCTTCGTTTCCTAAAACATAATTAAGGCAGCCGACGCCGGCCAGCGCGATTATAAGGGCGGCAAGCAGCAAATATCTGTTTCTCTTGCTTTTCATTATACCATTAGTTTTATCCATTATACTTTCACTCCCCTTTTTTATTTCATTTTATATACGTCGACCTGATGCGGGCCGACGTTTAAAATCGTCTGTACCGCTTTTAGCAAATTAAGCTTAACCGCTATATCGTCGGCGCCCTGCGCCACAACAATTACGCCTTTAACTATGGGGCTTTTTTCTTTTATTACCAGCGCGCTGCTGCCGCCGCTGCCGCCTATGGTTACAATCTCGCTCTGTGTGTTTTGCGTATCCGTGGTGCTGGCGCCGCCATCGCGCGTGTCCGTCTTTGTGGTGGTTTGCGTATCGACGCTTATAGCCGGCACAATCTCCGTTCCCGTTTCATAGGTTATCATTACTTCCACTTCTCCCGCGCCTTCTATTCGCGAAAGTATGCATTTGAGCTTATGCTCAACATCATTATCGCCGCTTATAGTCACCGCTTGGGGCTTATCTAGTGGCTCGGCTTTAGGCTGCGCTTCGCCCGCCGACGCAAAGTAGATAGCGAGTATAACTATTACAATCAAAATTATAATAAGATACTGTATCTTTTTTTTTACGTCCAACCGCTTAAACCTTGATATTAAATCGACGGCTTTTTTATTCTCCGACCGTGAGTCTGCCATTACAGTTGTTCCTTTCACTATTCATTTTTATTTTGACCATTCACTATATATACCTCGTATAACCGATAAATATAGTCCTTGTAATGCGCACTGTCATAATCGAACACCTCTCCCTTTTCGATTGTCGAAAACGCATCGTCAAGCGTTTGCGAAACATCAGTCCCTGAAAGAAGTTTTGCCGCGGGCGCGAGTATTATCATGCTCACAACAATTCCCGTAACGACCGAAACGTATTTTTTAATGCCGCTTTCGGGCAGCAGCATACCTATTATTGTTCCTATTAATACTGCGGCCGCGACGGACGCCGCCCATGATAAAATAAACGATTCCATATAGCGTCACCTTAACATCACATTTTGGCCGCCCGCTCCTATAATGACGGCCGTTGTTACAAAAAACATAACGGCCGCCGCTGCCAACGCGGCAAAAAGCAGAAGCAATACTCCGGCCGCGTCCTGCGCGAATTTGCTCATGCTCTGGCCGGATATTGGTTCAAGCACCGCGCCCGCGAGTTTAAAAACAAAATAGTGCGCGAGAAGAGCAAACAAAGGCGATATTACTATACCTATAATTATTATCACTCCGCATACGCCTACGGCGTTCTTTACCAGTAAAGTACACGAGACAAGCACGTCCGCGGAATCCGATATCATACCGCCTACTATGGGAACAAATTTATCAACGGTGTATTTTGCCGTCTTTATTGTAAGCCCGTCTATGGTGGAGCCTAAAAGCCCTTGTATCATAATAATGCCTATAAACACCGTAGAGCTGACGCCTATAGCCCATTTAACGACGCTTTTAAGCAGCGTACAAAAACCCGTTAATTTAACCGTCGCCGAGAAGTGGCTTATTACGGTTAAAACCGTAAGCACAATTACCACCGGCAACACGAAGCTTTTATAAAATAAAGATATGCCTGTAGTCAGCAGCACAGTCGCGGGGCTTAGTATAGCGGAAGCGGTTATGCCCCCCAAAGCCGTAAGCAAAGCGATAAGCAGAGGGAAAAAATCGGCGGTGAATTGGGTCATTCCGGATATGGCGTCCGTACCTATGGAAAATGCGGACGCGAGCACGCCTATTGTCATTGTGCCCACAATAACATACTGCGCGGTTAACGCCGCTTTAGATACGCCAGTGCCGCCGAATGAAGGAGCAAAGTGCGTTATAACCGAGAACATGAGCGCGACGACAATTATCTGTATAATTACGGGAAGGCTTTGCTTTATACCCGCAAATAAAAAGTTTAATAACAGGGAGAATACGCCGGCAATATCAAACCCGCCTCCGCCCGTTGCCAGCATCTGTATAAAGCTTTGGAAATCGTCTCCGCCCGTTAACGGCTCAAGCTCTTTGGCGTACATTTCAAAATACGATTCTATTTCATTCAAATCGGCCGACGATAACGCGCGGTCTATATTATCCGTTATATCGTCTTCTATCTGACGCACCAGCGCTTCCTCAATCAAATCCTGCGCGTATACGGAGCTAGGCGCAAGCATAACAACCGCCGATATTAAAACAATAAGCGCTTTTCTCATCGCGTTACCCTATCATTCCCATTATCATGTTCATAAAGGCGCTTAACACGGGCAGCGAAAGCGCCACTATAAAAACCCGCCCCGCGATTTCGACTTTTGCGGCGAGCGCGCTCTCGCCCGAATCTTTCAACACATGCACCGCAAATTCGCATATGTACGCTATGCCCACTATCTTTATAACTACTGTTATGGCATCCGTAGGTATTGAATAAGCGCTGACTATATCCCGCACATAATCGACGGCCGTTACAATATAATCCAGCACATATATAAATATAATAAGCCCCGCGACTATGCCGGTCTGCATACCAAGCTCCGGCTGCTTTTGCCGCACCATTGAAACAAGCACGCCCGCTATAACGCCTATAAAAGCAATCTTTATAATTTCCATCTCAATACAGGTTGAATATCCGCTTGACGCTGTCAAACAGATTGCTTACAAGGTCCACCACCATAAGCAGCACTATAATAAGTCCGGCAATAGTGGCCATAGTCGCTATATCTTCGCGGCCGGCGCGGGTTAAAAGCTGGTTGAGCACCGCAACCAGTATGCCTATCGCCGCAATTCTGAAAATAAGCTCTATATCCAACGCCAATAACCTCCTCTTTATATAACGAGCAGCGCAATCATAAGGCCGCCCAGCAGTCCGGCCATGTTGTAAATACGGCATTTTTTATTCTTTTCCGTTTCCAGAAAATCAAGATGGGCGCCAAGCCTTTTAAGATAAAGCGCCGCCTGCCGCTCACTCGGGTTCGCGCACAAAGCTTCCGCCGCCGCCCCGCCGTCGTTTAAAAAACGCATGTCCTCTTTTGTCAGAAAGCTTAAACGCGAACGAAAATCGCTTAAACACTCGCGCCATATGCTTTTTAGGCTTAATTGAGGGGTTTCGCGCAGCGCGGCGGCGCAGGCGTCAAAAAAAGGCTGTACGCAATCGTTATCGCAGGCTTTAAGCGCCTTGCAAAGCTCTATATTCAAGCCCACCACTTTGTCCGAAAGATACGTAAGCGCCGATTGATATTCCCTGAAAAACAACAGCCTTTGTATCATTCTGGCTGAGAACTGGCGTCCTAACGCGGCGCAGACCGCTATAACCGCGGCGCACATTATAAGCTTCATACGGCCTCCTTGGTATTGAGCAGTATAGGCTTTAGCAGCCTGCCTTGCCCTTGCGCGTCATAAATCTGCGCGACAGTTATGCGCCCTAAGGAAGCCGAGAGCACAACATACGAATCGAAAGGCTTTTCATCGCATAACCTTTTAAAAAAAGTACGGTTCTTGAGGCTGTGAAAATCCGGCGCGTGAGCCGTGGCTATAATAACCACTCCGCTGTTGGCGACTTCTTTAATCGCCTCGAGATCATCGCTTCTGCCTATCTCGTCCGTCACTATAACGTCGGGCGATAAGGAACGCAGCGCCATAAAAACTCCCGCGTGTTTTAATACGTTCGATATAACGTCGGTTTCCCTGCCCACGTCAAAATAAGGACGGCCGTAAACGCACGCCGCCATCTCCTGCCTTTCGTCAATTAACGATACCCTGCAGGGCGAAAGCCCTATGCCGCTTCCGGCGCATCGCGCGATATCCCGCGCGAGAGTTGTTTTGCCAAGCCTTGGCGACGATATAATAAGCGTGCTGTACAGCGTTTTGCCGTCCGATATGAAGGGCAAAAGCCGCCGCGCTATGCCCGCTTTCGCCCGCGGTATCCTAAAGTTAATCCCCCCGACCGTTTTGAACGCTTTTACAACGCCGCCGTAAACAAGCGCGCTTCCCGAAAGCCCCGCGCGTATGCCGCTCTCCAGCGTTATATAACCCATGCTTATCTCGTCTTTGTACGCATAGGGCGAGCGCCCCGTTACGGCCTGCAGCGTCTGCTCCGTATCGTCTTCCGACACCGTTATACCGTCCGTTTCGGTAAGCGCGCCCGATTCTTTTACACAGTAACCTTTATCGCATGTGTATATCATAAGGGGACGGCACGCGCGAAGCCGTATCTCTTCAACATTTTGGGCGATGTCTTCTTTTACCGCGTTCAGCGCTTCGTATATTTTTGCGGGCAGGTATTTTTGCAGCGCCACTTTCCATTCAATCTTTTGTTCCATGGAATATGTGTATGATTAACGGCAAGGTTTTATTACTGCGCAAAACGCGGAAAAATTGATAACATGATATTATAATGAATGTAAATATTGACACTATTTATAGGCTATGTTTTAATAAGATTAATCATCTTATGTTTTATCTCCTGCAAGCGTTTTTAATTTTAATATTTTAGCCACCGCGGCAATTGCGCAGATTGCCGCGGCGGCGTTATTACGGGAGAGCGTATATGCGAAAGCTTTTTCTTTTAACACGAATGCAAATACAAGCGTACACAAGAAGGAGGGTATGGATAATACTCCTTTCCTTCGGTTTCTTGTTTACTTTGGTATGTTATTATTTTGTTTATCCAAAGGAACCGTATCTCGCGATTAATCAAACGGCTTACGGGCAGGCCGTTTTAACGCTGATTTTTATGATGATAGGCATAGAAATGCAAAGGGAGCAGCGGCGGGAACATATGGACGATATTTTCGCCTCCTATTCAAAAAACACCAATATAGTTCCCTGGAGCCAAGTGCTGGCAATCGGTTTTCTAAGCTTGGCGCTTACTCTGTTGATTTTGACAGGCTGCTTTATTCGTATGCATATGGATGCTGCCTCGTCTTTATGGATTGCGCAATCATTAAAATACATCGTTCTGCTTTTTTTGCTGCCCTGCTTAATTATGGGTGTTTGGGGACTTTTGATAAGCCATTGGAACAAAGGAAAAAGCGTGTACCTGCCGGCAGTATTGATGTGGCTTTTAACCTCATCGCTATGTATTTATTTTGTCAGTTATTTACCTATAATATGGTCCAGCGACGGCAGGTTTTTATATAATGCGTTTAACATGGGTATCAATAATTTTCACATGTTTGAGAATTTATCAACGGGCGCCGCTATTGAGGTTCCAAGATGGATTGTGCGTATAGGTATTTTGATTATATTAACCGCGTTATTCTTGTGCGCGAATAATAAATCCCACGCGTCGACACGCGCGCAAAAACGGAAAGGATGGATTAAGCTGTCTTTAGCCATTGCGTTCGGCTTAGCGATTACAGTATTTTTTTATGCCAGATATAATGTTTTCTTTACACGTTTTGCGGAACCTAATGATGTGATGAGTTACGTATCCAGTAAAAACAGCATGTATATGAGTGGAGAACCCGTAAGCTTAACCGATTTCCCAACCGAAAAGAATGTTACGATAAATAAGACAGATATTAACCTTACATGCACAACACAGGGAATCAACGCGGAAGTTGTAATGCAAACCACCCAAAATAAAAAGGCGAACGGCCAATCGTTTGTTTTATATTCCGATTTGATTGTTGATGAGGTACGCATAGACGGAGAGGCGGCCGCTTTTGAACGCAGCCATGACGGGCTTATGGTATACTATCCCAAAAGCATTAAATCCGGTGATATCGTTACTTTTAAGTTTATCTACCATGGTTACAGCCTGCCCAATTTTCCCGCGAATGAGACTACCGTTCAATTAAACCGCTCGTTTCCATGGATACCGTGGCCCGGTATTAAAAGCACAAATAGCTATGGTAACAACTGGTATGATGAAACTGAAATGTTTTTTATTGAGGACTGGCAGCGTGAGGATGAGGTTGAATATACGCTTAAGTACAAAGGCCCCGGCAACCTTTATACTAATTTGGATACTCAATCCAAAAACCTTTACACGGGAGTTTCTGGCGACGGGGTTTCAATATATTCGGGAATGTCGCACAAAAATCATAGAGGTGTGGACGTTTATGTGCCGGCCAGCAGATACCAATATGCCGCCCTTCCGGCAGATGCCGTGCTGGACGCGTATGATAAGCTTTTAGATTTATGCGAGAGAATGGGAACGATAAAAAAGCCGCAAAAACCAAAGTCTGTAATAGTGATGTATATGCGCTGCCCCATAATCGGTATGCTGCATTATGCTCCCCAAGAGCTCTATTCCCGGGAAGGCGAGTGGGAAATCCGCATTCAAAGCGAATCATCCAGCGTAGTGTCATCAAGAAAATGGTACGCGGATTCCGTTGAAGATTATAAATCGTCTACAGACGTTAACGTTCAGATGGCTATACCATATATTATCAGTCCCTGCACGGGATACCCTACCGATGTTCCTCAAATATCCACGAATAATTTTGCCGCATGGCTTAGCGCTTATATACTTGTAAAGGATTGTGACGACGAGGATATGGAATATTATGCGGAAGTTCTCAGAGAAGGTTTTTTATTGTATGATTACGAATTTGTCAACGGTGAGCTTGTTTCAAAAACTCCGCTTACTGAACAAGAAGAAATACGGATTGATAGGGTATTGGAGCGAATGCGAAACGGCGAAAACTTTGACGAGCCGTTTAGGTCTTTATATCAACGCCTTTTACAAGCGGAATCTATTACATTATCGGACATCGTATCTTTGCTATATTACCATCGGGGAGAATAAATAAATGAATATTATAATAAACGGATTGTCAAAATCCTTTAAAAAAGTAAAAGCGCTCGCTGAAGTTAATTTGACGATTGCGCCGGGCATACATGGGCTTTTAGGCCCTAACGGCGCCGGCAAAACAACAATAATGCGTATACTGGCGACCATTTTGGACGCAGACCAAGGCGATATATCATGGGGAAGCTCTTATAACTGGAAGCGCCCCAAAGCCATTAAAGGCAAGGTTGGATATTTGCCTCAACAATTCGGCATGTATAAATATTTAAGAGTGGAAGAAGCGCTAAAGAACGTGGCGCTGCTTAAAAATGTTCCCAAGGCCAAAGAGAAAGAGCATGTTGGAATGGCTATGGAAAGGGCAAATTTATCCGAATATGCCAAACGTAAAGCCGGGCAGCTTTCCGGAGGCATGCTCAGAAGGTTAGGCGTTGCGCAGGCGATATTGGCGGAGCCGAGCCTTTTGATACTTGACGAGCCGTCGGCGGGGCTTGATCCGGCGGAGCGAATCAGTTTTCGTAAATTAATCAGGGATTATAATAACGGCGAACGTATAATACTAATTTCCAGCCATATTGTGAACGATATTGAAAGCCTGTGCGATAAGGTTTCCATTATGAACCTCGGCAAGATACTTGTTACCGGCAGCATACCCCAAATACAAGACAAGGCCAAATATAACGTAAAAGAAGAAACGATGTCCGAACCGGCCTTCAGAGAAATTGAGAAAAACAATATTGTAATCAATTTCACACCTGCAGCTGAAGGATATAGGGTGAGGTATTTAACGAACGAAAAGATAAACGGGGACGCAGCAAAAGCAAACCTTGAGGACAGTTACACTTTCATTATACAAAAGGATAAAGAATTATGAGACGTTTTTTTAGGGAGTTGGCTTTTGATATAAGCGAACCGGGTATTCATATGATGCTGATTCCCGTATTCGCTTTTATTTTTGTCGTAATGACGTATATTGTCCAACATAACTTAGACGCTATGGGACAAAGCAATTTAATCACGCTTCCTTTGTTTGAAATACTCATTCCATCGTTAGGCGGGTACGGGTCTGTTATGTTGATGCAAGGGTTGCTTGACACGGAAGGCGGAGAACTTTATTTCACTTATCCGCGCTCATACCTTTACTGGGGTTTGCTGCGCCAGTTTCGCTTTTTTGTTTTATACGTTTTGCTGATTGCCGCCGTGTGCATATCCGTTGCGGGTATAATGAATATTGATTTTGTTCAAATATTTCATTTGGCGGCGGCGCAAAGTTTTGCGGTAATGGCGGTATCTTTTTTGGGTGTTACGGCTTCTAAAAAGGTAAGCATAGGTTTGATACTGCTGCTGGCTTTCATTGGAATACAGATAACTCTCGGTCAGGAATACGGAGTATTTAACCTTATATATGTAATGAGCGGTTTTGCGCCTTCATATGAGCAGCTTATGAGTATTTCATTGAATTCAATTATTGTCGGTACATTTAGTTGGGTAGTCGGACAAGTTTGGGTTAGGCCTTAACATATAATACGATATAGCGGCAGACGGGCGTTTCCCATAAGCAAAGCCTATACCGCCGCTTACAATATTTGTTGTTCGGATACTATTTTCACTCCGGAGCTTGTTCCTATTCTGTTTGCTCCGGCATTAAGCATTTTCGCGGCGTCCCTAAAGCTTTTTATACCGCCCGCCGCTTTCACTCCCATATCGCCGCCCACCGCGGCTCTGATAAGCTTAACGTCGTTCGCGTTCGCGCCGCTTATTGAAAACCCCGTCGAGGTTTTAACAAAACGCGCGCCCGCGCCTTTGGCCGCGGCGCACATTTTAATCTTTTCTTCGTCGGTTAAAAGACATGCCTCTATAATCACTTTTACCGCCGCGCTGCCCGCCGCGTCCACGACCGCCTTTATGTCTTTCTCAACATAAGCCCAGTCGCCGGATTTAGCCGCTCCTATATTTGCCGCCATATCGAGCTCGTTTGCGCCCAGCTTCACGCAAGCCGCGGCCTGCTCCGCTTTCATATCGCGGGTTAGAGCTCCTAACGGAAAGCCTATAACCGCGCAAACCTTAACGCCGCTGCCGGCAAGCAGCTTTGCGCAATAAGACACGTAATACGGGTTCACGCAAACAGCGGCAAAGCCGAACTTAACCGCCTCTCCGCACAGCGTTTTTATACGCGTGCCGGTCGCGTCGGCCGCAAGCAGCGTATGGTCTATATATTTCGCTATGCTTTCCGGTGAATGTATTTCGCTGATTTTAACCACACCCCTTTCATTTCGCCTTTTGAAACTAAGGCGGCGCTTTTTATATATTGCCCGTTATTCGCCGTATCCGTCCGGATGGCTTTTGTGCCAGTTCCACGCGCTCTTTATTATATCTTCTATTTTTGTATAGAGCGGTTTCCATCCCAGTATTTTTTCCGCCTTTTTGTTGGACGCTATAAGGGTTGACGGGTCTCCCGCGCGGCGCGGCTCTACCCGCGCCGGAATGTCGCGTCCGGTTACTTCCCTTGCCGCTTGTATAATCTCCGTAACCGAAAATCCGCTTCCGTTGCCCAGGTTGAAAATTTCGCTTTCTCCGCCGCCGGAAAGAAACTCATACGCCAGCAAATGCGCCCGCGTCAAATCCTTAACGTCTATGTAATCGCGCACGCATGTACCGTCGCGCGTTGGATAATCGTCGCCAAAAACCCCAATATACTCTCTTTTACCGAGCGCCGCCGAAAGCACAATAGGTATAAGGTGGGATTCCGGCCTGTGGTCTTCGCCGATATCGGCGTTGTTATCCGCTCCTGCCGCGTTAAAATAACGAAGCGCCGCGTACTTTATGCCATAGGCTATATCGCACCATTTTAACAGCTTTTCGATGGCAAGCTTTGTGTCTCCGTAAGGGTTCGTCGGCTCCGTCCTGTCCGTTTCTTCTATGGGCTGTTTTTCCGGCTCTCCGTATACCGCGGCCGTTGAAGAAAACACTATTTTTTTAACGCCGTGCGCGCGCATAACATCCAGCATAACCTGCGCGCCGTTTAAATTGTTCATATAGTATTTTAAGGGTTCTTTGCAGCTTTCGCCGACGAGAGAGCAAGCGGCAAAATCAATAACGCCGTCTATGGAAGTTTGCGCAAATATGTTGTTGAGAAAAACAGCGTCGCGGACATCGCCCACGTAAAGCTTTCCGTACTTAACCGCCTGTTTATGTCCGGTGCTTATATCGTCGGCTACAACAACATCATACCCCGCTCTTTCAAGAGCCGCGCACATATGGCTTCCTATATATCCGGCGCCTCCGGCGACAAGTATTGTTTTCATGGTTTGCCTCCTGTGTATTTTTGATAGGCCGCCTTCAGTTCCAAAGCTTTTTCTTCGGGGCGGCTTGGATTGCAGTACGCTCCCGCTCCCGACTCGGACGACGCGAAATATTGCTGTACCGTGCCGGAACGCATAGGCGGTATAAACTCTATATGAAAATGAAACGGCTTTGTTAAACCGGGCGTGTTGACAGGCGCGTTATGCATACACATCATGTAAGGCAGTCTGGTATCAAACAAACTATCGTACATACCGGCGGCCGCCCTTACCGTTTCACCGAGCGAATCAAGCTCTTTTTGGCTCATAGCGGAAATATCGGGCATGTGCCTGTTGGATACGACATATGTGCCGTACACAACGTGCGAGAAGAAAGGCACATATACGGTAAAGTGTTCGTTGCGGAAAACAATCCGCCTGCCGTCGTCAATCTCGGCTTTAAGCATTTCGCAGAAAAGGCACGCGCCTTTTTGCTCCATATGCTCTTTCGCGGCATACGCCCTTTGCTCTACCCTTTTGGGCAGAAAAGGATATCCGTAGGCCTGACCGTGCGGATGAGGCATTGTAACGCCCACGGGCTCACCCCTGTTTTCAAATATAAATACGTATTTTATGCCGGTATCCGCGCAAAAGTCGCAAAAAACATCACGCCACATACGCGAAAGCTTATGAACGTGATTTGTTCCAAGCTCGGATAAGCTTGCGTTGTGGTCGGGCGAATATAAAAGCACTTCGCATATGCCGTACGAAGGCGAAACTTTAAACAGCTCATGCGTATCCACCGCGTCAGGCTCGGGCGGGTTTTTCGAAAGGGCGGGGAAGTCGTTAGGATACCGATAAACTTCGTAGTCCTTTGGCACTTTGCCGCTGTCCGTGCAGAAAGGACACCAGCCTTTAGGCATCTGCGGGCGCGCCTGCCGGTGGCTCGCAATCATAACCCAGTCCTTCGCCAAAGGATTCCATCTTAATTCAGCCATTATCTCCCTCCATAACGTACGCGCCTTCCGGACGTACAATAAGCTTATGGCAGCATCCTTTTTTAAACGCGCTTTCCATACCGCTTATGTATTCGTTTACAATCTCGTCCGGAACAAGCGAAAGTATTGTACCCGCAAAACCGCCTCCGTGTATTCTCCATGCCCCCATGCCGTTAAGTATGCGCTCGCTTAACGAAAGCGCCAGTGAAACGCTGCGCTCCGCCGTATTGCCGGAAGGATAACAGTTTTGCAGATTAGCCATGGACGAGAAACCGGAGCTTATCATAAGCTTTTTAAATGTTTCCATATCGCTGTTTTTAAGCGATTCAATTTGCTTTTCCACCCTATCATTTTCGTCAAAAAAATGTATCGCCCGCAATACAGCGCGGTCTGTCACGCGGCTCCGCAACGCGCTTATATTCTCATACAGCAAACTGCCGTCAACCTCCCGCAGCGCCTGTTTTGAAAAATAAGCCGCGACGCTTTTCATCTCCGCCGGAATCGAGGCGTATTCATCGCTCAAATCGGCGTGGCTGCCCCCCGCGTCCGTTATTATAAGCGTATGTTTCGCGCGGCTGAAATTATAATCTATTTTTTGAACAGCCGGCATAGACGGACTTTTAAAATCGATAGAGACGATACCGCCCACGGACGATGCGGTTTGATCCATAAGCCCGCATGGCTTGCCGAAATACACATTTTCGGCGTATTGGCCGATTTGCGCAATTTTTAAACTGCCGACGGAGCCGCCGTTATACAGTTTGTTTAATATGGCGCCTATAAGCACCTCAAAAGCCGCGGAGGAAGACAAGCCCGAGCCCGCCGGTATATCGGATACCGCGTAAGCGTCAAACCCTCCCGCCAAATAACCATTTTCTAAAAATCCGGCTGCCACGCCGCGAATAAGAGCCGCCGATGTGTTTATTTCCTCATGTTTCTTTTCCGTGTTTTTGATATCAACCGTTTCCGGTTTAAAGCCCTGCGAGTGAACGTGTATTATACCGTCGCTCCTTTTTGCAGCGACGGCGAGTATATCCATTGTTACCGCCGCCGCAAGCACGCGGCCAAACTGATGGTCGGTATGATTGCCTCCAAGCTCTGTTCGCCCGGGAGCGCTTATAAGGCAAACTTCCCTATCCGTTCCAAAGATTTGCTCGAAACTATAAAGAGCGTTTATGTAACGACTTTTTTGTTTTTCCGTGTCCCTTTGATATAAATAAGCAAATTCACAATCCCACGCTCCGCCGGTTATATCTTTTATACTGTCCCCCGAAAGCCTCATATATATCTCCTCTGTCAAAACTGACATAACTATAATATAACAGACAACACGCAAAATACAATTAGTAAAAACATACCGAACATGTTTTTTTGTTTTAGAATGCCGTATGCGCTATAATAAATTTGGGTCTTATAATATATGGACAAAATAAAAGCGAATAAACATTTTAATTACATAAGCTGACAGTACGGCGGCATAACATAAATATTTTTTTCTGATTTGTTACAAAAGTGTTGCGAAATATTTTTACATTTTATATAATACTGCTAAGCCTGTACAGGCGGATTCTATTTTGACTCTTTTACTTAAGAAATTTTTCTAGGGGAATGCTATGCAAACGCGGTACAACAAAAAAAGATTTAACCTTTCAAGCTTTATTAAACGGTTAACCGCTTTGATTGTACCGCCGCGCGGGGAATCTTCCTCTATGCGCGCGCAGGTAGATAAAAGCCGCAGGCGCAAGCGCACTATACGCGTCAAAAACAAACGCCGCGTTATTATCACCGTCTCGTGCGTCGCCGCGGCGGCCGTTATAATTATTGTTCTTGCCGCGTCGCTGTCGGGCGACAACCTTAAGGTTGCTTCCGTAAAGGCTCCGCCGCCAAAACACGATCCCCTTCCCGCGCCAGCGTCGTCCTCTATACCAACCGTTATCAGTTTTTCCGCCGCAATGCCGGCGTATTCTTCGCTTTCCCTTACAAAAGGCATGACGACCTCCGCGGTCGCCGATATTCAAACGCGGCTTATGGAGCTTGAATACATGGACCATGACGAAGCGGACGGTATTTTTGGCACAATTACCGAGGAAGCGGTAAACCTTTTTAAAAATCAGCACGGGCTTACGAGCGACGGTATTGTTGACCGGCAGACGTATGATATGCTTTTTTCATCGAAAGCGCAATATTATACAATAACGATAGGCGCAAAAAATGAAGATGTTACCGAATTGCAAAACCGGCTTTATGAGCTTGATTATATAACGAAAGTCGACAGCGCGTTCGGCCCTAAAACCGAGGAAGCGGTGAAAAGGTTTCAGGAGCGCAACAATCTAACCGCCGACGGCAAGGTCGGCAAAAAAACGCGGGAAATGCTTTATTCCGAAGACGCGGCGGCAAACGCGTTTTCTTACGGTGATACGAGCGACGAAATAAAAAAATTTCAGAAGCGGTTAAATACGCTCGGATACCTTTCAAGCGAACCTGACGGTAATTTCGGGTCTGAAACCAAAGACGCCGTAAAACGGTTTCAGGACGCAAACGGCTTGATTGCGGACGGCCATATAGGGCCGCAGACTAAGAAAGCTCTTAATTCCGCCAAAGCTCAAAGCAACTCGCTTTCAATAGGCGCAAAAAGCGATGAGGTTACGAAAATACAAAAAAGATTAAAAGAGCTTGGCTATATGAAATCCGTCACGGGATATTTTGGCTCCGAAACCGACACGGCGGTACGCAGCTTTCAGTTTAATAACGGCCTTGGCGTTGACGGCAAAGTCGGCAAGAAAACCCGTGATAAGCTCTATTCCGACAGCGCTAAAAAATTTGAGGGCGTCGTTAAAACAGGCGCCAATATAGATTCTTTTATCTCTGTCGCGACATCAAAGCTTGGCTGCAAATATGTGCGCGGCGCAAAAGGCCCTAGCAGCTTCGACTGCTCCGGCTTTGTATACTGGTGCTTGAAAGAAATTGGAGTAAAGCAAGGATATCTTACATCGGCGGGATGGGCTTCCACCAGCAAATATACGCGCATCACGCGCATGAGCGATTTAAAACGCGGCGATATACTTGTTGTGACCGGCCATGTTGCCATTGTGGCGGGAGACGGTTATATAATTGACGCGTCCGCAAGCAACGGCAAAGTTGTAAAACGTAAATTCAATACGAGCTGGTGGTCAAAAAACTTTAAATGCGGTATACGCATATTCTGATTAATAACTATTCCCGCTCCTCATCTTCATCGTTTGAGGTTTCATCTTTGCCCTTATCGTCGTCCACATTCCGCGTCATAACGGTTACGCTGTCGTCGGCGGATTGGCAGTGAAGCGTGTTTTCGTCAACCACAATGTACACTGTCTGCATACCGCCCGCGCTTAATGTCAGTATGTTCATAGAAACGCCGTATTCGCCCTGTCCTAAAACCTGCCCGCCGCCGTCGTACACGAAATACACTCCGTCTTTTATAATCTCAATATAAAAATCAGTATCCAGCCGCGCGAATTCAGATTCGCTCAAATGGCTGCCGTCCGGCGCAATCACGCCCGCAACATTCCATATGCCCCTAAAATCCGCTTGGGAAAAATCAGGCGTCGGAGAAGGAGTAGGAGTAGGAGTTGGCGCGACAGTTGTATAACTCGGCGGCGGCGGCGTTGTCTGTTCTTCTTTGTCTGCCGGCAAGCCGCACGCTGCGCACAGCAATGCGGTAAATATTAAACCTGCCAATAAAAGTTTTTTCATAATAGCCTCTTTTTAAATACTTTGCGCGAACATCGGCATTATGATATCGCCGGAATGTATGTCTGTCAAGCGGGGCGGAGCATTGCCAAGTATATATTATCTTCATTACTCAACCAAATAATCAGCCGTTTATAAAGGGCATGCCTTATGGCACGCCCTCGTTTATCCGGCTGTTTACGGCCGGATGGCAGGCTTAAAGTTTACGGTATTATTGCCCGTTCAAAACGCTTGCCATAAGATAAATCAAAGGTGAATTCCAATACACGGTTACCTCGTTGCAAGAATAACTTTGGGAGTTATCCGCATAGCATTTCGCAGGCGGCATGTCAATAAGAACGGCTTTAGCGAAAGGGTCCTCCAACCGGCTGTTCGGACCGCCTGCCAGCATTCCCGGCATTGATTCCTGCGCAACCATAGATGGGCGGTGATGTGTGTTTTTTGGCGACGACGCGCCTAATCCGGTAACATAACACAGCGACATAGGATTAACGCCGAATACGTAATGAAAATGTCTTTCGGCAGCCTGCTTAAAATCCTCTCTGCCAAGCAGTTCGCCTGCGAAAAGCAGATACCTTGCGTTGTCGCACACCGTCATATTGCTACCCCATGGATATGTCATTCCAAGAGAGCTGCCGTATCCGTCCTCTTTCGACAGTTTAAGATACCCTTCGGCTTTCCTCTCTATAGCGTCTTTTATCTTCTGTACGCTTTCTGTTTTTGCAGAACCCTCATCAAGCGAAAGATATATCTTGTTTCCATAACCTCCGACGTTGTCCCAGCCGTATCCGTCAAGTACATAAACATATAAATCCAATATTCTTTCGAACTCCTCAATATAATGCCTCTCTCCCGTTGCTTTAAACAGGGCGGCGGCAGCCCAGTATCGCTCATCCTTATCAAGTTTATCAGGATATTCGCCTGTAAGTATGTCGTCCGGGTTTTTAAAGCCGGAATCTAAATTGTTTTGCAAATATGTCCATGCTTTTTTTGCCGCTTCAAGGCATTTTTCCGCAAATTCCGCATCGTAAGGTTTATAGGTCAAATAGCTCATTGCCATAACGGCGGCAAAACTGCCTGTAGCGGGGGTGGATATAGGCGCAATATACATCTGCTCGGTCTCTTCGGTCGGCGTCACTTCTCCCGGAAATGATAATCCCGTTACTTTATGATAAACGCCGCCGCTAACATCGTCCTGCATTTTGTGCATCCACTCAAGCTCGTAGCGGGCTTCGTCAAGTATATCCGGAATACCGTTTCCGCTTTCCGGAATACCGAAACTGTCTCCATATTGACCGCTCAGCAGCTCTTTAAAATCTTCAAATGTAAAAAGCAAATCTGCAGCGGCCTTGGCCCCGGGAACAACATAACGCCCGTAATCACCGGCGTCGTGCCACCCTCCCGTGACCTCCTTTGTAATGTCGGTACCGTAGATAACCGCGTACTGCATATGACACGCCTCATGCGTAAATTTACCCGCAATACTCTCATCCAATGCGCAGCCGCATCTTTGGAGATACAGCATTTTAAATACCGAAGCGAATGCGTCGTCATAAACGCTGTCGCTTATTTCAAAAGGATATGATTCTACGGCGGCGCCGCTTTTTATGTAATAAGTACCCAAAGTTTTAAAACTGCTGAAATCCCCCAGATAGTTTATTTCATCTGACGCCGTACTTTCGATAGGACCTTTAAGTTCGCCCTCGAACACTGTAGCGCCGTTTTGATCGACGATCTCAAAACCGCTGCCCAGCCGATCACCGCGAAAAACGGCAATTTTAACCGCATCCGCTTTATATCCAAGCTGATTTATATTTATTTGGGGACGTTCGGGCTCCGGCTCAGGCATAAGAACATTGCGTCCGTCGATAAGAGATACCTCAACATTATCAATAAATACCATGTTTGAGGGAACAGCGGTGCCGTCTTTAGGCGCTCCGATATTAAAACAAAGCCTCGGCGCCGGGTCGGTTCCCGCTTCCATAACAAATTCAATATAAAAGCGTTCCATCTTATTTGTCAAATAAAAAATATCGTCGGCATATCCAAAATAGTCCCCTCCGTTTAACTGCAGCCTTGCGCCTATGGTACGTTCGATATTCGAGCTTGCATCAAAAGCGAAACGATAAACGCCGCCGGTTTCAAGTTTAAATCCGTCGTAGTAAAGCTGAACGCCGTAATCTTCGTAACCCACGGTTTTTATATCTATAACCGCCTGCTCATCAATCACCTTAAAATCAGCCGCCCCGCCTTTATCAAGAAATAACATCCAGTTTTCCGTACCGTTAGAAAAGTCGCCGTTCACCACCATATTAGGAAACTGCCCATCATCGGGTTGTGTCGTCTCTTCGGGCGGCTTTGCCTCCCCTTCACACGCAACCAATATCATTAACATTGCAATAAACAAATATACTATATTTACACGTATTGTTTGTTTTTTCATTATTCTTTTCCCCTCCATAAATTTTGCCCATATTAATTTCATACAACATAAAAAGCAATTAAAAGCTACTTAATCGATTACGCAACTATATTATTATATTAACGTAAACACAATAAAAAATCAACATTTAATTATACTAAAGCGATTGGGTCAACAAAAGCAGGTGCGTCCGCTTATGATAACATAATTTTAGCACTAATAAAAAGATTGAATGTTAAACAAGCAAAACTTTAAAAAGCCGTTTTATAATCAACCCAATACAACAACGACCTTATGTTCTTTGCCGTCATTAAACACGGGAACTATATTACTTTTCATTTCTTTACCGTCAACCCGTATTGAACTTACACCCTTGCATACATGGCGTGGATTGTAAACCTCTATACTGTACTTGGCATTCCGAAATATCTTAACTGCTGAAAAACCATCCCAAACGTCGGGAATACACGGGTTTATCCGCAAACCGCTAAAATCGGCTTTAATGCCTAATATGTATTTTACAGCCGCCTGATACGCCCATGACGATGTGCCGGAAAGCCAGCTGTTTCTGCCGAGCCCAAATTGCGGATGTTCATTTGAAAGAACATTTTGCGCATACACATATGGTTCGCACTCATATTCGTCGATTATCTCATTTTTCGCGATGGGGTTTATCTGGTTGTAGTATTCGTATGCCCTGTTGCCGTTGCCTGCCATTGTTTCGGCTATCATCATCCAGGGATTGGAGTGTAAGAATATCCCACCGTTTTCCTTTGCGCCCGGCGGATATGTTGTTATTCCGCCTATTTTAGGGTCGTATCCATTGAATCCCGGATAACTTAATTTAATGCCTTTCGCAGTGTTAAGCAGCTTATTGACAGAGCCGAGCGCTTTTTTCGCTCTGTCGTTAGGGGCAAATCCCGATAATACCGACCACGACTGCGCGTTCGTAAAAATTTTGCCTTTATCGCTGCTGTTTGAACCAATCTTTAAACCGTTATGGTCAAAATACCTTATATACCATTCTCCGTCCCAGCATTTTTCGTTAAAAATATCCTTCATCTCCCGATGATATACTCTGTATGTATTTGCCGACTGTTCGTCGCCGATGCTTTCCATTATACCGATAATGTCCAGCAACGCCCTGCCGTAAAGACACGCGTTAAATATAGATTCAGCCCCAGCAGGAAGATTGACCGTATCATTCCAATCGGCAAAACCAAGAAGCGGAAGGCCATTTTGCCCAACATTTTCATGGCTGAATAAAATCGCTCTTTTCAAATGTTCAAGAACGGTACCCTTTTCAATCGGTTCGCCATTCTTGTCTTTTTCGTAAAAGGGTATTATTGTATCAAGAAACTCAAAGTCGCCGGTTTCTTTAATATACGCCGATACCGCAAGCACTATCCACAGATGATCATCCCCATAATAGTCCGGCCTGTCCTCCATCTCCGCGGAGTCTCCTTCCTCTCCTATCATGGTGGCGGGGTTAAATTGATGCATTGCGTTGCCAGCCCTTTTTTGCACCTGTAAAAGCATCATAATAAGCTCACGGCCTTCTTCCGGCAAATTTCCGAGTATACCCATTACATCCTGCGAACTGTCTCTAAAGCCTATTCCCCTTGACCCCAGGCCAAGCTGGTAGAGCGATAGATATCTTGACCAGTTTTTTGTGATGTAACACTGCCTTGGATTATGTATATTTACCATCGTGTTAAAATTATCGTCAGGAGTGTTTACTGTAAAATGAGAAAGATATTTCTCCCAGAAGCCAGCCAGCTTACTAAAAGCGTTATCAACATTATCTTCGCCGCGGAATTTCTCAATAAGCGCTTTTTCTTTTTTTATATCGGCACACTGCCCGAGCTGCGTGATGAGCCTTTTTTCTTCTCCGGACGCTATTTCCCCCAGATGATGCATAAGCGCGGCAATATTATCGCCTCTTTGGGCCTCATAGCTGCTAAATTCCGTATCAGCCAAGCTTTTCGGGGATGCCCATGAACCGTAACCATTATCGCCAAGGAAGCGTCTTCTGTCTGTTTCAAACGAAGATACCGGATGGTTTGACGTAAAGAAGTTGACGGCAGATTCTTTTCTCATATATGCGTACTGCAATATTGTTTTTAAACCGTTTTCTTCGGTTACTTCTTTCGACTGCATTGTCTGTGGCACCCAGTCGTTGTTATTAAACTGTTTCAGCGCTTGAAAATGAGAATACTCAACAACCGGTATCACATCAATTTTCACGGCGTCCCGTCTTAAGTTTTTTATCCGTATGTCCCTGACAACACGCCCGCTCTTATAGGGCACAAATATGGTTACTTGCGTCCGTATGCCATAAAACTCCGAAACTATTCTGGAGTAACCAAGGCCCACATGGCATTCGTACATGTCATACTCGTCAAGCGTTGGCACGTAAAACGGCGAAAATATTTTATATGAGCCGTTATCGTTAATTCGTATATAAAGCGTTTCTCCTTTAAAATCGGAATCGGGAAGCTGCGGAATATATTTAATTATTCGGTTGGTGTCTGGGTCTCCTTTACAAATAAGAGAGCCTCCGGTATGATCGACAAAACCGCCGAAATCGAGTCCCCCTATGTAATTTATCCACTTTACGGGTGTTTTTGGATTAGTGATTATATATTCTTTTTTCTCATTATTGAAATGTCCGTATTTCATCTCATTCTCCTTAATATAACAGTTATTATTGCGTTATGCGCCCATCAGTTATTTTTATCACCCTGTCTGTCTGCTTTGCGACAGAAACATCGTGTGTAACTATTATAACAGTTTTTCCGAATTTTTCACGAGCCGCTTTGAGACGGTCTATCACCTCGCCTCCGGATTTTTCATCAAGGTTCCCCGTGGGTTCGTCGCAAAGTATTATATCGGGGTCGTTCGCGAGAGCGCGCGCTATCGCCACACGCTGCTGCTGTCCGCCGCTTAACTGCGAAGGCAAATGAGACAGCCTGCCGGATATGCCGAGCGTATCGGTAATTTCGCTTATTCTATCCTCGTCTATTTTCTGTCTGTCAAGCAATATAGGCAGAATTATGTTCTCTTTCGCTGTAAGCTCCGGTATAAGATTGTAGAACTGAAATACAAAGCCTATCCTTTTTCTTCGCAGCGCGGAGAGCTTGTCGTCACTTAGCTTATATATATCCACATTATCATAACAAACAGTTCCGCCTGTCGGGTGGTCAATACCACCTAAAAGGTGAAGCAGCGTTGACTTGCCGCTGCCGCTTGGACCTATAACGGAGACGAATTCGCCGCGTTTAAAGCTTACATTCGCGTCCTTTAACGCCCAAACCATTGCTTCGCCTTCCCCGTATGTTTTTGTCAGACCTTGCGTCCATATTATCACATTGTTATCCATACTTGTCTCCTTAAAAATCGTCACGTCGTATCGTTTCTACTATGCTTTGCTTTCCAAGCCAGCGTATAGGCAAAAGGCTCGCGATTACCATTATTAACGTCATGACGGCAAAAGTAATCAAAAACGCCGGCACCAGAGGCTGTTTTAATAAATCGATATGCAGTGGAAATGATTTGTACCAGGGAAATTGAATTTTACCGTTAACAGGCGCTATCATTCCGGAGTAAACACCGCTTTCCAACATATCATAGATGTATCGTTTTACGGCTTCGAATACGGCGACCGGTATCCAGCAGAGCAGCGCCCCAATCAACGGATACCTCAAATTCTGCCTGACCACAAGCATTTTAATGTCTGTAATCCGCATTCCTATAGCACGCAACATCGAGAAAGTCTGCGCCTGTTTTCGCATTCGCAGCTTAATTGTATTGACAATCCCAACAAGACCCAACGCCACCAGCATAACAATCATAGCAAAAAAAGTGCTCATGTTAACGTATACGGAGTCACGCATACTAATCCTTATATCCGCGGTGGAGACACTAATCATATCGCGGCTGTTGCCCATCGCTGAAAACCAAATTCTATCAAACGCCTCTATGTTTCCCGCGTTGCCAAGCGCCGCGCCTACCTTTGTATAGTTCCTGTCCGGCAGCCCCCAATATTCAAACGCGTCCTTATGGCAAAGAAAATTAAAACCGCAGTCTCCCTGAAGGGGTTCGCTGAAATAAAACTGCGCTAGCGTTTCATCGGTAACAACAAGCCGTCCGCCCACTTTCACAGTATAGTCGTTTCTTTTCCCGAACGCGTAGCCGGAGATTTCAACCGGTTTGCCATCTTCTCCAAGCTCAGGCGAAGCGTCGGGATTGGTATAAACATAATAAAAATGCGGCTCTAACCCTTCGGGTATCATTCCCGACGAAAAATCATAGTTTTCTACATCTATATTGTCGATGACAGCATCCGTCATCGTAATAATGTCTCCAATGTTGTACGGGTTAGTTATACCCTTTCCTTCAACCTCAAGTATCAGCACTTCCTCACCCGCTGCAAGGGCGTCATAATTTATGCTTCCCTTTGCAAGAAACCCTTTGAGTTCTTCAAGCCCTTCCTTGCTTATTCCAACGGTCGGTATGTTAAACAGCCTCTCATTTTCAGCATAACCCTGATGCAAAAGCGATTTGTTATGCAAGTCTATCAAAAAATCATACCACGGATGTAAACCGCAGCCTTCAATAGCATTAATAATTTTAGTATTTTCTTCGCTTTCCGTATATACCGCCTTTGTACTTTTAGCTTCTATGGCATACCTTATCTTATCAGCATAACCGCTGTTTTTCAGCTTTTGCAGTTCCTTTTCCCGCATACCCGTCCCATGCAAATTCAGCTGGGCGGCGCCGCAGCTTGCTTTGTTAAAATCTTTAGCGGCTAGATAATCAAGCCCGTGCAAATTAGCATTTTTAAGCGCCTTTTGATACCCACTGTTGCTGCTTTCGGCTTGAGCAGAAAAATATAAGAATCCGAAAAATCCGGCGCTCATTAAGGTTATTACTATTATTACAGTTGTAAGGTTTTGTACCAGCTTGGAATGCAACCGGCCGCTCAGCAGCCGCATCGCGCTTTGGCGCGGCCTGTAAGCCTTTATTTTCTTACTGTGCCGCAAGCCTGAAAAAATCTCAAGCGGCGATAAGAATATATGCCGGAAGGCGGGCATCAGCACGGCGGCAAAAGCGCAGACAAAACCGGCAATGAGCGGATATGCATATGGATTAAGCGTAATGGCGTCAATGACCTTGTGAACATTAAAAGCGTAGAACGTCCGCATTTCAAATACGTTTATCTGTATGGTTATTATCAGCCAATAAATAAACACGCCTATAATAAAGCCTATAAGCATAGATGCCAGCACGAAGGCTAAAGCCTCTGCAGCCAGACGCAGGAACACCGATTTTTGCGTCATGCCCATACACCGCAGCAGCCCGAACTGTCTGCTTCGTTCTTCCATAGACGTTGATACAACATCGTAAGTTGATAGGAATGTGATAATGAGGGTAAGCATGGTAATCACAGGTATCAAAACCTGCGCATTGAAATCCTTTTGGGCGTCCGATAAATCGGCAATTAATGAAGCTTCTGAAACATCATCTAATGAAAATAAGACCGCTTTGCCCGTTAAAACATACATGGT
>Ga0265293_10002742_pt1 | contig 34324 bp, 30 predicted proteins | sample Munlanlewell138R_FD_192505 | JGI IMG/M metagenome (GOLD analysis project Ga0265293, IMG submission 192505) | Leachate microbial communities from a municipal landfill in Southern Ontario, Canada - Leachate well 138R | ecosystem: Engineered > Solid waste > Landfill > Unclassified | place: Canada... | reverse complement strand
CTGTCATCCTGGTACAATTCTGAGCCGGGATCTGTTTTTTATTTTTTTTATATTATCAATTTAATAAAAAGCTTCAAAAACATTTTTTTTGGCTAAATTATTGTTCACTGAACATTAAAACTTAAAAAAAATTAAATCCTATAAATGTGATTAAAACAAATATGTCTGTCTGCACCTTAAAAAAAATTAAATCCTATAATTTTTTTTATTACACTTCAAACTCTAAAATACATCCATGTATTTTTATAAGTTTTTCAAATGTTTCAAAGTTTTATATTTCATTTAACTTTATATTTTCATAATATCTTTGTTGTTTATATATTGAAAAACTTATATCGAGTTTTCGTAATTGCTGTCAGACATATTTTTTTAATCCTTATTTAAAATCAAAAGCATGTCATAAACAAATTTCATTATAAAATAGATTTTACTTTTAATTCGACATTGGAAATTAAAAATCTGTCATCCTGGTACTATTCTGAGCCGGGATCTGTTTTTTTTAGTTTTTTAAAAATTTCCGAGGATTCAATTGAGTGATTTTTAATCAAATTTTATTTTTATTTCTCTAGGTGGATTGTGCGTAAAATGTTTTTTATCGCAATTACTTTTTCTTTTTGCTTCATTATTATTTTTTAAAAAATTATATATTGAGTCAATTAACATAAAAATACCTCCATGTTTTATTATAAATTTGTAATGTATTTATATCGGTTTGATTTTTACTAAACTTAAGTAAAACTTTATTTATTTATATAATAAAATACTTTATATTTTTTTATTTTAATAAAAAAACTATTAATTGTTTTTTACCGGTAGTCCGAAACATAAATGAATTGAAATTTATTGTTTTCAACAGTTTATGAATAATTAAAAGAAGATTTCAATTTTTCACGGAAGATAGGAGGAACTATGGAAAGTGGAACAAAAAAAGAGTATGAAGAAATAGTAAAAGCTATGTTAAAACAGTCTGCGAGGAATATTGAATTTCGCGAACTTTTATTGAATAATCCTAAAGAAGCATTACAAACAATTGCAGAAAGAGAATTTCCTGAAAACCTTGAAGTTACTGTTTTAAAAGATACGCTAAATGGAAAAATCACTCAGGTTCTTTTGCAGGAAAGAAAATATTCAAGAAGTTTTTATTGGGAAAGATATTGTAGTTAAAATATAAAAGATATATATAAATTTAAGTGAGCGGATTATAAGTAATTCCTAGTAAACAGGATTAACAATCCTTAGTGGGCGGAATACTATGTATTCCTAGTAAGCAGACTCTAAAGAGTCTTAACAAGTAAAGAAAGTAAACTTATTTTGTGTTTTTGTTGATCAAAAATTGACTGTCAAAAATTGATGTGTTATATTTTATTAATGAAAAAAATAATTACTTTTTTAGGAATACATGGTGCTTTGTCATGTTCAGCATTTTTAAATAAATTTAATGATTATGAAATAACTGTTTGTAGTACAAACAATTTTTTTGAAACTCTTGAAAAATTATCTCAAGAAAAAATCAACGAACTTGTTATAATCGGTGCAGGACCCGGCGTTTATGCTCAACAAAAAGAATTATGTGTTTTAGCTATTGCTGAAATCCTTCAAAACTCTACAAAAATTACTTATATAGCGCATTTTGATATAAGTTTCATAGCAAATAGCTTAAATCAATACGCTGATTTTAGAGCTTTTTGGAATTGTGAAAAGGAATTATATAATATAACGGCTGATTTTTTTGATGTAAATCCTAAATTTATAAAATTTCTTGAAGTTAATCAAAAAAACATTTCACACGCTGTAGAAGAAGCTAAATTCAGATTTTTTAATTTTAATAATAGAGAATTTTATCCAGATTTTTTAAAAAACTTATCAAGTTTTAATTTGTACAATTCAATTCGTGTTTTAGATAATAAATTAAATTATTATAATTCAAATTTTTTATTTGGAAAATCAGATAAAGTTAAATTGTTAAAAAAACACCTTGAAAAAATAGGGGAAGATTCATTCTGTAATGTACTTATTTCAGGTGAATCAGGTACTGGCAAAACTACACTTGCATATTCATTGCATTTTGCAAGTAAAAGGAAAGGTAATTTTGAAGTTATTTCTTGTGCAAATTTTCAGGAAAATCTTTTAGAATCAAAATTATTTGGTTGGGAAAAAGGTGCTTTTACTGGTGCTGATAAATCTCAAGAAGGACTTTTTGAAATTGCTGATAATGGAACACTTTTTATGGATGAAATTGGTGAAATGCCAATGGTTTTACAATCAAAACTTTTAAGAGTTTTACAAGATGGTAAATTTAAAAGAGTTGGTGGAAAACAAGAATATAGTGTTGATGTTAGAATAATAGCAGCTACAAATAGAGATTTAAAAGAAATGATAAATCAAAATCAATTTAGAGCTGATCTTTATTATAGAATTGCAGCTATTGATATAAATTCAATTCCATTAAGAGAGCAAATACAAGATATTGGTTATATATCAAATTTTATACTTAGGGAAATTTACAAAAAAAGAGATAATGTCTATAATTTTGTACAACTCGATAATTCTCAAATTGAAACATTAAAAAAATATAATTGGCCTGGTAATGTTAGACAACTTCAAAATTCACTTGAAAGAGCTTATATACTTGATGAATGGGATTTTAAATTTTTACAAAAAGAAGTTCTGGAAGAAGAAGTTCTTAAAAAAGAAAATCTTAAAGAAAATTTTATTCAAGATAAATCTGACAGTGAAATTGTAAAAAATGTAAGTAAAGATTTAGATATTTGTCATTCTATTGAAGATATAAAAGATTTTGAAACTTTTAAAAAAGATTATATTAAAAAAGTTTTTAAAATATGTAATAATAACATTACGAAAACAGCTTCTAAACTTAAAATTTCAAAAAATACAGTTAAAACATATATTAAATAAAAAAAAGCTGTCTCATCATGAGACAGCTTAAGTGAGGGTTCAAAGAACAAATTATTTGTTCTTTAATTTTTCAATAACCTGTTTTTTAATTTTATTAAAAAGTTCAGTATTTTCTTTTAATAAATTAACAATATTATCTTTACCTTGTCCAAGTTTTGTATCTTCGTATGAATACCATGAGCCAGCTCTATTTATAATGTCAAGATTTGTTGCAAGGTCAAATGTTTCAGCATAAGCACAAATACCAACTCCAAACATTATATCAAAATATGCAATTTTAAATGGAGGAGCTACTTTGTTTTTTACAACTTTAGCTTGAACAGCATTACCTACAGAATTTTCGCCAACTTTAATAGTTGATTTTCTTCTAATATCAATTCTAGTAGAAGCATAAAACTTAAGAGCTCTACCACCAGGTGTTGTTTCAGGATTACCGAACATAACACCGATTTTTTCTCTAATCTGATTAATAAATAAAGCAACAGAATTTGATTTAGATATAACTCCAGTTAGTCTTCTTAAAGCTTGTGACATAAGTCGAGCTTGTAATCCAATAAAACTATCTCCGATTTCACCTTTGATTTCAGCTTCTGGAACAAGTGCAGCAACTGAGTCAACAACAACAATATCGACAGCTCCACTTCTAATAAGTGTTTCTGCAATTTGTAAAGCTTCTTCACCAGTTGTAGGTTGAGAAATTAAAAGATCATCAACATTAATACCAAGTTTGTTTGCATATATAGGATCAAAAGCATGTTCTGCATCTATGAAAGCAGCTGTTCCACCATTTTTTTGACATTGTGCAACTGCATGCATTGCAAGAGTGGTTTTACCAGAAGATTCAGGTCCAAATACTTCAATTATTCTACCTTTTGGAAAACCGCCTACTCCGAGAGCATCATCAAGACCAATAGAACCTGTAGATATTACTTCTACATTTGCTTTGTGGTCTGTATCTCCGAGTCGCATTATTGAACCTTTACCAAAATTCTTATGTATCTGTGAAATCGCAAGTTCGAGAGCTTTTTGTCTTCCCGAATCTCTTTCATTAGTTATTTCAGGTAGTTTTACGGCTTGTTTTTCAGTTTGTTTTTCGCTTTTGCTCATTTGAATCCTCCTGTTTTTAGTTAGCAATATTTTTTTCTGTTATATTTTTATTTAAAATGATATTTTTTTTAATTATATCAAATTGGTCAATGATTTTTCTTGCTTTTGAAAAATAAACATTTGCAAATGTTATACCGCATTCTTTTTTTAATTTCATTCCATAAGTCATAAGAGCTTTAACTTTGTAATCTGAATTTGGTATTGCTTCCATAGTTTCGTGAGCTTTTAAATTCATGTCATTTGAAAGATAAAATACGCATAATTCATATAAAAGACTTTGAGCTTTTTTTGAAATATTTGTTTTTTCATTTTTAACAACAAGCATTATTTCAGAATGCAATCTATCGCTTTCTGAAAAGTTATTTTCTTCAAAAAATTCCATACAGAATTGAATTTTTTTGACAAGTAATTCATTGTAATCTAAAAAAAGATTAAAAATATTTATAACTTTTTCATTCTTGTATAAAGTAAGGTCATTTGAAAAAAAATCTTCTTGTAGCAAACTGTTATTTGTCATTTTACACCTCTTTTTTTCATTTGCCTAACCTTATGCAAAATCTGTGCCAAACTTTTAATTTTTTAAAAAAATATTATTAATAATATTATATTTCGGCATATTTTAAAAAATACCGAAAAAAAACCGAAAATGCAAGGTCAGAGGTAATGAAGCTGTTGAAAAACTAAAAAAATCAAAGATTGATACAAAATAGGGTCTGTGCCGAACTCTAAATTTAGCTTACATAGGTCGGCCTGACCATGCTGTTTATTTTTAAAGTTAATTTTGAAAAAAGAAAATTGCATTTTTCAAAAGCCTCTATTGTATCAAAATGAAACACAGAAAAAAGGTATACGGGATACGGGGTTAGGGTCTCGGGAAAAGAAAAGTACAAAAAACAATGACAGATAAAGCGTGACATGTCATTTTATGACATTAGTGAAAAAAACAAAATCACTATGTTACATTTACAAAACTTTGTCATCAAAGAGTTTTAGTTAGTAAAGAAATTAAACTGATTTTTTTGTTTTTAACTCACTAAAAGCTTTAGCTGTGCTAACTAAGCTACGAAGTAGTTGTTAACTAATAAATTCATTTTTTATATGAATTTATGCTAACTGTATTATTTCTTCCACTATTTTTCATTTTATGATATAATTATAAACTCATATTAATAATTTTAAAAAATTCTATTTTGAGGTTTTAATGGATTCTGATAATAAAAATTTTCATCTTAAAGAAGATGTTTTTTCATTTGATAAAAAACTCTCATTTTTTTTTGAATTATCTTTAGATAATGTTGTTAATATAATGAATATAAAACCAAGGATGAAAGTACTTAATCTATCATGTGGAAAAAATTTAATATCAAAATATATAGCTGATTTCGGAGCTTTAGTAACATCAGTAGACGAATCAAGAGAACTTATAGAATCTTTAAAAAAAGAAAACAAATATTATGGACTTGATTTTATGAGAATGGAATCTGATAATTTACATTTTCCTGAAAATCACTTTGATATTACTCTATGTTTTTTTGCATTAGAATTCTTCTTAGATCCAAGAAAAGTTTTTAGTGAGATGAAAAGAGTTACAAAAAAATATGGTTCAATAATAATCGTAATTGTAAATCTTGAAAGCAGATGGGCTTCTTATTTAAAGAAAAAAAGTCTTGAATTCAGTAATTATTGGTATAATGCATCTTTTAAAAACAGAGGTTTTATATTTTCACTTGATTCAGAAAACCTTGAGTTTATCAAATATTGTAATTTTACAAATCCTTATACAAATTCGCAAAAAATAACTATGAATGATGAAAGATTTTTTTCAGGAAAGGAAATTCCTGGCGTTATAATTGCAAAATGGAGAAAAGAATAGAGAGGTTAATAATGAAATGTCCATGCTGTGGTTCAGAGAATTTTAAGGAATTAATGACAACTGCGGGTGTGCTTGTAGATTATTGCGAAAAATGTAATGGAGTGTGGCTTGATAAAGGAGAAATATTCTATTTTTCTTCTTCTCCAACTTATGTAAAGTTCAAAATTGAAAATGCTCTTAAAGAAAGTTCTCCTTCTAAAAGAATTAATCCTAAAACAGGTAAAAAACTCCTTTTAATAAAATTAGGTGATATTGAAGTTGATATTGATGGAGAAGATGGTGGAATGTTTTTTGATAAAGGTGAGCTTGAGAGAATTCCAGGAAGTAAAAATCTTGGATTTAATATTAAGTTTGAATCCAAAATAAATAACAATGTTATGAATAACAAAGATATAAAAGATAAATCAAAAGCTCAAGATGATTGGCAAAGTATGTATGGCAAAAAAGCAAATTCTACAAAAAAACGAAGATATAAAGCTTTTTTAAAACCACTTCCTAATCTTGCTTTAGTATCAATTAACACAGTTGTAATGCTTTATGCACTTCTTGGTTTGATATTTATAACTTTAGTTGAATTTGAAGTATTATCTAATGATTTTGCATTTTTTATTTTTGTTGTAATTGCTTTTGTTCAATTTGTAATATCGTCATTTATTATGGATTTAATGCTAAGGTTTTTTTATAAAGTCAATTGGCTTGTTAAAGCTGAATTGCCTGAAAATACTGCTAAATTTATTGAAAAAGTTTGCAAAATGAATAATATGAAATTTCCTAAAATCGGTGTTATTCCTGATGGTTCTCCAAATGCATTTACTTATGGACATACTCCAAATAATGCAAGAATTATAATAACAAATGGTATGTTTAAACTTCTTGGCGAAGAAGAACTTAACGGTGTTATTGCGCATGAAATTGGTCATGCAGTTCATTGGGATATGCTTCTTATGACTATTGCAAAGATTGTTCCTATGTTTATGTATTATATTTACAGAACTGTTATTAGAGTTAAGACAAAAGGCAAAGATAATATGCCAAAGCTTTTAATTGCAGCTTTTGCATATCTTTTATATATACTTTCAGAATATGTAGTATTGTGGTTTTCAAGAGTTAGAGAATATTATGCAGATAGATTTGCAGGTAAATATGTTTCTCCTAATTCACTTTCACAAGCACTTGTTAAAATAGGCTATGGTCTTGCTGGCAAAAAAGAAGATAAAAATGATAAAAATAAAAGAAATCCAGCTTTGGAAGGTATTTCGACTATGGGAATATTTGATGCTAAAGCTGCAAAATCTTTTGCTATATCATCTTTTAGTTCTCATGCTGAATCTATGGGTGATAATCTTGATAAAAATGATATAAAAGGTGCAATGAGATGGGATTTATGGAATCCTTGGGCTGGATTTTATGAAATAAGTTCAACTCATCCTCTTATTGCTAAAAGAATTGATGCTTTATCAAGGCAATCTATCGTTCAAGGTGAAGAGCCTTATATTGAATTTGATGAAAGAAAACCTGAAAGTTATTGGGATGAATTTTTTATTGATATGTTTATTGGATATTTACCTGAAATCCTTATATTTGTTATGATGATAATAGCTTTTGGAACTTATTATATGGAAAGAACAGCTTTTGATATTTTTCATTTAAAAGGAGTTTTTGTTATATATGGTTTAGCAATTATGATTAGAACATGGTTTTCATATAAATCAGATATGTTTCCTGAAATGAATGTTTCATCTTTGTTAAAAATCGTTAAAGTATCTGGTATTAGAGGAGTTCCTGTTACAATAAAGGGGAAAATAATAGGTAGAGGAATTCCTGGATATATTTTTAGTGAGGATTTTATAATTCAAGATCAAACAGGAATAATATTTCTTGATTACAAACAACCATTAAGAATATTTGAATTCTTTTTTGCTATTTTAAGAGCTGGGGATTTTTCAGGTCAAGATGTTACAATAACTGGCTGGTTTAGAAGAGCACCTGTTCCTTATATTGAAATATTGAATTTGAAATCTTCATTTCAAAATCTTAATTGTTATGTATATTGGTTTAAACTTTTTTGGGGAGTTTTGTGTATAATCGGTGGAATATTAGCTTGTATAATGTAATTTTAAAAATTGGTTTTTGTTTGACTAACAAATAATATTGCGTTATCATAAATATGAAAAATTGCTTAAAAATTTTGGAGGTTTTATGCTTGAAAGAATAAAAAAAGAAATACTTGAAGCTCGTAAAAGTAAAGATTCAGTTAAAGCCAATTTATTAAATACACTTTATTCTGAAGCTAAAACTATTGCAATAAATAATGGTAGAAGAGAACCTAATGAGACCGAACTTATGGATGTTTTAAAAAAGTTTATAAAAGGAAATAAAGAAACTGTTGAATTAAAAAAACAAAATTCTATAGATTGTATGCAGGATGAAAAAGAAAAAGAAATACTTGAAAGTTTTCAGCCAAAACAGCTTAATGATAACGAACTTGAAATTATTATAAAAAGTTATATATCAGAATTGGAAGATAAAAGTAAAAAAAGCATGGGAATAATAATGAAAAAGCTTAAACAAAATCATGATGGAAGTTATGATGGTAAAAAAGCAAGTAATATTATAAACAAATTATTATAAAAAAGGAGATATAGTATGAAAAACGCAAAAACAGTTTTATGTATGCTATTTGTTATGTTTTTTATCTTTTCAGTTAATGCTGAAAGTGTAAAAAATGTAATTTTTTTAATTGGTGATGGAATGGGAATTCCTCAAATAACTCTATCAAGAGTTGTAAATGAAGGTCATCTTGTAATGGATACACTTAAATATTCAGGATTGATTTCAACACACAGTGCTTCAAACAACATTACTGATTCAGCAGCAGCAGGAACAGCTCTTTCTACTGGATATAAGACTACAAATGGTATGATTGCAGTTACTCCTGACGGGAAATCTGTTAAGACAATTCTTGAACTTGCAAAAGAAAGTGGTAGAAAAACAGGAATTGTAACAACAACAACTGTAACACATGCAACTCCAGCTTGTTTTACTGCACATAATGCAGCTAGAGGAAACGAATATGAAATAGCTGAGAATCAGCTTCTAACTGGAGCAGATGTTATGCTTGGTGGTGGATTTAAAAGATATGCAAAAATTCTTGATAAAGTTTCAGCAAAAAATTATCAACTTGTAAAAACAAGAGATGAACTTACAAATATAAAATCAGGTAAAGTTCTTGGATTATTTACTGAAAGTTACATGAATTATGAATTAGATAGAACTGTTGATGAACCATCAATCGCATTAATGACAAGAAAAGCATTAGAACTTTTAAAAAACGATAATGGTTTTTTCTTAATGGTAGAAGGTGGAAGAATAGATCATGCAGCACATGCAAACGACCCTGTTGGAACTGTATATGACACATTAGCTTTTGATAAAGCTGTAAATGAAGCTTTGAGCTTTGCAAAATTAAATAGAGATACTCTAATAGTTGTTACAGCAGATCATTCAACTGGTGGACTTGCATTAGGTAAAAAGAAATATGAATATTTCCCTGAAGTATTAAAAGGATTTCAACATACACCAGATTTTATCATTTCATTAATGAAACCAGATTTTTCAGATGCAAGAGAAATAATGGAAAAATATACAGGTTATAAATGGGATGACAAAGATGTAAAAACTGTAATGGCAGAAAAAGATTGTAAAAGACCTTCTTATTATAGTTTAGGTGGACAAGCAACTTATGTATTTACAAAAATTATTAATAATAAAGCTATGATTGATTGGACAACAAGTGATCATGAAGGTTCAATGGTTGCAGTGATGGCAGATGGAATAAATGCAAATCTTTTTACTGGTATGCTTGATAATACTGATATTCCAGTAAAAATCGCTGAGGCTATGGGTTTGAAATTGAAATAAATATTTTTGTAATAAATTTTATTGTTTAAGTTAAAAAAGCGTGCTTAATTGTACGCTTTTTTTTTGCTTTTGTTTATAGAAACTCCTACATGATTTAATATAATTGAAAAACTTCTAACGAGTTCTCGTAATTGCTGTCAGACATATTTTTTTAATCTCTTTGTTGGGTATATGCTGAAAAAAATCTATTTTTATGGTATAATAAAGCTATGAAAAAAATTAAGATATTAAAAGATTTAATTGATAATGCTAAAAATACTGTAGTTTTTACTGGTGCTGGTATTTCGACTAATTCAGGAATACCAGATTTTAGAAGCAGTAATGGTATTTATAAGAAATATCCTCAAGATATTCTTTTTAATATTGATTATTTTAGAAGAGATCCTTCAATTTTTTATGGTTATCTTAAAGAAATTCTTGAAATTGATATAAAAATTACAAAAATGCATAAAATACTTGCCGAACTTGAAAAAAACGGCAAAATTCAAACTATTATAACTCAAAATATTGATAATCTTCATGAAGAAGCAGGTAATAAAAATATATATGAAATTCATGGAAGTCTTAAAAAATTTTATTGTGAAAAATGCGGAAAACATCATAATGCTGATATAATAATTGATAAAGTGAAAAACAGTGAAATTCCAAAATGTTCTTGTGATAATACAATAAGACCAGATGTTGTGTTTTTTTCAGAACAAGTAAAACATATTCAAAAATGTATTAAAATATCTTCCAAATCTGATCTTTTTATTGTAATCGGAAGTTCGCTTAATGTTGTTCCTGCTTCATGGTTGCCAGTTTATGCAGTTGAAAACAAAGCTAAACTTGTAATTTTAAATAATGATAAAACAAATCTTGATAATTATGCAGAATTAATTATTAATGAAGATCTTGATATGTTAGGGTGTCGGTTCTTGACATTGACAAAATAGAACAATTATAAGTATAAATTATATTAGTGTTAATTTAGGTTCAATATAAGCAATATAAAAGCTATAATAAGGATAAAACTGATTATGATAATTGATCTTACAATGAATATTGATAAAAACACTCCTGTTTATCCTGGTGATACTTCTTTTATTGAAAAAGCTACTGCAATATTTAAAAGAGATGGAAATAATGTAACAAGTTTATATATGTCGAATCATTTTGGAACTCATATTGATTCTCCTTTGCATATGCTTGAAAACGGCAAAAAACTTGATGAATATAATATTGAGGATTTTGTTGGACTTACTACTCTTATTGATTGTCATGATAAAGTTATTACAGAAAATTGTATTCCTCAAAGTATTAATACTCCTTTTTTATTTATAAGAACTTTATGGTGGAAAAATTATAAAAATACTAAACTTTTTTATTCTAAAAATCCTGTAATAACTCCAAAATGTGCTCAAAAAATCGCTTCACTTAATATAAAAGGGCTTATACTTGATTCGTGGACTCCTGATAATTTTCCTTATGAAGCTCATAAAATATTATTTAAAAATAATATTTTTATTGTAGAAAATACAATAAATTCAGATAATCTTCCTAAACAATTTAAAATTTATGCTCTTCCAATAAAATTAACAAATGCTAATGGAGCTCCAGCAAGAGTAATTGCTGAGTTTTTAGTATAATACAAAATTTATTAGATTTATTTTTATATGTATTTAAAAAAACTGATACTTTTTTGCTCAAAAATATGTTAAAATTAATAAAGTTAATTTTGGGAGGAAATTTATGAAAAAATCCTTATTTAGTTTTTTGATATTTGCTATGTTTATTTCTTGTTTTTCTTTTACTATTCAAAATTCCAGAAATTCTCAGTCTGAGCTTGTTTTTAAGAAGAGAATGAAAAATTTTATTCAATGTAAAGATAGTTTTGACATTCTTAAAAAAACTGTTGATTCTTATGTTGTTCCAAATGAAAAATTCGCTATTTCTTCTGATCTTCATATTGTTATAGAAAGGTCTTTTGAAAAATATCTTTCAATTCAGCGTGAACTTTCTAGAAATTGGGAAGATGTAATTAATTTTAGAAATCGGGGTATACCTCAAGATGTAAGAGGTATTTCTCAGCAAGATAAAGTTAAATTTGAAGCTAAACTTTTGGGTATTGGTATTGTTTCAAAGCTTCTTCAATATGAAAACTCTAGATATTTTTATGAAAAGTTTGAGGATAATTCTGTTATAAGAAATAAAGTTAATTTTCTTGCAAAACAATCTGGTTCTTCTTTTGAGTCTTTACTTGCTGAATGGAAGTCAAAATATAATCCAGATACACTTATTGCAAATTGCGAGAAATTTGAGGATATTATATCAAATGTAAATATTTCTCAAAATGATGAAGAATTACTTTATATACTTCAATTTATGAAAAACAGTGAAATGCTTGCAAAACTATCTGAACAGGGCTTTTTTAAAAAATGGTTTAGTATTTTAGGAAGTGTTTTTTCTGATGATAAGGATTCTCTTAGTTCTATGTTTAGTAGTTTTAAGATGAAAATTTCTAGATTGTTTGGGAATATTGCAGGTGGTCTTAAGAGTGATAGAGAACCTTTTGTTAATGCTGATGAAATTATGCCAGAATTATATCTTAAACTTCAACCTGGTGATATTTTACTTGAAAAAGCTGGTTTTCTTCTTACTGATAAATTCATACCTGGTCATTTTGGTCATGTTGCTATTTATTCAGGTCAGCCTAAAATGCTTTTTAATGATTTGTTAAGAAATTATAAAGATATTATTTCTGATAAAATTACATATCTTGCTGCAAAAGAAGGAAGAAATTTTTCTTATTATATGACAAATGATGTTATTGAAGCTTTAAGACCTGGAACAACTCTTAATCCGCTTGAACATTTTCTTAAAGTTGATGATGTTCTTGTTTTGAGATTAAAAGAAGAATTTTTTGGTGAAAAATTAAGAACTGATGGATATATTAAAAATGTTCTTGTAGAATCATTTAAATATCTTGGCACTGATTATGATTTTACTTTTGATGTTAATTCAAATGATCTTATTGTCTGTTCTGAGCTTCCATATCAAGTTATGAAAGGAATTCCTTTTAGAGTTAAAGAAGTTGCTGGTTCATGGTCGATTTCTCCTGATGATATAGCTGTTGGTTGTGGTCCTGGCGAAGAAAGACCTTTTGAACTTGTTTATTTTGCACATAATGGTAAAAAAGTTAAAGATAATGCTTTTGAAAAACTTGTTAGTCTTCTTGAAGAGGAAGGTTCTGAATATGGGAATTTTCCTGGAGCACCTGTTACAAGAAATGCAATAAATATTGAAGAATACTCATGGTAGGAGGGAAATTATGAAAAAAACTATTAGTTTGTTAATGATTACAGTATTTTGTTTTAGCGTTTATGCAGAGAGTAAATGGTATGATAAACCTTTTATTTTTCCTGGAAGACATCGAGCTTATTATAAGGAAAGCATAGAACCTTATATTATTCCTCTTGATTTTGAAAATTACAAAGAATGTGGTATAAAAGTGCTTGTTGATAAAGATGAAGTTTTTCCTCATGCTTTACAACTTATGGAAAGTGCTGAAGAATCTATAATGTTTAATATGTATCTTTTTGGCGGTAAACTTGGTGAAAAGATTATAAAAATTCTTAAAAGTAAAATGGAGCAAGGAGTAAAAGTTTATTGTGTTCTTCCTGAACCTAAAGATTCTATTTCTGATGGTGAAGTTCAGGAATTTTTTGAAGAGGATTTTTTTAGAAATACTACAAGAAGTGGAGAAGTTGTAAAACCTCCTTATTATGAAAAAATATCTCTTGCAGTAAGTGCAGGACTTCCAGTAGTTCATGCTGAAACTAAGTTTCTTGATACTCCTGGTCTTGTTAAAATAGATCATAGTAAAATAATAATTGTTGATTCAAAAATTGCTATGATTGGTGGTATGAATTTTGCTGATACTGTTGCTAAAAATCGTGATTCAATGGTTGAAGTTGTTGGTCCTTATGTTGAAGAAATTGAAAAAGTTTTTATTAATAACTGGATTTGTGGATATGCTAATGAAAAGGACTATTCAAAAATATCTAAATTTAATAGAAATGAGTCAGAAAATATTATGAAAAACAGAATCAGTACTAGAGGTTATCTTAAAGCTGAAGCAGTTACCACTGTTACTGCTCCTTATGGTAATAATACAAAAGAAGCTCTTATAAGAATGTTTGATAATGCTAAAAACAGTATTTATATTGAACAACTTCTTTTTAATGAAAAAGATATACTTAAATCTGTTGCAAAAGCTGCTAAAAGGGGGGTTGTAGTCAAGATATTACTTGATCCAGCTATTCATCTTTATTCTCTTGATTGGAAAGGTGGTCCGAATAATAAAGCAGTAGGTGTTTTTCAAAAACTTAATAAAGAAAAACCTGAATTAGATGCTGAAGTTAGACATTATGATATTTTACCTGGTCAAGAACTTCATATGAAACTTTCTATTGTAGATGGTGAATATGTAGGTCTTGGTTCTACAAACTTTACAAGTGGTGCAATGCGCTCTAATTATGAAGCATTTACAATATTTAAAAGTAGAGAACTTGCTTATGTTTATGAAAATATTTTTATGGATGATTGGGAAAACAGATCAGTAAAACCTGCCAAACTTAACTTTGGCGAAAAAATAATAGGAGTTTTTTCTGATATACTGTTTTAATTGTTAAAATTAATATATACTAAGGGTAGGTTGATGAATCTACCCTTTTTTTTATGGAGAATTAGTTGAATAAAAACAGTCTTTCAAAGACACATTTATATAATGTAATAATTGTTCTTTTATTATCTTTTTCTCTTACTGCTTATGTTTGGATTCATTTTGAACGCAAAAATTTTGATGCTGAAAAACAAAGATTAAGAGAAGAACATATTGCTAATCAAAAAAACATTATAAAAATTGAAGTTGAAAAGGTTGAGAGTCAGATTAAAAGAGAAATACATGAAACAGAAGAAGTTCTTAAAGAAGATCTAAAAAATAGAGTTTTAGAACTTTATTCAGTTATTGATAATCTTTATGAAAATTTAAAAGATGAGCAATCTAAAGAAGATATTTTGAATATTTTTATAGAAAGTATTAGAGATATTAGGTTTAATGATGGTCGTGGATATTATTTTGCAGCAACACTTCAAGGTAAAGATATTTTATATCCGATTAATCGCGAAATTGAAGGTAAAGATGTTTATAATCTAGAAGATAATTTTGGTAAAAAAGTTATTCAAGAAGAGATAAAAACCTCATTATTAGAAGAAGGTGGATTTGTAAAAGCTTTTTGGCAAATGCCAGAAAAACAAGGTGAAGTTTTATATCCAAAAATTTCTTATGTATTGGCTTATAAAAAACTTAATTTTTATTTTGGGGCTGGAGATTATTATAATGAGGTGAAAAAACAGAGAATATCTGAACTTTTAAACACTTATATTAATTATAGATATGACAATAATAATTATGTTTATATACTTAAAAAAGATGGATTATTAATTTGTTATCCTCAAGAAGAATTTATAGGTAAAAATATAAATACTTTTTCTGATATTGATCAAAAAGTATATGTAAAAGATCTTATGAGGATAATAGATGGTAAAGGTGAAGGTTTTATTTCTTATTATTACTATCACCAAGAAGAAGGTGTAAAAAGCAATAAGAGAAAAAAAATAGCTTATGTGAAATATATTGCAGAAGAAGAACTTATTATTTGTTCTGGTTTTTTTGTAGATGATATTGAAAAGACAATTTTATCCAAACAAGAGATTATTAATAAATATATAATTGAAAATACTGTTAATATATTGTTTACTCTTTCAGGATTGTTTATTTTTTCAATATTTTTGGTGTATTTCTTTTCCAAAAAAACTTCTAAAGATATTGCTACATTTATTGATTTTTTTAAAAAAACTACAAAACAAAAAGTTATTCTTGATACAGAAAAATTTGCATTTTACGAGTTTATTGAGCTTGCGAAAGCTGCAAATTCTATGATTGAGTATAGAAATATGAATTTTGAGGAATTAAAAAAAAATAGTGATGTTTTAGAAAAACTAATTGAAGAAAGAACAGATGAACTTTTAAAAACAAATATTGTGCTTGAAAAAGAAATTTCAAAACAAAAAGTATTGTTTAATGAAGTAAGAGAAAGCGAAGAAAGGTTAAAAGCTATAACTGATGCTTCTTTTGACTCTTTATTAATTCATGCAGATGATGAAATAATAGATGTAAATCAAGAACTTATCAAAGTATTTGGTTATTCAAGAGAAGAACTTCTTGGTAAAAGTACTTTAGATTTTATTCATCCAGCTTATGTTGATTTTGTTAAGTCTAAAATTGATCAAAACGATACAGAGCCTTATGAAACAGTTATTATAAAAAAGAATGGTCAGGATGTTTTAGTTGAGGTTAGAGCAAAATACGCAAGATTTTCGGGTAAATCTGTAAGAATGGTTTCTATAAGAGATATTACAAAACAAAAAGAAACTGAAAGATATCTTATTGAAGCAAAAGAACAGGCTGAAAGAGCTGATAAACTAAAAACAGAATTCCTTGCAAATATGTCGCATGAAATTAGAACTCCTATGACTTCAATACTTGGTTTTGCAGGTCTTCTTAAAAGAACTGAACTTGATGAAAAACAGTTTAAATTTATTAATAATATTATTAATTCTTCAAATCATCTTCTTGTTCTTATAAATGATATAATTGATCTTGCAAAAATTGAAGCTAATGAAATTGAAGTTGGTTTTTCAGGTTTTGATCTTAATAATATATTTTATGATATTGGACGACTTTTTGAACATGAAACTTCTAAAAGACTGGATGTTATTCTTAATATAAATACTCCAGAAGAAGGTAAAATATATCTTATGTCTGATAGTACTCGAATCAAACAAATTATTATTAATCTTCTTTCAAATGCTTTTAAATTTACCAAAAAAGGAGTTATTGAACTTGATTTTGAGATTATTGATAATTCAATTGAAATTTGGGTAAAAGATTCTGGAGTTGGAATTCCAAAAGATAAACTCGAATATATTTTTGATAAATTCACTCAAGTTGATGCATCATTTACCAGAGAATACGGTGGAGTTGGACTTGGACTTGCTATTTCAAGAAAACTTGCTCAACTACTTGGTGGAAGTCTAAGTGTTGATTCAGAAATGGATAAAGGTTCTACATTTAAACTTAAAATTCCATATATAAAAATGGATTTCAAAAATCCAAATATTTTTGATGTTAAAAATAAAGATATAATAATTGGAAATAATCAAAAAATACTTGTTGTAGATGATGTTATTGAAAATACTGAGCTTTTTTCTAATATTTTAAAGGTACAAGGTTTTGAAGTAATTATATGTCACAATGGTAAAAAAGCTTATGAATTATATAAAAATACAAAAGATATAAAACTTGTTTTTTTAGATTTACAAATGCCTATTATGGATGGATTTGTAGCTTTAAGTAAAATAAAACAATATGTTAAAGAAAATAATCTTGAAAAGGTAAATATAATTGCATTGACAGCTCATGCTTCGCCTGAAGATGAAAAAATATGCAGAGAAGCTGGTTTTGATGATTATCTATCTAAACCTTTTAAAATTGATGAACTTATTGAAAAAGTACAAAAGAATTTAAAAGATTGAAATAAAAAAATGTTGTAGAGTTAAAGAGTTGAAGAGTGAAGGGGTGAAAAACAGTGAAAAAAAGCTATTGCTTTTTTAGTGAAAGGAATATAAATATTCCTAGCAAGCAATCTCTGACGAGTTTTAGTAAGGTTTTTAACTAGACCAAAGGTCTTTACTAACGAGCGAAGCGAGTGCTAACTAGGCTACAAAGTAGTTGCTAACTAGCAAATTTATCATAAAATGATAAATTTGTGCTAACTGTATTATGTGTTTCACTATTCGCAGGTTTGAAATCCTCAACTCCCTCAACTCATTAACTTCATTTGTTTTTGTCATCCCGGTACGATTCTGAGCCGGGATCTGTTTTTGATTTTTTTAACTTATTAACAGCTATAGCTGTGTTAACTGTTTTAAGGATATTAAATGGAATTTGAAAATAAAGATTATAATCAGGTAAAAAAAGCTCGTAAAAGTTTTTTTGCAATCGGTATTGCATATTTTATGGGATTATTTAATGATAATTTTTATAAAGAAGCTACTGTTCTTATTGCGGTGGGATTAGGAAAACAAGAACTTCAAGCTTTTGCAATGGCTGTTTTTACAATTTGTTATATACTATTTACTGCACAATCAGGATGGTTTGCAGATAAATATCCAAAAGGAAAAGTTATTATATTTGCTAAAGGTATAGAGTTATTAGCCATGATTGCTGGTGCTTTTGGAATATGGTATATGAATTGGTATTTAATTCTTACAATGATAGGTATAATGGGAGCTCAATCAGCTTTATTTTCTCCAGCAATGAATGGTTCTATTCCAGAACTTTATCCTGAATGGTATGTTCAAAAAGCTAATACTATTATAAAACTAATATCAACTGTTGGTTTTTTTTTGGGAATGATACTTGCTGGATTTGTTTTAGATAAAACTGGAGTTCTTTTTTATAATATTCCAATGGGAAGAGGACTTGTTGGAGTATTTATCCTTATAGCTGCAATAATTGGATTTGGTATTACTTTATGGGCTCCTAAAAAACAAGCTTGCGGTGTTTTACAAAAATTCCCATGGGCAGGTCCATGGGGTTCAATACAAGAATTAATAAAAATAAAAAAAGATATGTTTTTATGGATAATAATAAAAACAAATGTTGTTATATGGTTTATTGCCTCAATAATGACAATGTTAATAGTGAATTTAGGTAAAACTCAATACAATATTTCTAATAAATCTATTGTAATGATGAAAGTAGTTTTTATGACAGGTATAGCTTTTGGTGGAATACTTAGTAATTATATAGCTAAAGGAAAAAACTGGTATAATATACTTTCTCCAAGTTTATTTATTACAGGAATATTTCTTATTTTATTCAAAATTGTTCCGATTTTTGGTTTAGAAAATAATATTCAGATAATAATATTATTTTTTCTAACTGCATTTACTGGAATAGCTGGAGGAGTAAATCTTATACCTCTTGAAAGTTTTATTCAGATAAGACCTCAAAAAAATCATAAAGGAAGAGTTATTGGAGCTGCAAATTTTGCAGTATTTACTGCAATGACTTTGGGTGCAGGATTTTTATTTTTATTAAATAAAAATTTTCTTCCTACAACATCTTTTGGTATTTTAGGATTAATGACTATTTTATTTTCAATTTATTTGAATTTTGAAATAAAAAAAATAAAGGAGTAAAGCATGTTTATTAAATTTCTTCTATTTATTGCAAGAATATTACTTTCATTAAGATATAAAGTTAAAATATCAGGAATTGATGAAGTTTTGAATAAAGGTAATAAAGGTATATTACTTTTACCAAATCACCCAGCTTTAATGGATCCAATAATTTTATTATGTTATATATTCCCATATTTTAAACAGAGAACTTTAGGAGATAAAGATCAGGTTTCAAGACCAGTTATAAAATATTTTGCAAGACTTTTTGGAGTTCTTGCACTTCCTGATCCGACTAAGTATGGGAATGAAGCTTTAAAAGAAGTTGAAAGAGTTATTGATAAATGTGGAGATGTTTTAAAAAAAGGTAAAAATATAGTTCTTTATCCAGCTGGTCATATTAAAACTGAAAGAATGGAATATTTAGGTGGAAATTCAGCTGTTGAGATAATTCTTAAAGATAATAATGAAACTAGAGTTGTACTTATAAGAACAAGAGGATTATGGGGAAGTTCGTGGAGCAGATCAAATGGTCTTTATCCTTCTGTATCTTCTAATATAAAGCATGGATTAAAGGTTTTATTTTTTAATTTCTTATTTTTTACACCAAGAAGAAATGTTGAAATTGAATTTTTCGAGCCAGAAGATTTTCCAAAACAAAGAAATCGTCTTAGAATGAATAGATATATAGAAAATTTTTTTAATGAAAATCCACCATATAATACTTATGTTCCTTATTTTTGGTTTGAATCTGGAAATACTAGAATAGTTTTGGAACCTAAAAAACTTGATATATCAGGTGATATGTCGCTTGTGCCTGATTCAGTTAGAAAAATAGTTTTAGATTATTTTAAAGAAATATCAGATAAAAAAAATATAAAAGATTTTCATAAACTTTCAGGAGATTTAGGACTTGATTCATTAAAAAGAGTTGGATTAGCATTATGGCTTGAAGAAGAATTTGGTTTTAATATATCAAATCCAGATTCATTAAAAAAAGTTAGTGATGTTATGCTTGTAGCTTCAGGGCAAACGCTTGGAAATCAAGTAAAACTTTTTAATAAAGTTAATAGTAAGTGGTTTGATGGTGAAAAATACACAGGAAGAGCTTCAATTATAAAAAGAGAAAACATACAAAAAACATTTTTAGAAGCTTGTAAAGGTAATTACAATAAAGTAGTTATAGCAGATCAGCTCAGCGGAGTAAAAACATTTAGAAATATTATTACAGGAATATATGCATTAAAAAAAGAAATTTTACAAAATCCACAAAAATATATAGGAATAATGCTTCCAGCAAGTGTTACAGCAGTTATTTTGTATTTTACTGTACTTTTTGCAGGTAAAACACCAGTTATGATTAACTGGACTGTTGGAGAAAGAAGTATAAAACATTCAATTGAATTGCTTGGCATTAAAAAGATTTATACTTCACAAAAATTAATTGAAAAACTTAAAAATCAAGGAACAGAGTTTAGTGAAACTTATGAAAATTTTGTGTTTCTTGAACAAGTTAGTTTGAAAATAAGTTTATTTACAAAGATTTTTTCACTTATAAAAAGTTATATTTATCCAATTGGAATATATTCAGAAGATTATGGAGAAGAAGCAGTTATATTATTTACAAGCGGTTCTGAAACAATGCCAAAAGCAGTTTTATTAACACATGAAAATCTTCTTACAAATATTGAAGATGTACTTATTCATATAAATGTCAATCAAAATGATTCTATCATAGGATTTTTACCACCATTTCATTCTTTTGGATTAACATTAAATGTGATATTACCAGTTCTTTCAAAAATAAGAGTAGTATATCATTCAAATCCAACAGAAGGAGGAACAATAGCAAATTTAATAAAACATTATAGAGCTAGCGTTTTAATCGGAACTCCAACATTTTTATCAGGAATACTTCGTTCAACAGATGGAGAAGAATTAAAAACATTAAGATTTGCAGTTACAGGAGCAGAAAAATGTTCAAAAAAAATATACAAAAAACTTGAATCTATATGTGAAAATGTAAATCTTATAGAAGGATATGGAGTAACAGAATGTTCACCAATAATAAGTGCTAATATATTAGAAAAACCAGTAAGACAATCAATAGGAAAAGTAATGCCGTCAATAGAGTATATAATAATAGATGTAAATACTAATAAAGAAGTAGAAAAAGGAAAAAACGGAATGCTATATGTAAGAGGAAAATCTGTTTTTAAAGGTTATGTCAATTATGATGGAGAAAATCCATTTACAACAATAGATAACAAAGAATATTATAAAACAGGAGATATTGTAAGAGAAGAAGAAAGAATACTGTTTTTTGAAGCAAGACTCAAAAGATTTATAAAACTCGGTGGAGAGATGATATCAATGCCAGCAATAGAAGAAATAATTACAACACATTATTTGGATGAAGAAGATGAAGGACCGCAATTTGCAGTCGATTTTGCAGGAAATGATCAAAATTCAGAATTAATACTATATACAACAAAAAAAGTAAAAAGAGAAGAAATAAATTCACTAATAAAACAAGCAGGATTATCTTCATTACACAATATAAGAAGAATAGAAAAAATCAATAAAATCCCAATACTCGGAACAGGCAAAACAGATTATAAATTATTAAGGGTGTCGGTTCTTGACATTGACAAAGTTGAACAATTATAAGTTTCTATTATAATTGTCTGAAAAAAGCTGAATAACAACAGTTCGCTCATTATTTAATTTGTGTTATAAAATAAACAAACTATAAGGTTGAAAAGCTGGTCAGAAGCTGAGTTTCGAAGCTTAATGCGTTATGCACAGGTCTGACCTCTTGAAAAAAATTATGAAACATATATTATATAACCGAAGTATAAAAATATGTATAACGGGGGGTATTAATGAATATTTACAAAAGATTGTATGAAAAGTATAGGAAAGATGCTGAAAAATCTATTATTGAAAGTATTGTTGTTGGTGTTGGTTATTGTTTTGTAAAGCTTACAGATGGTAGATCTGGTATTGCTTATTCTTATTTTGAATATAAAAAAGGTTGTACTTTTTTTGGTGATAATACTGATTTTGAGGGTCTTGCTGCTATAAATTTACTTAAATTTCTTGAAAATACTAATACTCTTGTAAAAAGTCTTGGATTTGCATGTTTAAATGCTTTAAATGATGCTAATTTAACTTCTCAGGAAAATGGTGATATTGTTAATTTTCTTGATCTTAATCCATCTAGTGAAATTTTTATGATTGGTTTTTTTGGTCCTATTGTTAATTTTATTAAAAAAGCTGGTGTAAAAAGTATTTCTATTCTTGATAAAAGTAAAAAAGTTGGTGATTCTGATGATTTTTATGCTGAATTTGCTAATGCAGAAAATCCTGTTTTATTATTGACTTCTACTTCTTTATTAAATGATACATTTCATGGTATTTTAGAGAAAATTCCTAAAAACACAAAGATTTGTATGGTTGGTCCTAGTACTGTTATGGATACTGAGATTATGAAAGAATATGGTATTAATGTTCTTTCGGGTATGAAAGTTATTGATGCTGAAGGTGTGCAAAAAGCTATTAAATTAGGTGGTGGAACTCCGATTATTAAGGAATATTGTTCGAAATTAACAATAAAAGTTGTATAGGATGAATTTGGTATTTGAAAATATAGTTATAAAAAATTGTTTTTTTCCTATTATTGATTGTAAAAGATTTTCAACACATAATAGGAATCTTATTTTTTTTACTGGCGAGTCTGGTTCTGGTAAAACTATTTTTTTAAGATTTCTTTCAGGTTATCTTGATTTTTTTGAAGAATTAGATATTAATAGTGATGTTATTCTGGAAAATTCAACTAAAATTAAATGGAATGAATATTCTGAAAATAAAAAGAGTAATTTTTATTTAGGTCAGGATATTGACAATTTTATAACTGGTTTATATATAATTGATGAGATAAATAGCTCAGTTATGGATATTGATATTTCTGAAAAAATAATTAAAGATAATACTTGTTTTGAACCTTTTTCAATGATTTCTGAATTATCTCATGGTCAAAAAAAACTTATTTTGATTTTAAAAGCTTTGTATTCGAAAGCTAATAATATATATCTTGATGAACCATTTACTTATCTTGATAGATTTGAAAGAGATAAAGTTGGTAATTTAATTGAAATTATGGTCAAGAAAGGTAAAAATGTTATTATTGCCGGTCATGGAATGGAACTTTTTCACCTTGAATTTGAAGCAATGTTTGAAATTAAAGATAAAAATATTAAAAGTATTGATAAAAAAGTTATTAGAAAGAGATTTTTTGATTTAAAAAACACTTTAAGAAAAAATCGTATTTGCAATGGATTAAGCGAAAATCCTGTTATTAATGTTAAAGATCTTTGTTTTAGCTATAAAGATAATGTTGTTTTTGATAAACAAAATTTTGAGTTTATTAAGGGTTCGATTAATGGAATTAGTGGCAAAAATGGTTGTGGTAAAACTACATTAGCTAAAATTTTAGCAAATAAGCTTAAATTAAATAAAAATAACAAATCATCTATTGAATATGATAAAAATACTGTATTTATCGGGAATAATCCAGATATGTATTTTTTAACAAATTCATGTAAAAAAGAATTGTCTTTTTTTAGTGAAGATACTGAAAAAAGCATTGTTGATAAAGTTGGTTTTGATATTAAAGATAGAAAAATATCAGAATTATCTTATGGTCAAAAAATCAGGTTTTTAATTTATCTTTATTGTAGTCTTAATAAAAATATTTTTATTCTTGATGAGATATTTGCAGGTCAGGATATGGGAAATATTCTTAAAATAGCAGGTTTTTTGAGAAAAATTGCTAATGAAGGTAAAACTATAATAATTATATCTCAGGATTCATTTATTGTAAGAATGATATCTGATAAAATATTGAGAATGGATTGAAGCTGGGGAAAGTGTGACAGATGAAGCGTGACAGATAAAGCCGTGACAGATAAAGCCATTACAAGTTACATTGTCACAGGAAAGTCGAAGACTTTTGTTACAAGGAATTTTTCGTAGAATAAATTGCAGTTAAGATTTTTTACTAAGACTCTTTAGTATTTGATTATATTTTTTGGAGGATTTTATGAAAAAAGATGCTTATGTTGAATATTCAAGAATTGCTATAATTAGTTCGCTTTGGGCAGCAAGTGAAGTTTTTATAGGTAATATGTTTCATCAGCTTAATTTACCTTTTAAAGGTATGATGTTGACTGTTGTACCATGTTTTCTATTAGCTTTTGCTTTTTTTTATTTAAAAAAGCCATCATCAATAATGAAAGTTGGTATAACTGTTGCAGTTGTAAGAATGCTTTTATCATGGAAGTTTAATCCTAATATAGCAATGTCAATACTTTGTCAGAGTGCTGCATTTTATATTTCTATAAAATTACTTGGGAAAAATCTATTATCCTCGGCAATCGGTGGTATGTTAGCTCAGAGTTGGACTTATTTTCAAAGTTACTTTTTTAGAATGGTATTTATGGGTTATAATTTAGAAAAAATATTAGAACATATAAGAAAAATCGAAATTATTCAACCGATAATTGAAAAAGTAGTATTAGTTTTTGTTGTTTTGTGGTTAATACATGTAATACCTGGAATAATCGCTGGATTATGCGGATTTAAAGCAGGGAAGAATTTATCAAGTGAAAAATAATTATTCAAGTTTTTTATTAATATTTTTTTGTATGTTACTATCGTTTTTAAGTGTAATATGCAATCTTTTTGAAAATATATTATTATTAATATTTGTATATTGTTTTATTATAATTAGATTTAGAAAAATGCTTTTTGTACAAGTAAAAAAATACATATTATTTTCAGGAATTATATTTACAACACCAATTTACTTTATATTTCCAAAAGATATAGCAATTTATAATGACATTTTAATATCATCTGAAGGATTATATATTTTTACATTATTATCATTAAGATTAGTAATTTTTTATATTGTATTTGAAATAATAACAAATGTTGTTTCACCAGTTAAACTCTTCAATGATTTCACAAGAGCAGGATTTGATGATATAGCACTTCTTTCATCAGTAACTTTAAATCAATTAAATAATATAAGCATAATAATTTTAGAAGTATTTTCAAATTACAATATGAGATTTTCAGGAAAACAGAAATTATTTAAAATAAATCTATTAATAATGTCAATTTTAAGAATATCTCTAAAAAAAGCAGATGATTTAGCATTTTCACTATATTGCACTGAAACATGTGTTGAAAGAAAAATTGAAAAGAGTTTATTTTTTAGCAAACATGATTTAGAATTACTTATAATACCTTCAATAATGGTATTAATAAAAGTTATTTAAAAAAATTGGGGTTAGGTCTTCGGAGGCTGTTGAAAAACTAAAAAAATCAAAGATTGATACAAAATAGGGTCTGTGCCGAACTCTAAATTTAGCTTACATAGGTCGACCTGACCATGCTGTTTATTTTTAAAGTTAATTTTGAAAAAAGAAAACTGTATTTTTCAATAGCCTCTTCGGAATTCGAATTCTTTTATTCGAATAATGTAATTCTTTTATTATTTACAGGAGAATTTTTATGAATAATGAATTAAAAAGTGATATTGTTGATTTTTTAGGATTTCTTCCTCCATGGAATGAAACATTTTTTTATAATTCTCAAAAAAATTCAGTAGCTCGATATGAAAACACAGTTTTTAAATTTTTTTGCTTTGGAGATTTACAAAAAGAAGCAGATATTTATGCAAAATGTTTAAAAAACAACATAAAAACTCCAAAAGTTTTGAAAGTTTATAAAAATACACTTGTATTAGAATTTATAAAAGAGGATAAAGATATTTCACAAATTGAAAAGTTAAAAAAATCTTTTGAATGGTTATTATTATTTCATAAAAAAATTGGAATTTCAAAAGGTGATCAGAGATTGTTTAATTATTTGTATAATTCAGGTAAAATATATGGGATTGATTTTGAAGAATCTGACACTTGCTCTATAAACGAAGATATTGCATCTTTAATTACAACTGCAAGGATGAATTTTAGTAAAAGTGATATTGATGTTGTATTGTCAGATATTGGATTTAAAGTTAATGATGAAATTGAAAATTTAATATGTAAAGAAATGTTAATTAGACAAAAATTTAAGAAAAAAAATATTTAATAATACACATATTTTTGTGGAGAAAGTATGGAAAAAAGAATATTTTCGCATCGAGGAAGAATTACTGGAAAGGAAAGAGGAAATCTCATAAGTGATATTTTTTCTGAAAAAGTAAAATCTATTGGAAATGTTGAAATTGATATTAGAAAAACAAAAGATGGCAGATATATTCTTTTTCATGATGATTGTATTTATCATAAAGATGTTTATTACAAAATAAGTGAAAAAACTTACTTTGAAATTTTAGATATAGCATTACAAAATTCATTTTCAATAAATACTATAGAGGATATTTTAGAAAACAAAGAACTATTTATAGATTTTGAGCTTAAAGAAAGAGGATATGAGCTTGAATTAGTCCAAATAATACTTGAAAATCTCAATGTTGATAATTTTATTATTACATCATTTCACTGGGATGTTATTAAAAATATAAGAAAACAATTTCCTAATGTGAAAACTGGAATACTTATTGAAAATGAGGATGAATACAATGAATTTATCAAACTCATGAATAATAATGAAGAGTTTTTTGATTATTTATTGCCATCATTAGTATTATACAGAAAAATGCCTGTTGAATTGAAAAAAAAGAGTAACTTTATAATTTGGACAGTAAATAATCAACAGGATATGGAGAAATTAAAAGAAGATCCTTTTATCACAGGAATAATAACTGATATTATTAGTTAAAAAAAACTTAAACTACTTTATACTTCTTCTATACCTCAACACCTGAAACTTTCTTAATTACATTTTTATAGCAATTTAGAATTTCAAATCCGAGATTTTCAGGATTATTATAATCTTTTTCAATTCCTCCAATAGGTTCTTTTGTATCTTTTCTGAATATCAATTTGTATTCAATAGAATCAGGTTTTTCTTCAAACCATTTTTTAATACTTGGGAATTTTTGAGGCTTGTTTTCCATATTAAAAAAAGTAAAAATTGATTTATTTTTTCTTATTATTTCAATAAAATAATATTCTTCTTCAAAAGGAATTCTTGTAAAAAATCTATCTAAAATATAATTTATTTCATATTTTCTATTTTGAAAATACTCATTTTTTAATTTAGAAAACACCATAGTATTTACGAATTTATTTTTATAAAAAGCATTTTCTCTTAATACTCCATCGAGTTTATAATTATTTCTTTTAGGGACAGATGAAGATTTTTGATTATTACTATCACATCTTATTTCTATTTTATTAAAACCGCTTCCGAAAAGGACTTTTTCGATGAAAATTAATGCTTCACTTATAAATCCATTACTTTCAAAATCAGATAATATCCAATAACCAATTTCAGCTCTAGAGCATTCCCAATTTATAGAATGAATACCAATATTCCCAATATAATCATTGTTTGATTTCAAAAACAAAGCATAGTCAAATAAAAAAAAATCATCCCAGGCATTATTTGACATTTTTATAAAGTTTTTTTCGTCTTTAACATTATTAGTGCTATCAACCCATGGTAAAAATTCACTAAGTCTTTCACGATCTTTTTCTACATATTCAAACATTTTATCAGCAAGGTTTATATCGTATTTTTTAAGACATATTCTATTACAATCGATTTTTTCAGGGAAATTTAATTTTCTCATATTACATCCATTTTTTCTTTTTAAAGAAAAATATCATTGCAATAAATAATAATAGCATTAATGCTAAAACACCAAAATAACCCCATTCCCATGATAATTCAGGCATATTGGCAAAATTCATACCATAAACTCCAGCAATAAAAGTAAGAGGAATAAATATAGCTGAAAAAATTGTAAGAACTTTCATAATTTCGTTCATTCTATTGCTTACACTTGAAATATAAAGATCAACCATTCCTGATGCCATATCTCTTAAAGTTTCAACAGTATCGATTATTGAAATTGTATGTTCATAAAGATCTCTTATATATATTTCAGTATCTTTTTTTATAAGATCTCCGTCATATTTTAGTAATGAGCTAATTATTTCTCGAACTGGCCATATAGTTTTTCTAAGAATAAGAAGTTCTCTTTTTACTTTATAAATTTCAGAAAGTGTTTTTTGATTAGGATTATTAAGCAATATTTCTTCAATTTCTTCACTTTTATCAGCAAAATTCTCAAGTATAACAAAATATTGATCAATTAAAGAATCTGCAAGAGTATAAAGCAAATAATCGGCAGCAGAACTTCTAACTTTTCCTTTATTATTTTTTAATCTTTCTCTAATAGGATCAAATACATCACCCTCTCTTTCTTGAAAAGTTAATACAATATTATCTTTAAGTATAAAACTCACCTGTTCAGTTAAAATATAATCTGTTTTTTTATTATATAAATACATTTTAAGTATAAAAAATATAGAATCATGAAGTTCTTCATATTTAGGACGAATTTCAGTATGAAGAATATCTTCAAGAGTTAAAGAATGAATATTAAAAATTTTACCAATTTCTTCAAGAGCTTTTATATCATGAAGACCACATATATTTATCCAGGTAATATAATCTTTTTTATTAATATTATTAAGTTTAGAAATATCAGAAATTTTTTCAAAAATACAATCTTTTTTTGAATAAGTGAATTTTTCAATAAGAACATTATTTAGTTTTTTTTCACCAGTATGCAAAAGAGTTCCTGGAGCTCTACCGATTTTATTTGCACAATGTTTAATAATTTTAGCCATAAAAAATCTCCTGTTTATAAACTAATTCCATTATAACAAATGGTCAGTTGGTATTTTTATAGTAAAATGTATCGAAAAAATTGAATTTTTTTTAAAAAAAGAGTATTACTTTCTATAATAGATTTTTATATTTCGGAGGAAGCATGGGCAAGAAAACATCTTTTAAATGTCCAGAGTGTAATAGAAAATTTGACAGAAAAGTAGCCAATGAAATTACAAATTGTAGGAAATGTGGAAAATTTATATGTATTGATTGTGCTTATGAGAATGATGGAGTTTGCAGTAACTGTAAAAATAAAAAACAGAGTGTCGGTTCTTGACATTGACATTAATATAAAATATAAGTATTACTTATTATAAACATTTTAGAATAGCCTTTTATATGTTTTTTTATTTAAAACATATATTTTTTTGTATAGTATTATATTTCATTTCTTTTCTTTTCTTTTCTTTTATAATCTCTTGGCAATTTTATTTAATGTTAATTTTGATAGAGATATTTCTTTTAATCGCATTTATAGTATTTAATCAGAGGGTTCAATTACAAAACTCAATTACTATTTTATTTTTTAAGGATATTTTTAAAATAATATAAAAAAAACAAAAAAAATGGAATAAAATCTTCAATTTTGGATTATACTATTTGAGAACTGTTTCAGGGGGAGATAATTATGGATGAAAATGAAATTAAAAAGCTTGCATTAAACGACCCTGAATTTGCTTTTGAGAAGATATTTGAGCTTTATCATACTCGAATGTTTTATTTTTGTCTTCATATAACTGGAAACAGGGAAGAGAGTATGGACATAACTCAGGATGTTTTTTTAAAAGCTTATTTTCAGGAAGGAATTTTTTCTGCTGATTTCAATATTAGATCATGGCTTTATAAAGTTAGTAAAAATGAATGTAGGAAATTTTTTAGAATTGTTAAAAAAACATTTAAGATAATAGAGATTTTTAAAAATAACTATGAAGAGTACATGTTTCCTGAAAATCTAAAAGATTATGAAAAAATCAATAAACAACTTGATGCTATTCCTGAAAAACACAGGACTATTCTTTTTTTGAGATTCTATGAGAATCTAAGTTATGAAGAGATTTCTGAAATCCTTGAAATACCTTTGGGTACTGTGATGTCGAGAATTTCAAGAGCTAAGGAAGTTTTCAGGAGGTTTTATGAACAAGAAAATTAAACTTGAAGATATTTACAGCAAATTAAAAAAAAGTGAAGTTAATCTCAATGATAGGAATGGTTTCAAATTGTTACAAAAAAAAATAAGAAATCAGATTTTTATTGATTCGATGGTATTTATTTTTATTTCTTTTATGCTTTTGTGTGCTTTTTTCATTATTGTGTTAGAAGTGTCAGGGATTGCAAATATCATGATGTCGGTTATTTTTATGCTTAAATACATTTTAATACCAGCTTTATTTTATATTGTCATTATTGTTTTTGCAGAAATCATCAATAGTTCAAAAGGAGGATATTATGAAGAAAATCAATTTAACTAAGGTGAAAAATTACACTACATTGTTTTTAAGAGCTATTGTATTTGGTTTTTTTGTTTTTATGTTATTTTTCTATTCTGAATATATTGGACTTGAAAAGTTCTTTGCAGATCAGGAATTACCAGAAATCTTTGATTATTCTTCTGGAATTTATTCTGAGAATGGAATCAATCACTTTTTTACTGATATTAATATGACTTTTTTGAAATATAAAAAAGCTTATTCAATATCTGAGGAATTATCTACAAATAGTTGGTATAAAATTGATGATATTATCGAAAGAGAAGATGTTAGAGAAAATATAGAGAATATGATATCAGATATTCCGTCTCTTGAAGAATTTGAGGAAGTTCGAAAGAATTTTGCTGTATGTATTCACGAAAATCAGTATAAGAGTGCTTTGTTTGACAGTTATGATTTTTATGGATTAAGAAGGATAATAGAGTATTATATTCAGTATAATATGGTTATTAAAGAAGATAAAAAAGTATTAGATGCTTATGAAAAACTTCTTGTGCTAAGTCTTACAGAATTTAATTATCAGCTTCGTTCTCCCTCTTATGGTAAATGGGGTGTTGATACATCACTTGAACCTGGATATGCAATTTTTTATGGTGTTTTAGCAAATAAAATGCCTATAAAAAGATATTTATTTGAAGAATTAAGCAAATTGCTTGATAAAGCATGTACTTTAAAACCTGATTATCTAAATGTATTTAATTCAGTCAGAAGTGAGTTTATCAGAGCTAAAAAGGATGAATTTGAAAAAAGCCCGATTATTTTTACCCTTAAGGAATTAATAACAAAAGAGATGAAAGGATGCCTCAAAATATTTGATACTGCTGAAGAGATTTATAATAGTGGTAATGGTAAAAATATGAAGGAAAGACTTGAAAAAATAACAGAAGAATATTCACTTCTTATTCAGTTTGATAGTTATTTGAGAGATATGTATTACAATGTTAATGAATATAATGAAAAAAGGTTGTTTGCAACTTTTGGAAATAAGGTTAAATTCAAAGATTAAAAAATTGTTTAATATTATCCGTGTTTTGCTGTTTCAATAGTAGTAAAACACGGATATATCAATTGTTATTGTTTGGAGTAAATAATCGGAGATTTAAGGACTAAAAACCAGTTAAAACTCAATATGTTATTTAAATTGATTAACAGGTTAAAATATAGCTTGAATAAAAAAAATTTTTTAATAAAATAACTTGATTTTTTTGTATAATGTATAATAATTAAGAGAGTGCAATTAATAAAATTCCTTGGAGGAATATTTGGTGAAAACTGCAATTTTATTTGACAGCGTAAGCACAGATGACAACCCAGATGAGATAGATATACTTCATCAGATCTCAGTAGTAAAAAGTTCACTTCAGCATTTTGGATATGAGGTTGTTGAAATACCATTTTCAGAAGATTTTAAAACTTTTCACAAAGAAATGAGAAAAGAAAAACCTGATTTTGTTTTCAATCTAGTAGAATCAGTCAATGGAAATGGCTCACTTATACATCTAGCACCTGAATACCTTGAAAAAGTTAATATTCCTTTTACCGGATCTTCTTCAGAAGCAATAAGAATTACATCAAACAAACTTGAAGCTAAAAAATACATGAGAAAAGGTAATATTCCTACAGCAGACTGGATTACATTAAGTGAAACATATTTTTTATCAGAACCTACAGGTAAAAAATTTATAATTAAAGCTATTTGGGAACATGCGTCAAAAGGTATGGATAAAGATAGTGTTGTTATATTCAAAGATATTGAGGATATGAGAAAAAGAATTAATGATAAACAAACAAAAGAAGGTTATGAGTTTTTTGCAGAAGAATTTATAGATGGAAGAGAATTTAATATTTCAGTAATTAGAAAAGATGATAAACCGCTTGTATTGAATCCAGCGGAAATATGTTTTATTGATTTTGGTGATAATCATAAAATCGTTGATTTTAAAGCGAAATGGGATATGGATTCTATTGAATATGAAAGTACAGTTGTTAGTTCAGAATTCACCGAAAAGGATAATTACATAATAAACAGAATGGAAGAAATGACAATTAAATGTTGGTATCTTTTTAATATCAAAGGCTATGCAAGAATTGATTATAGAATAGATAATGATAATAATATTTATGTACTTGAAGTAAATGCAAATCCTTGTATATCACCTGATGCAGGGTTTTCCAATGCATGTAAAAAATCAGGATTTGAGATAAAAGATGTTATTTCATGGATATCCCAGGATTTAAACAGGTGATTTTATGAAATTTAGATATACTGTGAAAAAAGATGATGGTGATAAAATACATAATATAATCTGTTCTTCTGGATTTTTTCGCGAAGATGAAATTGATATTGCAAAAGAATTAGCAGAAGAAACTTATGAAAAAGGTCAAAAAGAAGGATATAGCTTTGTTTTTCTTGAAGATAAAGAGCATTTAGCAGGTTATACATGTTATGGAGAAATTCCATGCACGATTGGAAGTTATGATCTTTATTGGATTGCAGTTGATAATTCTAAGAGAAATAGTGGAATTGGTAAAAAACTTCTTTTAGAAACTGAAAGAATGATTGCAAAAAAAAATGGAAGAAAAATATATATTGAAACATCAAACAAAGAACTTTATAAACCAACACAACAGTTTTATATAAATAATGGATATAAAGTTGAGGTTATACTCAAAGATTTTTACAATATAAATGATGATAAAATCATATATTCAAAAGAGGTGTCGGTTCTTGACATTGACAAAACAAAACAATTATAAGTTTATGTTATATAGTCGTGTTTTGCTAATTCAAGCCAATAATTTGATTTTTTATCTATAATACAAATATAACATATTTGGGATAAAAAGTATTTAATTTAAAAAGATATAATTTTTTCCATTTTCTGTAAAAAAATTTTTTTGAGGCAATTGAGTCTTCTGATTAAATAGCACAATATTTTAAATAATTATACAATTCAAAACAATTGATATCTTGGTACCAGTTGAAAATTTACATAGTATAAATTTTCTCCTTACATGTTCAGCTTTAAATTACCTCCATGTAATTTCCTTAAGATTTTCTAATGTATCTTAGTTATTTATAATTTTATTCTTTTTAACTTTGAATTTCTTTTTTGTATACTTATTGAAAATCTTAAGACAGCTTCCATAATTACGCTCGATATCAATTTTTTGAATCTATATGTAAAATCTAATTCAAAAAAAAATCAAAAACAGATCCCGGCTCAGAAACATACCGGGATGACAAAAATTCAGAATAGTACTGGGATGACATTTTTTTATATGAAATTCCCTTTGGGATGGCATTATATTGATTTTTGTTTATTTAATCAGAAGACTCAATTACGAAAACTCGTTAGAAATTTTTCGATTATATTAAATCATTATGGAGTTTTTATAAACAAAAGCAAAAAAAAAATCTGCTCGGTAACTTGAGTGAACATTGCGAAGCATATAATATACGGATGTATTATAAGTGAACGAAGGTAAAAGAGGCTGTTGAAAAACTAATAAGAAGAAACATTGATGCAGAATAGGGTCTGTGCCGATCTCAAATTTTAGCTTACATAGGTCGGCCTGACCATGCTGTTTGTTTTTAAAGTTAAGTTTGAAAAAAAGAAAACATAACTTTTTCAACAGCCTCTAAAATACCGAATGATTATTTTTTTGCGTTAGTGTAATGATAAAAATATCAAAAGCGAGATCCCGGCTCAGAAACATACCGGGATGACAGTTTCTCAGAATCATTCTGGGATGACAAAATATAAATGTCAACTAAAAATTCAGAATAGTACTGGGATGACAGTTTCTCAGAATCATTCTGGGATGACAAAATATAAATGTCAACTAA
>Ga0265293_10002741_pt1 | contig 34327 bp, 29 predicted proteins | sample Munlanlewell138R_FD_192505 | JGI IMG/M metagenome (GOLD analysis project Ga0265293, IMG submission 192505) | Leachate microbial communities from a municipal landfill in Southern Ontario, Canada - Leachate well 138R | ecosystem: Engineered > Solid waste > Landfill > Unclassified | place: Canada... | reverse complement strand
AGGGACGCAAGGTTACTTATCTGGAACAGCAGTTCCTGCTTAAGCTGCTGTTGACTCCCCAGAAGGTCAAAATCGGCACCGCAATTTCCACGATCAAAGATTATGAGCGGATGGGTTGTTTGGAATCGCCCAGTTCAGCACCTACTCTCAAACGCTGGGTCATGGACTGGAAAAGAGACAACATGGCAATCTGGACTCAAGCGAGACTTGGCAGTAAAGCAGTGGCAGAGACCATAGTCAAGACTATCATCCGAGATTCCAGCCTACTGAATGTAGGAGACGTATGGGTGGCAGATGGACATACCCTCGCCTTCGATATCATGAATCCTAAGACCGGGAAAGCTCAACGCATGACTATGATCATGGTCTTGGACTGGGCAAGCCGCTATCCGGTGGGAGCTTCACTTGCCTTTACCGAAGACAGCCACCATATCCAGGTAGCCTTCCGTAATGGCTTCCTCAACTGGGGAGCGGTACCGAGATGCGTATATCTCGATAACGGCAAAGCCTTCCGGTCAAAGCTCTTCCATGAGCAGTGGGACAACCACGATCTGGAGCTTGAGCTGGGAGGCATCTTCCCCAAGCTTGGCATCGAAGCCCACTTCGCAGAGAGCTATAATGCCAAGGCAAAGGTGATTGAGCGCTTCTTCAAGACCACCAATCCTTGATGCCATGTTATCGGAGAAGCGTATCAAACTGATCAGCCAGACGGAGCGCATCTATGCCAGGGCTAACCGTTACCGCAGCCAGATCGGTTATCAGCACTACCGGGGATGGACCTTCGATCAAGGTGCAGCCCATCAGCTGCTGGATGTCCTAGAGCAGGGCAGGTACAAGTCCATCCGGGACATTGCCCAGGCTGTAGGCAAGTCCCGGCAGTGGGTCTTTATCTATCTGGAAGCCCTGGCTTCCATTGATGCCATCGATCTGAGGGATTTCCACTACGTAGTCATCTCCCGCAAGAACGTCCACAAGATCGGCAGAAAGATCACCAAAGGTATCTTGAGAATGCTGCGGGGACTGAACAAGCTCGGTGGTCATCGAGTATTTGATTAACCCAATAACGATAGAAGAAGGCATTACTATGAACAAAGAACAACGGGAACGCTACCTCCGGCAGGATATCCATGCCCTCCGGGTACGCAAATTCAAATGGAGCGAAGATGAACTGAGGGGTCTGCTCAAGACCCTTGGCATGGGCGATTCCCTTACTGCCTTGGATGAGATGACTTTAACCGAACTCAAGCTGATCCTGATGCGGGTGCGCATCACCAACAAGCCCGATGAATACACCTACGACAAGCAGGGGATGTATATGCACACCCTGATGAAAAAAGCCAAGTGGGATGAGTATCAGCTCCGAACTTTTATGATCACTCATTACCGTAAGAGCCACTGGAACCTGCTTAATACTGACGAACGCAGAGCCGTAATCGCCATGCTGCAGAACTATGCCAAGCAAGCTGCAAAGCAGGCACTTAAGCAAGAGATCAATCAAGAATCACATAGAAACGACAACTGAATAAGGAGATACAATGGACGACAAGAAAACACCCCAGAATCCGCCTAAGAACCCGCCCAAGAAGACGGCTGACCGTACCAAGACCGATGCCCTGGGACAGAACGTACCCATCAGCATCATCAAACCGGAAATCCTCAAGCAGGATGCCATCGTAAGTAAGACCATCAACCGGGTCAAGAAGCTGCAAGAGCGCATCATCAGTGACAAAGCCCGTCTCTTTGAGGATGTGGAGCTATTCCTGCAGGAGATCGCCAAGAAGAACGGACTCTCCTGGAAGGGTAATGCCATCCTCAACAGCTTTGATGGCAAGTACCGGGTAGAGATCAGATTCAAAGAGCATATCCAGTTCGGGATCGAACTGCAGCTTGCCAAGCAGAAGATCGATGAGTGCCTTAAAGCCTGGTCTGCAGATTCCAATGTCAATCTGCGGGCTATCATCACCGAAGCTTTCCAGGTCGATAAGAAAGGCGAGATCGCCAAGCACCGCATCCTTGCCCTGCGTAAGTACAATATCAAAGACGCCAAGTGGAAGGAAGCGATGGAACTGATCGACAAAGCTATCAGAGTCGTCTCGACCAAGCAGTATGTATCCTTCTACGAGAGAGATGAGTATGGTGAGTACAAACAGATCATCCTCAACTTCACAGCTCTATGAGCGAAACATTGGTATCCTAATGCAAACGGGATTGAAAGAAACACGGGAGAATGAACAATGGCATCTATGAATAACAATGCAGCAGAGGAGATCAAAGCAATGAACATCTTCAAAGATGAACGCAACTACAGAACGGATGAGATAGCTGATATCCTCCGGGTTGACCGCTCCAGTGTTTACCGCTGGATACGTGACATCCTTGATCCTCTGCCTGCTTTCCGCACCAAGGAAAACGGACAGTTACGATGCTCCGGCAGAGACTTGAATGAGTATCTGGAAAGCCACAAGGTAAGACCTGAGTATGAGTAACGCTACTGAGTTCCGCATCAAGCGGGACAACTGCAGAGAAGCCTATCTGAACGGTAAAACCGAGCCCACTGAGCTGGCGGTGATCTACGGAGTCTCCGATATCACCGTCCGCAAGTGGATCAAGAGCGGCAAGTGGGATGAGTTGTTCAAAGAAGAGCGCAAGCTCGATCATGAGATCAGTATCGCCCGCAAGAGAGCGCTCATCCAGGCCTTGCGTGAGTATGCCAAGAACCCGGCAGATACCGCTCTGCAGAGTCTCGTAAACCTGATCAAGCGGAACCAGAAGGACTCTGAGCCTTCCAAGGAACTGAACGACTATATCGTCAGATTCCTTGATCAAGTAACCGACTTCATGATATCGATAAAGAAGAGAATATGGGTAACCATTCCATTGGTAAGAGACGCATGGAGAAGATCACTCAGGAACATGCGGGAGCATTATCTCCGGAAGGATATGGCAAGATCATCTGGCTCGGTAACCTGGTACATCCCATTTACTCCATCTGCCAGTTTCAGGAACTCATATTAGGCGATATGCGAGCAGATAGTCCAGAATTAGACTTACCTGCCAGATTGCGTTAAAGACCCACCAAAAGACGATATTGCGCTTCTCTCTCGAAGATCAGTGAGATAAGTCAATTTTGGAACAGTATCCAACCAGTAATTCGATAACATCTGTATGAAACTCTGTGTAACGTTTCCTCTTTCCACTACAGATTTCCTAGGATATCATTACTTTGTTAATCACTGGTTTTGCCACTTTGTTGCAGGAGCATTGTTCAGAATATTGGGGTCTGCAATAGATATGGTTATCATCTTATCTGCTTGCTTTATTGTGACATAGCACGAATTTATCTCCAAAACTTCACCATACAGGCCTTGGTCACCCGTTATCACATACTGAGTGTCGCTATCTATCTTTAGAACTGCGGTATTACCGATGACTCCTAGTAAGAGGACTTGCGGGTATACTATGTGAGCCTCTTGTTGATAGGGGATGTATGGGGCATTATCGGATTGCTCCCAGTCAATATATTCTTCACTTTCCCAATATGTTGAGGCATAGTCTTCTGAGTTATTTATCCCAACAAAGGGATCCCGGAATTCACCTGAGAACTCAGTATAGAACAGGCTGTCGATTGCCAAATGATCACGTAGTTGAATTTGACGATTGGGCGTGCTGACCGGAGATTCTGCCGTAGTATCAATATTGGTTAGCAGATTATAGGCAAAATTTCCCCATATAACAAGAGCTAACCCGATCAAACCCCACAGAAAGATTTTGTTTGTGTTAGAGTGCATTTCGTTCATGGTCTCTTCTCTTTCTTACGCTTAAGCAACATAATATCCAAAAATCTCATAGGCGTATAGAGTAAATTACTAGTTGCAGAGCAACGTCAACGCCATTAGTCGCATTTGGCTTGAGACCCACTTTTTCAAAACGTGTCAGAGGAAATGTGTTCTCTAGAGATTGGATAAATAATCCAGTGTTTTTGTATGTGCCGACTACTTGCAGCATGAATGAATACTCGATCAAGCTACCTTGTTGTTTAGTCGCTAAAGGCTCTATGCTGACCAATATTAAGTCCATATCAACTACAATTTGTGACAGTGACTCGATAAGCTCAGTAGCCGAGGATATCATTGAAACCTGCGACATAGTTTTGTTATGTTTCATCAGCTCGTTGTGTTGGTGCTTAAGCAAGCTCAATTTAAAATCCGATTCAGTCAGAGCCGTTTTGTTCCTACCTCCTAACTCTGAATATACAGAAGAGACAAGATGCCATATATCATCGTATAGCAATATCTTAAATAGATACAGAAAGACTATGATTACAAGTAAAGTCATCGCCTGCCAAGCTCTAGTTTGATTCATCGGTCAACACCTCTATTACACAGGGCTATCTCGAAACTCAGGACTTTGGTTTCATCAGTAGCAGTTGGTGTTGAGTTCTTACTATAAATCCTCTTTACTGATACATCCTGAAACAAACGTTTTGATGTCAAATCCCTTACAAGGAGTAATACCTCACTTTCAGACGTAGCATCACCCCTGATAATCATCTCCCGTATTTCACCAGTTTTGGTTATAGATAACTCTGACAAGGTCATGCCAATAGGTATACTACGTCCGATAACTTCCAAATCTGTAGAAACCCTTGAGAATTTAACTCTAATGGAGTCAACTTGAGTCTGTTGGCTTCTTAGAAGGGATATCTCTGCAGTAAGTTGATCAATTCTCTTCTGCTTGTTATCTTTAGCATTTGTCAATGACTCTTCCCCAATTAGACTAACCCCAATCCGAGTAATAACATATAGAATAAGGAATAAGAATGCTAGGATGATAAACGTTTTTTGACAATGGCTCTTGGCTAGCTTTCGATGTACGTTTTGTATCTGAGCGCTGTCCAAAAAATTACCAATATTGCCCAAACACAGTAGTTGATTTAGCCCCGTTCCATATGGAATTAATATGTCAGAAGATATCTTGTTGCCATTAACACATATTTGATCTACCGGTTCTAAATCATCGGTGGTAATTATTGCTTTATCTGATGTGATTACTGATGTATCGGAGACATCGCACATGAGTCCAGATTGAAAAGCAAGCCTTATGGGAGACTTATCAGTTGTAATCCCATTCAGATAGATTCTCTGATTAAATAGATCGTCATCTGCTAATCCAAGACCTGCAGACTCAATCCCGGAACCTATATAAACAGTATTTAACGATAACTGCTCTAATAGCCGTGAAAATTGGGATAGTGTAGTCTTGGGGATGGATATGATTATGCATTGATAGTTTGAGTTATTCAAGAAATATAAGTGTCGGTATTCGTACAAATCATACTCAGTTATGTTTGTTTGAATAAACGACTCAGCCCATTCATGCAGTTCCTTTTCTTCAATATCTCCGGGAACAATAAAACTGAAAAACGAGAAGTAATTCAAGGGCATTAATAGCGCAACAGGATACTTCTTCAAATCTTGATGTAAAGAGAGTGCTTTACTAATTCCCTCGTTGTCACTATCTAGATCAATTTCTTCTTCAGAAACCTGAATCTTAAGGCTATTAAATATCTTTGCAATACCTAATATGCGTATTTTAGTATCAGTTATATGGACACAGTAGATGACTTTCTCAAAAAAACCCATCGTGCTATTTCTTGCCAGTACTGTCTAGTTCGTCATTTCTGAGAGAATTCCACTTCTCTACTTCATTCTCATCACCATAAAATACGTGGGGCGTAATATATATCATAAGTTCAGTTTTAACTTTACTCTTAGAGTTTGTTCTAAACAGCTTTCCGATAAAAGGAAGATCGCCAAAAAAAGGAACTTTACTGGTCATTTTGGTTTCATTCTCGGAAATCAAGCCACCCAATATTATAGTTTCTCCGTCTTTTAATCTGACAGTAGAGTCAAGAACTCGGGTGTTAATAGTTGGAGGTATATTAGAGCTTAATGTTCCTACGGGTGTTTTAAACTCTGGTTTTATCTCTACTGTTACATCTCCAGAGGCACTCACCCAAGGGACTATTGACAATTTGACGTTAGCTTCAACTTGTTCGAATCTCTCTGACTCTTGAGTCACAATACTGCTAGTAGAGTTTACAGGAGTCACTGTCTTGAGTATGTAATACTGGGTCGTACCGATACTGATGCTTGCCGGATGCCCATTTAAAGTAGCTATCTGCGGGCGGGAGCGTATATTAGCTTTCCCTTGGTTTTCCAGTGCTTGAATTTTAACATAGAAGTCAGCGGGAAGTCTACCTAAGTTCCCAACTCCTATCCAATTGCCGATATCATCTAGGCTTACGTTCAGTTTAGTCCCGTTCAGCTGGGTGGAAAACTGGCCTTTTTTATTAACTCCTAAGTCAAGTTGTCCTGTATTAACCCAGCCCGAAGAATCTGGCATACTGTTTGTGCTACCAAATATTACTCCGAGCTCACGTATATCACTTGTGTTGTAATCTACAACTAATGCTTCAATTAGTATCTGCGGAGTAGGATAATCAATCTGGTCTACATAAAACTGCAATTCGCCGATTAAATCATTTGTTCCCAAAACCATCAGTGCATTCTGCTCTTTGATAATCTGGATCGTTGAATTCTTCTTTAACGACTCTGGAAACAGGTCCAAGATACCCTCTGCTTTTATGTGCTTAAGTTTGATCAGTTTGGAAGTCACAAGGCTGTTGTTTTTCTTATCTCCGACGATGTATATGTTATTCTCATGTTTGTAGGTATAATCGGTGCCTTTCAAGAGATAACTAAGAGCTTCATCTAAGCTAAGCCCCGAACATTTAGCCGATATTTTCCCTACTGGCTCACTGTAAGTTATGATGTTGGTATCTACTTGGCGGGATAATTCTTTTATCACTTGTGCCAGATCCGCATTTTCGATTTCCAGAGAAATCTTACCGTTATCATATGAAACCCACAAAGCTTTGCGAGCAGTATCTTTTCCGGAAGCTTGGGCTGGTTGTTGACCGAAATCTACATAATAGATGTTATCTTTCTTTCTTACCTTAAAGCCATTGTTTTCCATTATAATACTAAGTCCCGACTCAAAAGGAATATTATTGAAATATGAAACAATCAAGCCAGTAACTCCACTTTGAATTACGATATTCTTTTGACTTAGAGTGGTTAGCTTACGCACTACTTCAACAATATCTCGGTTCCGGATATCAACACTGAGAGTGTCATTCTGGATACTTATATAAATATCATCCTTCAATATGGGCGATTGATCAGCTTTGGGGTTAGCTGAAATTTTCATAATCGAACCTACGTGTTTCGCCTGAAGCTCGTATTCAAGGCAGACAAACTCAATGAAGTCTATAACTGATATATTGCTTAATGATATAGTTACCAGTTGCGAAATAGAGTTATCGACCGCCAGGTTTATGTTATATTGATACGACAAGCCCCTGAGGATGTCCCGCAATTCCATATCTTTAACGTTAATCCGCTCGATGATGGCAAAAAAGTTCTGTGATAGACCATTACGGATGTTAGCCATTCCACTGGAGTTGACATCATCTACTTGAGTCTCTGATGGCATATTATCGCCAGTATCAGGGATAATAGCATTGTTGATAGTTGTGGGAGTTGCCTTTATCAATGAATCGGTGAAGTCCTTGGGGTCGGTAAAAACTTTAGCGGATAGTATCGTACACCAGATCAGGATAATTACAGATAGTCCCTTTTTCATTTATCTCCCTTCCAGTTGGTATTTGATTTTTCTTAGTACTTCCTCTGGAGTCGTTATTCCTTGTTTTACTTTAGTAACCGCATTCTCAAGCAAAAATCTCATACCGTTTTGTACGGCGAAACTCCTAATCTCAGAATTGCTCCTACGTTCAATAATCATATTGCTTAATTCATCAGATATTGGCAGTATCTCGAAAACTCCGGTTCGTCCCCTATACCCGGTGTGATTACATTCATCACAACCTCTTCCTCTGTAGTACTCACTTTTACTATCTAACAATCCCAGATCATGAAGCACTCTTTCATCCGGGGCGTAAGCCTCATTACAATGGGGGCAGTTAACCCTAATCAACCTCTGAGCTATTATCAAGCGAAGTGACGAAGCGATTAAAAACGGTTCAATATCCAGATGTAGTAATCGTACAATTGTGGAAATAGCATCATTGGTATGCAGGGTGGAGAGCACCAGATGCCCGGTAAGGGCTGCCCTGATAGACACATCAGCCGTTTCCGTGTCTCGCATCTCACCAATCATGATTATATCAGGATCTTGCCGTAGTATGGTCCTCAGAATACTGGCAAAAGTATAGTTGATCTTGTCATGAACTTGGGTTTGATTGATACCCGGTAGATTGTATTCGATAGGATCTTCTATGGTAGTAATATTGACTTCCTCAGAATTGATTTCGCTCAATGCCGAGTACAAAGAAGTTGTTTTACCGCTCCCGGTAGGCCCTGTTACCAGTATCATCCCATAAGGCAGATGTATGCATTTGCGGAAAAGCTCTATTTCATGATCATCCATGCCCAGGGAGCTAATATCAAGCTTCACCTGTTCTCTGTCAAGCAGGCGCAGCACCACTTTCTCCCCAAACTGAGTAGGCAATACCGATACTCTTACATCGATATTCTTGCCGGAAACGCCGAATACCAGCTTGCCATCCTGAGGTCTGCGTTTCTCGGCAATATCCAGATCTGACATTATCTTGATACGCGAGATGATCTCTTCCTTTTGTGTATAGGGCAGGTGCTCAACGTCCTGAAGAACTCCGTCAATGCGGTACCTAACCCGGAAAACATCCTCAAACGGCTCAAAATGAACATCACTGACCCCGGTAGATATCGCCGAGGTCAGTAATTGATTAACCTTCTGGACTACGTGGATGCGGGTCATCACCTAATCCTCATGGTGGAGCAGATGTTCCTTGTGAAAAATCATGATTATAGTTAGACTATTTTGGATGGTTCCTAATATATACTAGCCCATCTTCATTCCAGATCAAATCTGGGGAAAAATATACAGGAAGAAGGAATTTCTTTTTTCTCATGTCAACATATTGATATGCTCTGCCTTGATAATGATACTGAAAATAAGTATCCCATGAGAATCTACCCCTTTCTTCAGCTGAAATCACTACTTTCAATGTATCTGGGAGTTCTATCAGCTGAAGCAGTATATTTTGGGCACTAATGTATGCTTTCGTTCTATCAGATCTGTCACACTTCGAACTGCTGTCTGAATGACCAAACAGATCAATAACCTTATCAAGTTCTGACTTGGTGGTGTAACTGAAATCAACTTTAACCAAGCATAATTTCATTTTACATGAATGATCATTTATTACCAAAACGTTATAGTCTTTAAACAGAAGAGGATCAGTATGTAATATATCACAGTTTCTATCCCTTGCAAAGAGTATGCATGAAGGACAAATCGTCAGTATTGCTATCATCAGAGTAAATAGAGTTCTCATATATGCTCCTTATCATGGCCTATAATTGTCATTTATCCGGTAGTTTAAATACTTATACTCTTTACTGCTATTCCAAAATGGATACACCAAAGCTGATTGTCGTCTATCTGGAGAAATCCGTGCTTTCACGGCGGGAATTTTATTCAAATTTAATAGCTTTTCAGTTTCCTTATGACAATACATATATGCTGTTGTTTTGAATAAATTTAAGAAACCGAACTTCACTATTGAATCATACCCCTTGCCAGGTTGCAAAACTATGCCATTCCAGCCTTCGACAAATTCATGTCGACCATTATCGCCTGTCTTGTTCCCTTGAATGCTATCGACCACTCTAGAAAATCCTAAATTAACGAATTGCGTTCCGACATAACCATTACGATTAAAATCAAACTTACTTCCGTCAAAAGCACATGTAAATGTAGTAATCGTTTTACCATCATACGGGGATATATCCGCAAAATTATTATTATCAACAATTCTGAGTAGATTATTGGGGTCAGTTACGGCGTCTTTGTATATCTGTTGTTCAGCACTGGCCGCAGTATAGTAACCAGCTGTCCAAGATACAATACCCGTTGATAAATCTGTCGTTGTATCAAAGCCATATATGGGAGCATAATAATCAGAAAGGTCTTTGATATTTCCTACATACTCTACTTCATTCCCATCGGGATCAACAAGACCAATCGGATTGTTCCCGCAATACCCGTATGGAGAGGCAAACTGCTCTGCAGGATCAACCTGAAAGAAGCGCATGAGAGCGCTATCGTATAGCCTAGCACGGAAGTTATGCAGACCCGTCTCGTCGTCGTATTCTCGACCTGTATAGCGGTATGCGCTTTCTTCCGAAACCGTGCTGTTCATCGGGTTCCCCCAGGCATCATAATCGTATGAACTGATGGCTTGATTATTCTCATTCATCACCACTCTCGTCGATCCCAAGTGATCCTTGAGCAGATAATATGTCAAGCTTTCATTTCGCTTAGCCACGATCCCCTTGGGTCCATAGATATAGTGAGTCACGTTGTCATTGGAGTCAATGATAGTGAGAGGATTGCTCGTGAACGAATTGATGTAGATCTTTGATGAGTTTCCCATCCCGCTATAGACCCTCTCCCCTGATGCATCATAATCATAATCTATGATGTATTGATTGTTTACTGCTATGGAGGAGACAAGATTTGACCTGATATCGTAGTCCATTAGGAGACTCTTATTGATTTTAGCAGATGACAGAACACTGCCATTGGCATCATAAACGTAATTGCTGTGAGTAGTTAGTTGATGGGCACTCTCTCTATTGCTTCCATACACGTAACTCACTCGGTTAACTTTGTTTGTGCCCGGAAGATGCTCAACGGTCTTCAGAACTCCGTCAATGCGGTACCTTACCCGGAAAACATCCTCAAACGGCTCAAAATGAATATCACTGACCCAGGTTGATATCGCCGAGGTCAGCAATTGATTAACCTTCTGGACTACGTGGATGCGTGTTATACTTACTTCCTTGTCGCTTACCATCCTAACTAAGTATATGTAATCTAAATATACTTAACTGATACAATACCATTAGGGCTGGTTGATTTTCCATCTATCATTTTGAGTTGGCAGATCCCTGCTCTTCTTTAAGTAGACCTTACAAGCCAAGAATTCTCGACTACATGTTACGATAAGATCCGGACTATAAAAGGTATTATTCTCATTTTTAATACTTCCCGGATGTCCAGGTGCTATGCCATAAAGCTTTGAAACACTAAATTCACGAGAATACCTATACAATCGAATACGATATGATTTCCCCTCCATCAGGACGTCAAGACCCTTACTAAAATCTATTGATCGATTTGGTACGCACTCTTGCAATACATAATAGTTTGTTCCAAGACTATCTGAGAATTCTAGTTGTGGTACTCCTAAGCCAACATAATACGACGAATCAAAAAACAAATCTAAACACTGCAAGGATCCCAGATCAATAATCATTTTATTGGTACTGCAGGACTGTATCAAGCAAGCCATAATAAGTATAGTCACTACAGGAAGTAAGTATTTGAACGATATGTCCATCATTTTGATGATTCCATGCATTTTCATTATTTTCTCCGTACTAATCTACCATTTCGACTTAACCCAACCGGATTCATCAGGAACACCAAAAGAAGAATTTTCGTCTCTTTTTTCGATTTCCCAAGAAGATTTCTTACCATCAAGTTCCCAAAACAACTGATACCGACGCATAATGAATTCACTGAACTTAGATTCACCGAGAATCTTGAAATGAGAAGCCATTTGAGGATATTGCTGAGGTCTTTCGTCCTTGATAGTTTCTGCATGAGCAGCGTCTCTATTTGCCTCTGTATAGGGTCCAAACAAGCTCGGTGTTGTTGCACCTATATATGACTCACGAATTTCATGTGTGATTAACTCCCCAACATCGCAACCTCCAACATCATGATATGCTTTCGCACTGGGGACGTGGATGTATGTATCAGCTATCCGTTTAACTTCATCAAAAGGCCACCAATCTCTTCTGTTTCCACCATATGCCCCTCCTGCAATAACATCACCTCCTGGTAATATACCGGATTTAATATTATGTACATTAACTCGTATATATGGAGAATACATGGTAATACTCAGCATATGATCATCCACCTTTGAAAGGGGGTCTGTCCCTTTTATTGTTGCAGACAGTATCCCGCTTTTATTTGAAGAGTAATGTAAGGAAGACGTGCTGGAATTCATCAAAATTAGCATTTCATCTATTGATTTTCTCGACCCAATCAGTTTGACTTCTTTCCCATCAGGATCAACAAGACCAATCGGATTATTCCCACAATACACATAGGGAGAGGCAAACTGCTCTGCAGGGTCAACCTGATAGAAGCGCATGAGAGTGCTATCGTACAACCTGGCACGGAAGTTATGCAGACCAGTCTCGTCGTCGTATTCACGACCGGTATAGCGGTATGCGCTTATCTCAGAAACCGTGCTATTCATCGGGTTCCCCCATGCATCGTAATCGTACGAACTGATGGCTTGATTATTCTCATTCATCACCACTCTCGTCGATCCCAAGTGATCCTTGAGCAGGAAATATGTCAAGCTTTCATTTCGCTTGGCTACGATCCCCTTGGGTCCATAGATGTAGTGAGTCACGTTGTCGTTGGAGTCAATGATAGTGAGGGGATTGCTCGTGACCGAATTGATGTAGATCTTTGATGAGTTCTCCATCCCGCTATAGACTCTCTCCCCTGAGGCATCGTAATCATAATCTATTATGTATTGATTGTTTACGGCTATTGAGGAGACGAGATTTGACCTGATATCGTAGTCCATTAGGAGACTCTTATTGATTTTAGCAGATGACAGAACACTGCCATTGGCATCATAAACGTAATTGTTATGGTTTGTTATCTGAGTGGTACTTTGTCTATTGCTCCCATATACGAAACTCACTTGGTTAACCTTGTTTGTGCCGGGAAGATACTCAACATCCTGCAGAACTCCGTCAATGCGGTACCTTACCCGGAAGACATCCTCAAACGGCTCAAAATGAATATCACTGACCCCGGTGGATATCGCCGAGGTCAGTAATTGATTAACCTTCTGGACTACGTGGCTGCGGGTAGCAGACAATGCTATCTCTTCCTGCGCATATAAATATTATCAGTATAATCATAGTATAGCGATTTAGACGCATAGAAACCCACTTTAAACTCGTAGTCCTTATACAAATAGATCACTTCATTGGTTTCTTGATCTTTATATGACATATCGCATGCTAAATGATCCTGTCTATTCAAGCTTCCAGTGTACACCTTAACGTACATTTTGGATATCTCTTGCCCTATTGTCAATTTTATGTATTCTGGATCCTGTAGCTTATAAACTGGCAAAGACTTGTCAGTTACTATATAATATCGATTGCCATTTTCATCTTTAAAGAGAGCAACAGCTTTATTTTCAAGTACTACGTACACGGGTTGTATAAATGTCAACGAACTCAAGGTTATTCTCTTATTCAAACTACATGAGCTTAATACTATTACTATACTTATCAACACAATGATATTTGAAGCCCGTCTCATCTTACTCTCCTAAGAAATATAGTTTGACTCTTTCCATTGGGTCCAACCCATCGATATGCTCCAAATGCACCAAGAACATCACCGTCTTGATTACTGTAGGTACCGGGTTTGGTGAACACAGTGATTTCCGAATTGCGTAAAGAGTAGGGTACGAATTCGCGCTGATATACATCAAAGCTACCCAAAGCTCCTTGAAGATTATTTGCCCAATTGTGCGCAATCTCGTATTTGTCTTGTTGATATCTATCAGTGGGATAATGAGTTCTATAGTAGCCATTTTCATTAATCTCATGTTTGATTTTATCTGCATATTCCGTTCTTGTTAGGGTTGCAAGAGCTTGTAATCCCAATCTATGAATATGCGTTGTATGTGTATTCCTGCTTGTTTTTCCTGCTAGTAAACCTCCGAAGATTGGTTGAGTGTTACAAAGCAGTCCATTAGTGAATCCTGAAGAAGAAAAATCCAAAACAGTTGTTCCCGAAGTATCTAATATGAAATCAACTATCATATTGTCCTGTTCAGTTAGTTGTGTTCGATCAATATCATTGGGTACATGCAGATATCCGTCATTGTCCATTGATATCTGATAATCCCCCAAACTGAGGTTTGACATAGTGTATTGCACATCATCGTCATTGCCTTGGAATCGTACTCTTTCTCCATCAGGATCAACCAGTCCAATCGGATTATTCCCGCAATACACATAAGGAGAGGCAAACTGCTCAGCAGGGTCAACCTGATAGAAGCGCATGAGAGTGCTGTCGTATAGCCTGGCACGGAAGTTGTGCAGACCAGTCTCGTCATCGTATTCACGACCGGTATAGCGGTATGCGCTTTCTTCCGAAACAGTGCTGTTCATCGGGTTCCCCCAGGCATCGTAATCATACGAACTAATGGCTTGATTATTCTCATTCATCACCACCCTCGTAGATCCCAAATGATCCTTGAGCAGGAAATATGTCAAGCTTTCATTTCGCTTGGCTACGATCCCCTTGGGTCCATAGATGTAGTGAGTCACGTTGTCATTGGAGTCAATGATAGTGAGGGGATTGCTCGTAATCGAATTGATGTAGATCTTTGATGAGTTTCCCATCCCGCTATAGACTCTTTCCCCGGAGGCATCGTAATCATAATCTATTATGTATTGATTGTTTACGGCTATGGAGGAGACAAGATTTGACCTGATATCGTAATCCATGAGGAGATTCTTATTGAGCTTCGCAGATGACAGGACACTGCCATTGGCGTCATAAACGTAATTGTTATGGTTTGTTATCTGAGAGGTACTTTGTCTATTGCTCCCATATACGAAACTCACTTGGTTAACCTTATTTGTGCCGGGAAGAAAGCTGTAGTTGTAGCTCCTGAACTGAGATGCGGTAGATCTTTCTGAAGCCATTATATTGCCATTGGCATCATATTCAATGGCAGTATAGTTGTAATTTGTTCCCGTGGGATCGGCAGGATTATTAGCACTTATCAGGCGTCCGGCAGTATCCCATTGGAAATTGTACAAGTAGGAGTTTTGGGGATAATCGAAGACGGTATGACAGATACTCGAGACATTTCCATTGTAATTGCCGGTATAGTTAAGCTCTTCCAGATAGAGATCACTTGCTATGGAAAGAGGCCATAGGGGTGAGTTGTAGGAGTAGTTGATGTCAAAGTAGGTATTATTGCGATTGTTGATTCTCTCTTGGATCAATTCGTCATTGTCCCCGTATGTGTATTCAGCATAACGGTTAGGGTTAGTGACAGTTCCAATTGTTTTGACTCGTTTATCGTTATCGTAGCTATACGTAACATACTCAATCGGGCGGGTAGATACAACTCCTATCTCCGATTTGAAGATGGCACCTTCTTTTACAGTGAATCCCGGTAACAATGTTACTGACTCTTGAGCCTTGAAAGTGATGTCTTGACCGGGCTGTATAGTGATCTCGGCTGGTTTATCCTCCGTGCCGTTACTAATACTTGTTAGCGCAAAGTAATCGTGGGGTAAGTAGTTCGTTATGATCAACTGGCTGGGGTAATCACATTGGGGATATTCAATCCGTGTTACGTTTCCGGCAGGATCGTAAGTGTATTTTGTAGCATAGTAAGTGTTCGGATCGAAGGACGAGCTTGATACAGCTTTCTCTGTGGTGTTGCCATAGCGGTCGTATTTATATCTCTCTATCACGGTCGCTAAGTTAGTTGAGTTCCTCGTCTGTGTTTCATACAACGCATTACGCAATCCGCATTGGGTGCCGAGTCTATCATAGCTGTTTCTTTGAAGCCATAGTTTCTGGTTATCATTATACACTAATTGACCGTTCACCAATACTCCCAGTATAGTGCCGGTCTCAACGAGTCTGCTAAGGCTATCGTATTGATAATATACTATCTTATTTGATTGGGCACTGACTGCATCCTTTTGGGAAACCAGCCTGTCTGCAGTATCATACCTGTATTCGACCGTTCCGTAGTCAGGTGATGTCTTAGATAGGAGATTTCCGTAATGATCATAGGTAAAGGATACTACCCAATTTGAGGGAGATGAGTTAAGTGGTGGGCTATAGTAATTTGGCAGTCTTTTTTGAGTAATCAGTCCTCTTTCATTGTAGATGTTTTCTGTGGTAAGCTTCTTTCCCGTGGCAACGGCATCCGTGACAACCATTACTTCTCTACCGAGAACATCGTAAACTCTGAAAGTTATTATACCTTGAGGATCCGTCTCTAGCGTTCCTGTAAAGTGGGGGAAAGTATAATATTGGAATCCTGACACTCCAATACTTGTCAAGTATGCATTTGGATTAAACCCATATTGAATACTCGCTGTATGAGGAGAATCACCTTGTATTGCGAATTGTTGCCCAGGCAGCCCGATTTCCTTTTTGCGCGTAGTCGGTGCTTGTTCATATTTAGTGCGAGTATATGGGTAGTTATTATCCAATGGAAACTCGGCAATAATGTCTCCGGTCAATCCAGTAGCAGGGCTATAAGCTGCGAATCCACTTCTGTATGAGATCAACTCATGTTCAAATTTAACAGATTTAGTCTGAACTACAGGACGTCCAATGTCATCATAGAATTGTGCTGAGACCTGGAGAGCATTGTTCTCATGCTTTTGGGTTTGGATAATTCGATTAATGCCATCTGTAAAGCTAGCTGTGATTGTGGGTGATTTATATACTACAAAGTTATCAATCACAACTCTGGCATTATTCGTATAGAATGAGCAGTACTCACCTGATGAAAGCTGCTGATTTATTGGCAAGTTGAAGCTAAGTATCCTTAGTCCGTTATGATAAGCAGATAGCGTTTTTTTATCATATAGAACTGACCATTGTCCAATGATCGTTTCCGGACTAATAGATTGGGTAGTCAATACCTGCCCCCCTTGGGGGTTGCTGTATATCAAACTGACACTGTTGGAAGTGACTTTGAGCTTATACCCATAGGCTGAAGATGATGGGTTTGTTGCCAAAGAATAAAGCGAAAAGCCTGTTTCATTACCGGAAAACTCCAAGATGTTCCATTGATATCCGATAATGCCATCTTGTGGGAGAGGTTTTGCGATGTACTTCACACCACTGCTTTGGGGGATTGAAAGGACACCATCATTATTGCTCCATGATCCTGAACTATTACCCCAAGACAAAACAAACTCAGTTTCATTATAGTCGAAATTGTCCACAAGGCCAGTCCGCGAATAGAATTGGGTTTGTTGATTCGGTTTTTCATCATTATAGGTTCCGCTTGGTGTCGATGACACAGACTGGAAGTAAGCAAACCCCTTGATTTCCGTGCATACCTGATCATCATCTCGATAAGCAAGCTCTGGTCTTCTGAATCTGTCGTACGTCATTCTGGTCAAGTTACCATTATCATCGCACTCTGATGTGTTCTGAAGATAAACTGGATCAGTGACGGATGTTTTACAGACTGAATCCAAGGGTAAAAATCTTACTTCGTCAAAGTATGCGGGATAGGCCGGAAGCGATGGATATGGATCGGTATTGTTAACTGAATAGTCTGCTGTGTAGTTGACCAGCATAGCTTGAAGTTCGTCTACGTTACCCTCTATTTCCGATAAATCTAAGGTACACGCGAGCTTTGTCCATTTACCCAAGTTCTGCGCGGTTAGTTTATCTATCGATGAATAATGCCAGGTATTACCTACTTTTGCTTTTAAGCGTACTCCTACATAATCTCCATCTGAATAGCTCGGTATCTCGTAAGCCTTAACCCACGCAGATAACAGATATACTCCATTCTGATCTATGTTAGGGCTAAACAGATTGTGATAAGCCATGTAAGATGACCCGGACTCGTTGTTTTGATCATTAGGATTCCAATGTGCAAAAGCATCAATCTGACAAGACTTGTTTCCAGTGAATGACTCCTGAGAAGTAATCCTTTGGTTCGTAGCAGCAGTTAAATATCCCCATTCTGTGTTATCTCCTTCGAAACCACAGAGATATGCCTCATTATGAGTTGAGTTCACGATCTGACCCTGGATAGCATAATTCACTAAATTACTATTCTCAATAGGATGCCAGTAATTAAACTGGTTGGTAGTATGAATGCCGTCTTTGCCCACCTCTTCAAGGATATTCCCATAAGCGTCACGGGCAATAATCTCACGCTCCTTGCGCCACCCATCTGTATATGTTGGTTCACTTTGGTTGTTCCACCAGTTAGATGTGAAATTACCAGTTCCAGTCCCATTCCAACTAAATGTTTTGTACAAATCCCACTTACCATTTCCCCAATCCTTCCAAGTAACTATATTTTGGGATAAAGGGGTGTTATTTGCCCATTTAGCAGTTTGAACTACGGGAGTAAGTATATTTTTATCTCTAAGATCAGTGTAAATCTCCCAACCATATGAATACTCGATTCTACTTATAACGGGATCATCCTGAAGATAATATTGATCATTTGTCTCCCTTAACAACCGTACTTTTGGATTAATTGTATCTTCCTCAAGCCTTAAAAAAACACCATTGCTTCCGACATCAAAGTACAAATATCCGCGATCTGTACTTATACCTAATGAGTTGGGGTTTTCATAGGGAAAATAGCTCGCTCCAGAAACTTCATTTCCAAACGGATATGAGTCAATTGTGAAGTATTGGGAGGCATCTTGTTCCGAGAAATTGATGTCCAATGCACACCACTTATAGTTATTAAGTAGGATAAGGGGATTAGCACCGTGGTACATGATTCTTCGAACAAGGAGAACATGCATCAGCTTACTTGTATCAGCATTGACACGTACATTACTCACATAAACATAATAATTGTCACTCACGAGGGTCTCTCCCGCATTTAATGGTGATAGAGCAATAAGTAAGTTAGGGGCATTGCCCGTAGAATCTTGTACGTATAGATCATTTGCATTATAATCATCATATATAAAGGATATGTCACGAATTATACCTTGGCTCTCGACAATTTGGTTGGTAAGAATACACTCATATCCCATTTGTTTCTTGAGATTTCTGGTCGATATTGTCCAATCATAGGTAGTTACTAGCTGCAGTGACCCATCTTGCTTGAATACACTTTCGTCGTAACATTTTCCAGAAAGAAGGTCAAAGAACCTGTAATCCCTTTTATCATTGGGGTTAATAGGGGGAAACACAGATGGCACTCCGTTAAAATATCTTTTTACAATCTTCCCATTATCTTCCTGGTTATTGCTGTTCAAGGGCGTGATCGTTGCAATTTGGTACTGAACAGATTCACATGATTTATCATACTTACCTATCGAAAACTCATATTTAGTTTTAGTAATGCCTGTGCCCGTATTGATACTTATCTCCGAAACTGCAAAATCTGCTATGACTCCTTTGTATCTGCTAGCCAGTACCTTGTGAAGCCATAGCCTACCGTTATATGGGTCATGGAGAACAAAACAATCGCTGCTGACAAAATCTTCATTAACTCTGTATGACGAACCATTGATACCTGTGATCGTATGGGGATCAAATGGCCAACTCGCATCAGGATTCATAACACAGATTTTAGGGTATTTTTCCCATTGATTATTTGAGGAATTTTGAAGATGTTCATTAAAAATATAGTAGTTATCTCCAACGGCTAAATCGCTAATGTGCCTGATCCCACTTCCAGAACCTTGCACTGGCAGCCATTGCCATGGACATATCTCTTGGACGCTCATTCCATCCCTAGAAGGAATCGGTTTTTTCCTAATAGCCAACTGGAATATTGATGAATGAGCTGGAGATGGAAGGTCATCTTGACTGATATAGTATCCAATCACATTCTTTGATGCAACTGGTTTAAAAGGTAGCCACGAGTTGTTCGGATTGTTAACAAAATTACTGTATGATACTTGGCCACCAAAGCCTTCATAATTCGTAAAAGGTCTCCAAACATTACTGAAATTATCAAACCATTGACCCCATGCACCATATGGAGCCCCCGAGCTATCCAGATCAAAATTGTCAGAATAAACAACAACGTCCCTTGCAGAAGCAAGTCTGTACCTTCTAATTCCCGGGTTACTATAGCTTTGAGTTACCCATTGCTTTCCATTGTACCTGCTAAACAATATCTTATTTACATCTATATTCTGCTGACTCCTTTTATAGTTATAGTACTGGGTGAGATTATCAAGAGTAGATTTAGTGTTAATAGACCCTGTGGTTATCCCAGCTTCCAAGACCTGAGGATTATAAAAGTCGTCAGTCCAGCTATACACCTTATATTCTTGAGATGTATTATTTACATATGATTGACGACCAACAATGTAGTCATTACCCGCATAGTTTAAAAAAGCATGGCTTATATTGTCATTTTCGTTGTTATCAAAAATTGGCATATATAGGTGTGAGTATTGCCCACCACCGCCACTAAGGAGTCTCCACTTTTTATCTTGTGATTTACTATACAGCCGGAATGTCCGATCAGCATTGCCGGGGCTGAATATATTCTTATAAGCGAACCAATTGTTGTTAGCCACCATTCTTGTCCAGTTAAAAGATTGATGGATTGTACTCGTACCAGAAGGTCTGTTTGAAAGTGTTGTGTTAATAATCCATCCTTGAGCTAAATCATCCCATTCCCAAAAAAAGAAGCGAGATACTTCAAGATTCAATGAGGTGTATTGATCGGAATTATAAGCAATTAGAAAATCTTTGCCAGATGTCAATCCATTAATATGAGCATAGGGCTGCGTTTCTTCAATATACGGCTGAGTAACTATCCAAGAAGATCCGCCATATAATGATAACTTGTCTTTTCTGTATATTACTACACTAGGGTTATCTACGCCAGAATTTATTGTTGCAAAGAAATCATCTTGCATCGTTATAACAAGGTTCAGGTCAAACTTATCTTGCACGATTTCGTCTATTTCAGAGTCTAAGTAACCGGTGCTGCCCGTATACACATTATGAGAAGTATTGCTGTATGTATGCAACAATCCCGAGGGAATCCAAACTCCATCCCAGAGGAAGGCATAAATCTGAGCCCTTCCCGTGAACTTGTACCAGCAAACAACTATGTAATCTGATCCAAAATACATATAAGGAGTTGTAACAAACGTACCATCAGGAGGCATCAGACCAATTTCTCTGGCTTGAGTTTCAGCTAGTCCATCGCTACTTAGATCAAGTCCTTGAAAAATCGGGGAGTGTAAAATAGAACCGCTGGAAAAGAGATTAGACTGATTGTCCAGATAACTGAAGCCAATTGAAGCACCACTAGGTAAAATCATATTTGTCATTGCACCAAGATTACCAGAGACGTCGTTGCTATACTGGAATGAGTATCTATCTCCCACTTCATTTCGTTCGTTGTAAAAAGAGATGTCAGTAAGCTTTCGCTTTGCGGTTCCATCCCAAGGCAAGACCGAGACATCATAGTTAAATTTTGCCTTGGATATGATAATATTTTCTGAGTAAGTGGTTATGTTATCCAAAACCTTGGAGATAACTTTTTCTTGGTAGGGATCTCCCCAATTTGAATTTTCAGAATTCTCACCATATAAATCTTGGTCTGTAAGCTCTTGTCCTGCTCTACTGACATACTCAAAAACTACCTGTCTACCATATGTATCCGTGATATTTGCAAGATATGATGATCGTGTATATCTTAAAACATGATCAAGACTGGGATCATTTTGAGGTAATGCTCCCATCGTGCTACCGATCCGTCCAACATTGGCTTCGTCAGACATATATTTATAATAGATTTTCTCACCCCATGTGTTTTCAACTGTAGATAGGTTCCATGTTGTGGGGTAACGTTTCTGTCTATCGTTGTCTGTTTGAGTATTTACTAATCCACAGCTGGGTGTCCAAATAGAGTTACCCCACCTTACACCCCATTGAATTGCATTCAACGGTTCATCGTCAAGATTCGTTAAATCTAAACCTCCAAAAGTCTTGGTTGTCCCATTATCATCAACTATCAACCATTTTTCTGAGTCTTGATAGTATGTGATCTTCCATGGGCGATAATTGACAAGTGCAAAGCTCCTTGTGTTCAAGGTATTATCAACGCTAATGCAGGATAGTTCATATGAACCATTGGAATCAACAAAATAATATGTGTCATCGGATGTAGAAGTCGTATTGTTATTATTCACAACAATAGTCTCATAAACCATAGTCCATCCAAACCCTAAAACGCCTGTTGATCTGAAGTGATTGGATTGCTTGTATTCAATGCTAGTATTATTACTATTATATTTTGCACTAACTATAACATCGAGTCCATTTTTGCCTGACAAACTAACAAGAGTTATAGGGAATGAGACATCCCCTGTAAATGTGTTAACAAAGTTACTTGCCCCAAGTTGATTTCTACTGCCATTATCTGTTTGGCTAACCGAAAGTATGTCACTGGATTGAGTGTTGAAAAAGCCTGGATTGTTTTCATCAAGCGATGTGTTAATGCCTTCTTGGCAGTATAACGAGACGTAACAACAGATGAGTATTAATGCGATCAATAAATACTTAAGATATTTCATTATTCCTCCATATACAGAGATGCGTTCTTACCAGTGTTATAACTCAAAATATTACTTTCATACTTACTCATCCTATTGATGTAACCATTGTAGTCATATTTTGAGACTCATGAAACAGGAAGAGGAGTTACGACAGTTATTCATAATCTTTATGACTTACTTGTCCTGTATCAATACTTTCAAACTCTCATTCTCTTTTTTCAGCTCAATCACATGAAGAGTGAGCTCTTCGATCTTTTGGAGAAGCATTGCTTGCACTTCACTGATGTTGATTCCATCTTGGGAAACCTGTTCTGCGCTTGGAATACCCGGAAGATGTCCGTTTTTACTAATGAAGGATTCAACTTCATTCAATGACATCAGGTCATAGTTTTCTTTGAAAACATGATCAGGCCATCCGTTATTATATGTTTTCACATTTATCTCTGTGGCATAAACTTTCCCGTTAACAGCTAACCTGCACCCGGTGGGGAATTCATCAGATCCGATGCCAATACGCCCCGTGTCTAATACTATGAAATCATATAATCCCTGAAACCCGGGATTGGGGGTTATACCATGGCCAACAAAATCGTAATACAGCTTGCTATTGATACCTCGCTTGTGAAAGCCTGTAGACCAATAATTACCAGAAGAACCATCCCTCCATGAGAACACAAGCGAATCCGGGCTTAGCATATAGTTCTTTTCCAGTACGACAGAACCGCTGCCATCATCAATAACAATCCCACCCTTAATTGAGCCTTTTACTTCTAACTTCTCGGTAGGGTAGGCAATCCCGACACCCAAAGACCCGTTAATGCTATAGATATCATCCTCTGCAAAGCATGTAGTGATACCGATTGTCAGCATGATCACTGATAACAACAAGGTACGTTTCATTTTTCCTCCTAATAGGAACGTTTTAGTAGTTTATAATATTAACCAAATCAAATAGAGGGAGATACAGGGAAATGATAATAATTGAGATAAACAAGCCTACTGCAGTGATAATGACTGGTTCAATTATAGCTGATATAGTATCAGCAACAGTATCTAGCTCTTTATCATAGAACTCTGCTATGTATACCAATATATCTTCAAGTTTTGCAGTGGTTTCTCCAATTGAAATCATCTCTGGCACCATATCAGGGAATACATCGGTCTGCCTGAGAGAGTATGCAAGGCTCTTACCCTTGTTAACCGATTCAATGCAATGTTCGAGTTTGGTGCGAAAATATGAGTTATGCGAGATTTTAACGCTTACGCGTAGAGAATCGCTTAGTGAATTACCACTCTTAATCAGTAACCTCAACGCCCTGCTAAACATCGAAACATGGTTCTTTTTTACTATGGGACCCATAACAGGTAGAGCAATAACATATTTGTCAAACTGACTAACTATTACTTGCCAGTTACCGGTTTTATACACAATTATCCCTATTACGGCAATTAGCATTAATGTGACATTTACAACGTACGGCATCAGTTTACCTATCCTAACGATCATTAAAACACTAGTCGGAAGCTCCGCACCAAAATCACTAAATATCTGCGAGATCCCCGGTAACACAAATGATATAAAACAAACCACAGCAATCAATGAAACTAAAACCAAGATTATTGGGTAATACAAAGATGTCAAGATTTTCTTTTTTAAATGGAAAGTTTTTTCTAAATAAATCGAAAGCCAGGACAATACTAAACTAAGATTAGATGATGTTTCGCCTACCTTTATCAATTGAATATAAAGCGGATCGAATACTTGCGGATACTTTTTTAGTGCGATAGAAAGGTTCATCCCTCTCTCTACACTTTCTTGTAGATGCAGAAGCACCGTTTTCATTCCACGATGATTGGTTTGCGCATAAACTGTTGTAAGCGCCTTATGTAAAGGTATCTCAGCGCCTACTAATGCGGCCAAGCCCTTTGTAAACTCAATTAGTATCCGTGACGATACCCTTACTCTCGTCATTTGTTCTTTGAACAGCGCTACAAGGCTGAATTCAGAGCTATGATTTTTGATTGCTTTGTTAGGCTTGATGAGCCTATTGTTTGCCTGTCGTTTGACTAATCTCTTGAGATTATTGTTCATCAGTAACCAACTACAGGTGATTCTTTTTGTAACTGGCGTAGATAGACGGCACTTCGAAGCTTATACTTCTCATCCAGGCTGCTGATGCTGTATTCTACGAGGGATAACTGTGACGATGGGATTTCAGGTATTGATGATCTACCCAAGATGTAACTCTGTATACTTCCTGCACCATATAAAACGAACTCAAGGTTTTTTAGCAACAGTGTTTCGGGATTCAATGGGATGTTGTTTCTCTTTAAAACGTGGTTATCATAGCTATAGATGACTACTCGCTTATCTGATAGAGTTAGGTGAATTCCATGGTTTACGTCAAAGTTCATCACTGTTGTTCTGAACAAGTCTGAGGTCATCTGGGTACTGATGGAATGCATCTTGTCCAATTCCCTGTTGCTCACGTTTCTTTTTAACATACTCTTGCCGATGGAGTCACTCATTATAAGCGCCATGTTGATAACGACTATCATAATCAAGAGCGCTATAAGCAACTCAATGACTGTCATTCCCGATTGCGAACGGATAAGCCTACTGAATGTAGTGTTGTACATGGCGTTATGCTGTTCCCATAATATACACTTACCGTGATAATTCTCTTTTCCCCTCTGTTCATAACGATCTTTACTATCCTCCATTTGCTATCCCTCTCTATGTTATTTGTGAAATCCTGATAATAGAGACTGTATTCCATTTCCCGTTGGGCTAATGCCAGAGCACTGATTCGCTTGGCTGGTGTGTTGCCATTCAAGGTCTTGGTTAGTATACTAAAGGCTAAAACTCCTACAGAAACAAGCAAGGACAATGCGATAAGCGCTTCCAGAAGGGTGCTGCCTTTGTTATCTAGAATGATATGTACTTTGCACTTCATGATATGTGAGCACTTTGTATAGTGGGTTAGTTTCGAAAGAAAGAGGTAGTAAAAACTCTTTGTTTCTTTTACTTACATCTATCATTGATGAAACAAGCCAGTTGCTGTAGGTTACCGGATAGTAGTAATCAAAGAACGCTTGGGTCATCACGGTTCCATATACACTTCCATGTAATACCACAGAGTTCAAGCTGAACACTAATCCAGTAACTACGGCATCCCTATCAATCTCTATCGTGTGGTTGTTATTTGCGACATTGGTATCTCTTGATATTGAGTTATAGATTACTGATCCATTAACTTGGCTGGAGTCTCTTACTGCAATCATCTTTGGATTATGCTCCATACTATCTCTATTGTCCAAGTATAAAACTGAAGGGTATTCTAATCGCACTTGATTCATAACCACTATCGAATCGCCTGCAATCGCTTGCGCAGATATGCTGGCTTTATCTTTAATTGATACGTACTTGGGGGAGTATAATATGCCATTACTACCACGAACAGTTCCAGAAACAGAGATGCCATTCCTGGAGATAAAAATGCTGTTCTCTGGATACTCATAATCCCCTGAAAGCGATATCATCCCTCTGCTGATAACAATGATTGATTTTGAATATCTTGGGGATGATTCATCAAACGAAAGTGACTCATCTGAGTATAAAACAATTTCCTTATCGGGGGAACCAACTTGATCTTCTAGGGGGAATATGTTATTCCTTACCGAAAAGCAATATTGTGGTTTCTTTTGCAATAAGCCGTTATATTTTCGTATTGTTCTACTATAAACGGTGGAGCTAAACTTCGGAAGTTTGGGATCATCCATCTTGACGATTTTGCCATTAATTGCTCCAGTAAACTTAGTTCCCTGAAAAGGTCTGATTTGGGTTCCATACTTTCCGGTGACAATATCGCCGTTAATAATGGTGTTACCGGCAAAGGTGAGTGGCATTTTATCTTCTGCCCATATCAATGCAGAGTCAAAACCCTGCGGCATTACTTGTCCTGCATAAACGCATATCGTTAATTGTTTTCGCTTGGCATAACCAGTGGAGTACACCCTGATAAATCCACCATAATAGTCAAAACTGAGATCGCATTTATCACCCCAAGGAAGAACTATTGAACTATTTCCTTCAGGTAAATTTGGAAACCTTGACAAGCTGTCCAGTAATGTGTAAACACCTGCTTCAGCATTATAACGTGCCTGGAGCAGGTCTTTGTTATTGTTAATAAGCTTGGTTCGAGATAAATCAAATATTAGAATGCCGGCTAATACAAGGGACATAAGAGCTAACAGTACAAGTACTGTAAAAAGTGCTGCACCTCTCTGGTTTTGAATCATAAACTTAATCAATCGAGAGTGATGTTTTCAATTTTCCCGTCGTTTGATACTCTCCAGACACTGTAAACTCCATCAGCATCATAATCGACCGTGGAAGTGGCTATAGCAGTGTATGTCTTTGTATCTCCGGATGACAAGGTAACCTTATACCTTGCTTTGCCACCCTCGGATATAAGTTTTTCCTGCTCGAATCCTAAATCTTCCAATGTTTTAGCATATGTATCATTCTCACGATAATATGCTTCCTGAAGAGAATGTAGCTGACTCAGAAACATTTTTGCTTCTGATTCTTTTGCCTTCCTCGTCACAGTCATATACTTCGGAACAGCCAATGTGGCTAATATACCTATTACCACAATGACTATCATAAGTTCAATCAGCGTGAACCCTGACTCGTTACGACATACTTGCATATCTTCCTATACCTCTGCTACGAATTTCACTTTTTACAGGCTATTAAATAGTGGTTATTCTGTCAATGCTATTCTTGAATATTTGCATGGGAATAACTGATGTACGTTTCAGAAAAACTCCTTTGTGTTCGAGACTACATAAGGTCACTCCGTAAATTTTGAACTATTCGAATAGTCTTTGGAAAGAATCGGGATGTATGATTATTTCGATTACAATAGGGATCATCCATGTAAATCATTTCAAGTTACCGACTCTCAATATTCACATGGTAGATCCCCTGACCATAGTCCATATTGACTCGATAATCTGCTAGCCTTTCCTAATCCTCCCTGAGGCTGGACCTACGCCTATCACAGTTCTGGTTAGTCAAGTCCGTATTGGAGACACCTAATCATACCTCACGCGAACAAGGTTACCATTGGCTTTGCCTATAGGGGTGATCCAGTCAGTGTGCCCCAGTCCTGCCCCGATCAGATATCAGTGCAGATTCCGGGGCAGGATTTACCGTTTCTACAATAGCGTCTGTCCGGTGATACAAGAATATGACGAAAAGACCGACTGGGTGGATTCGGTAACATCCTTGGACAATGCCTCCAATGAGTTCATTGGCTTCTTTATTGAGGGTGGAATCTCCGAGAACAGCTTATACAGCCTGACCAGTACCGGATTGATTGATGGACGCAGCTATGGCAGTGGGCATTGGGTGGGACACTGGGCTCAAGCGACTTTCAATGGCAACCTGTATCCAACCCGGCTGCAGCCCGGAACAGCTTACGAGACCTTCAAGGAGGAGCAGACCGATAACCTCAAGGTGCTCAAGGCAATGCTCATGCTCTATAATGCCACCATCTTCACTGATGCCATTGGCAGGATCGTCCTCAAGAACAAGGATGCCTATTCAACTAACACCATCGATATTGATGACAAGGATGTGGTATCTTTCATTATCAAGCGGGGTAACCAAGAGAAACCGCAGATCGAGGAGATCGATATCTTTGCCGGAGACACATCGCAACTGCAAGGCATCATCAGGAACCGGCTCATCGATTTCTACGACTCCAAGTGGAGCATAGAAACCACCATAGATCAACTATCCAAATACGACCTTAGTCTCTTCTCCAAGATACGCATCCAAGACAAGGTCTATGCCATTACCGAGCTTGAGAGAGACTTCAATAAAGACGAATACAAGGTGAAAGCATGGCTGCTATAAAGGGATTCAAACTCATCAGATGGAGCTCTCAGGGAGTGTTCTTCTTAAGCTGTGAGCATGGGGAAGTCGAATACATCCCCAGACGCAAGTACCGTATCGAGAAGAGGAACGCATTTAACCCCACCATCGTGCACCAAAGAGAAGAATACAGGGAAGATGGCTTTGAACTGCAAGTGACCCTGAATCCAAGCGAGTATTACAACCTCCTGAGCTTCCTGAACAATCCCGGAAAGCTCTATCTTGAGTTCACTGCTTATAACAACATCAAGAGCCAGTTCCCCGTAACTGTATCCCAACTACCCAAGTGTCCGGACGATCTGCATGAGTATCCGGAGAAGATCAAGTTCAGTCTGGAATCAAGATACATCGGTTCACCCGGCTATGTGGACTTCAGCATCATCATAGTCCAGGACGATGACGAGATGGTCAGTGGCAGCCAGCAGACCTAAACCACCACCAACAACAACAATAGGAGCATAGATGTTTAAATATGGAATCAGCTATTACACAGTAGAAAATGGAGAGCGAAAACCCGAATCAGGAGTGGATGTCCGCCTCCTTAGACCGGGAGCAGACTGGCAGACCGGTATCCCACTCATCGAGACTGGTGATACCGGCTATTACGAGTGCTTAATCGAAGATGAGAAGGACTGCGGCTTCTACGAGATCTGGGATAACCGCAACGACACCAATGGCAGCTTCAGCGGCAAGTACTGCATTATCGGCAAGCTCGATGCCAGAGGTCTGCAGAACCGCTGTATCTATGGAAATCACATCGAAGATGGTGCGGTTACATCTTCCAAGATAGCCCAGCACTCCATCACAGCCAACCACCTCGATAACAGCACCTTCGAGCTCAACAAGCTACAGCATGAGATTCAGAACGAGTACCGTGGAGTGGGAGATAATACTCAAAGCAGCCCTGCCAGGCTCAGAGACGACCGTTTTATCAACCATACCCTCGATAAGGAATACGCAGAGCCACCACACCTTATCCTAACCAATATGTGCAATGCTCATCTCTTTATAGACAGTGCCAAGACCGATAAGGGACAGGTAACTATCTCTATCGGTATCGGAGCTCAATTTGATGGAGAAGAAGCCAAGTACCAGATTATTGCCATAGCCAAAGACACACCGTAGAACTACCCGAAAGAGAAACCCGGCAAAAAACCGGGCTCTATATATGAGGTATAGGGATTTACTTCTGCTGGAGCCTGCAGATCAGCTCTGCCATCAGGTTGATCATCTCTTTGTAGTCTCCGCATTCCCAGGCATCGTCTGCTTTGATCCTGATCTGCTCATCGGTCATGGTCTCTGACTTGAGCCAGGGGCCCCTGAACTGATTCCACCAGTTCTTGTAGTGGAAGTCCTTATCAAAAGGATAATCGCATAGTCCGGGCTTGGATTCGATTATCTCCTCAATTGGTTGTTCCGAGCCATCCTCTCTCATCAATACGATCTGGCTGCCTGATCCTGCCATCTGCTCCAGCGTTGCCTGCTCCTTGCGATTCTTGTTCTGCTTGGTCATCTTGATCTCCTTCTCGGTTGCCCGACTGTTGATTTATGGGTCTACACTACACCCCTCGCAACCGTGGTCAAGTCCTTTCCGCTCAATAGAATGTACTCTATCTGTATTCGTTCTTGACAATAATGATAAAACTCAAAGAACGTGATTTGATGTAAGTTGTATGTAAAGGAAGCTATGCAAATGATTAAGACTGTCGTCCCCATTGTAAGCCCCGCAGTAAACTATCTAACCTACATTCAAGCTTATTGTGGTGTAAATTGGAAGGTTGAAGATACAGGCCACATAGAAGGGTTATTATCTGAAGAAGACCGGAAATTGATTCAATCTTGTTCCGCTGATTTATGCTTCGGTGACGGATCAGGTTCTTCCTTAACCGAGCTGTTTTATTTCTTCCCAGCATATGTTTTTCGTGAAAACAGCGAAGGTCTCAATGGATATTTTACTTGTTTGGCACAATGCCACGACGCTCAGAGTATGTCGCCTCTATTCGATGGGTACGGCCATCACATCAATCGATTACAAGAGTACAATCCCGGCTCTCTATCCTATAGATCGTTTTTGGAACAAGACGATATGCTCCTGAAGATTAAGCTTCTTAGCACCATTTACACAGCACACTATCATAGATACATGCAATATCACTGGGACGCAGATAAAGCGCTTATTGAGAGAACGTGTGATTATATACACAAGATCTTCGCCGAGAACGATATTGTGGGGAAGTGGGAAGATTTGACTGGATTTGATTTGTTAGCAGATCAGTACCAGTTGATTATTGTTCCATCTCTGCAGTTCGGACCATGCGCAAATTCACTGCATCATGGTGTTAATATCTTCCCTGCCATTACTGAGTATTGCACCGAGTATTACTTTGACCATTTTATCTCGCACGAAATAGGTACACACATCCTCAAACCACACACTCTCGACAAAGTCCAGGTATCAGAAGATAATCTTCGCGTTCCCTACATAGCATTCGAGAATCTGGCAAAGCACATCAACCTGAAGATTCTATCCAATATGTACCAGTATGAACTCGGCGAAGACTATTACAAAGATTCAGTTTTTGAAAGCATCTACAACAGTCTCGACTCCGGATCGATAGAAAATATTAGCAGTATGTACTTTAATGCCATAGACCAATATAAGAAATTGAAATCATAGAATGCCCTCCGAGTCGTTGGGGACACCGCCCGGTGCTCCCCACGGTATTTTTTTATTCAGAAGCACTTTTCTCTCCCCTCAGAAACTTGCAAAAATCGTGATACTCACCCTAATTTTATCGAATTGGAGCACTCAAACACTTAACGTCTTTGCCTGTATTCAGATATGGAAATTCATTTGCAAAATTACTTGATACTCCCATTTGTAAAAGTCGTGATACTCATTTGTAAAAATCGTGATACTCGCCTCTCCCGTTTTCAGCCGATTTGCAACGAATGTGATACGATTTGCAAAATTACTTGAGACTCTGTACCTCATTTTTACTCTCCACCTCATTTTTAATTATCTCGTTTTCACTAACACAGCTAATCATTCTCTAATCATTCCCTAATGATTCCCTAATCAAATTAGAGAATTACTAATGTTTTATCATGGAATAATAAGATTTCTTTAGGGATTTCTTATGAATTGGCTTATGTTATGTTTTGTGTGGATTATGCAAGAGCAAATCTATGCTTCAAACAGCATTCATTTGCTTGCATAACATACAGATAACACATAGGAGGATTCAATGAGAGCTAAATTTACTGGTGGCATCGGCTCCTATTCCGGGAAACTGGATGGAGTGGTGTTCTGTCACTACAGGCGGGAAGGACTGGTATTGGTACGCAAATACAGATATCCCACCCTTACGGAGAATAATCACAAATTGGGCAACACCACCGCCAATTTGCACAGCATAAAGCCATCTGATGGCTATAAAAACGATATGCGAACCTATCTGGGACGCTATAACACCCTGCGGGAAAACGAGGGCAGATATGTGCGTTCCTGGGTGAATATGTATCTAAAATTAATGCGGGAAATGGCGCGGCGGGATTCCAGCATAGATCTGCTAAGCCTTAGCCGGGAGGAAATCTATAGCCGAGATCTGCCTTGCATCAGCATCAAAAGAGCCGTGGAAGCGGGTTTGCTGCCTGCAGTATATGATTATGCTCATCTGGATAGAGAGCTATAGATAAACCTTGAGAGGGATTTGAAAAGCGGCAATCAAAGCCTTGCAGATGGATTTTTTTAAATGCAGGAATCTTGTGTCAGATACGGATTTCTTTTTACTGGTTTCAGAAATGCTGGAATATCAAGGAAATAGACCAAATGGAAAGACTCACATCGTGAGTGGTAAAGCTTGCCTTGCAGGCAAAGTGGAGGTCTTAAAGAGTCTTGGACGATCCTCATGATGGTCTATTATGAATAGATGCTGCGTTTTATAGCTTAGAAGAAAGGGCTTGACTCAGGGTTTATCAATGATAGAGAGGTATCATATATGAAAAAGCTAAAAATACTCGTAGATCCCAGAATGGAACTCCTTACTGCTTTACAGCTTGTAGCAGGTGATCCGAACATCAATTGTAACAGCAAAAGTAGCTATTACCAGGATATGCTGGCTTGGTTTACTCCCTATCGTGATCATCATGCTGTAGCGCAATATCGGGCGATCAATGATTACTTCTGTTTCGATGCACCGATTAACTCCATGCTCTTTATGGATTTTAATGATGAACTGAGCCTGACTTGCGAGCCCTCTGAGTATCTGTGTTTACGAGCAGGGAGCAAGCAGAACTGGATGGATTTGTATAAAGGTCTGCAGGACTTTGCGCGGGTAACGGCTTTTAAGAGATTTTACGATGATCATTCGGACTACTATCAGCAGGCGATAGAGAAGGTAACAGCCATAAACGGAGCTTGCGATCCTGCGACTGAGCTGGAATCATATATTGGACTGGAGGCTGAGCAATATACACTCAGGTTTTCTCCCTTGCAGAATTGCGGTTATGCAGGGGGCAATGTTCCGGAAAGCAGAGAAGTGTCCTGTACGATAGGTTTCGATCAGGATGAAGAGAATGATAGAGCTGAGCTTTGTCTTAGAGTCTATCTTTGGCATGAGTTTGCGCACGTCTTTGTGAATCCTATCATCGATGATTGTATGGCTCAGAATTCTGCAGACTGGCAAAGATTCGAGAAGTGCATCAGCAGCCTGAACATCGATTATCAGAAATATCCCGAGGTGAATAACTACGAGAGTTTTATCCGCGCCATCACCTATAAACTGAATGAAAAGTATTATGGCACTCAGGAAGCAGAAGGAATCCTCAAATGGGATGAAGAACAAGGCTTTATATATGTGAGACACATTGTTAATGCTCTGGATAGTTTTGAGACAGCAAGAGAAAAAATGGGCGTAAACATCAAAGAATACTTCCCAGCTCTTCTAAGAGAAATCATCGATCTTTCCAGGAATTAGAGTTAATCTCCGAAAACAGTTGGTACAGGTCTTCCACTTTGAATCCGATGGTAACACCATGGCAGGTTCTAACATCGTAGATTGTGGGTAACGAGGGATATCAGATGCCAGCAAATAACCAGAGAAACAATGAGTTGGATTTTACACCAAGATTGGGGACATCAACACAGAATCAAGTACCAGATATGTATAGAAGATACCAGTTCCCTCTACATTTAGCTACCCATATGTATAGAAAAGCTCGTTTTCCTGGACATATGCTTTTTCACATGTATAGGGAATGCCACTTTATTGGACACCTTTGTTATTGGCATTGTATTCTTAGTTATAAAGAGTCACCGATAATTGCAAATAGCGATCAATGGACAAAATAGATAAGTCGAAGAGACAAAAGAATATCCGAAGAGCATTTGCAGAAGACCAATGGACATTGTTTTAGTAAATTTCCCTGTTTTGATCACCAAAACCTGCAAATTGGACACTATTTTGTCCAAGTGGTAGTTACTATTATCAGCTCCAGAATCAAGAGAATAAACCCGTAATGATATATGCAATATACAAATACGGATTACGTATGGAAGCAATTGGATTCTTGGATATGTATATGTTTTGGCATTTGCAATTTTCGGTGACCTAAATGGACAAAAAAGAGAGCTCAAAAAAACCACTTTCCCCCAATTTGCAATTTTCATTGACTCTTTATAAGGATTCAAGAGCGTTGAATACCGCGTACCAATACTTACCGGTTCTCTCGATTCCTGCAACCGTAACATCATTTTCCAGCAGCCATTCCCTCATTCTGAGCATTTCCTTCTTGATGGTGGAAAACTGCTCAAAACCGAGGATTGTGTCGCCAGACGCACTTCGTTTAATAA
>Ga0265293_10002740_pt1 | contig 34340 bp, 34 predicted proteins | sample Munlanlewell138R_FD_192505 | JGI IMG/M metagenome (GOLD analysis project Ga0265293, IMG submission 192505) | Leachate microbial communities from a municipal landfill in Southern Ontario, Canada - Leachate well 138R | ecosystem: Engineered > Solid waste > Landfill > Unclassified | place: Canada... | reverse complement strand
TTGGCCGTGGTTATCCGAACCAAACAGGGTGCCAGGAGCCTCGAGTCCTATCTCTCTGAGTTGGCTGGGAATTGCGAGACAATCGAAAAGAAAGCGGGATTTCGTGTCCTGAAGAGTTGTAAACACCTCCAACCCTGAATACTTTTGGGTGTGGAGGTGTTTTTATGCGGGTCTGGTTTTTCAGCGCAAGGCAGGTACTGTGGTGGATTTGTGCTTGCCTAACCTTGGGTATCTTCTTGGGAACCAACGGGGCAGATTTTATCCCGGTATCGGGTGGCACCATTCAGAGGGGGCTGTCGGGAAGGACCATTGTCATCGATCCCGGCCACGGCGGTATTGATCCCGGAGCGGTGAGTGCCGAGGGTGTGATGGAGAAAGACATAACCCTGAAAATCGCCAAGGAGTTAGAGTACCTGTTGAAACGAGCCGCTGTTTATACGATTTTGGTTCGCCACGGCGATTACGACTTAGCTGACTCAAGTGAAACCCATCTTCTCAACCGCAAGCGCCAGGACCTCAAACGCAGAGTGCTTATTGCCGAAGAGGCCGACGCAGACCTTTACATCTCTATCCACGCCAATTACTTTCCCTCTTCAATCTGGTCTGGCGCTCAGACCTTTTACTATGAAGGCAGTGTCTCTGGTCAACACTTGGCACGAACGTTGCAGACAGAATTAGTGCGGCATTTAGGTCCAAACAATCGCCTGGCTCGACCGGGGGATTTTCGCGTATTGCGGGATACAACGATGCCTGCTGCCATGGTAGAAGTTGGGTTTTTATCGAACCCGCGGGAGGCTGAGTTGCTTAGTCAAGCCAGTTATCAAAAACAAGTGGCGGCTGCGATATTTGCCGGCCTACTTCGTTATTACAGTCAATAGACAGGATTTATCCTTTGGTTAGAGAAATAAGTGAGAAAGATTAGATACATTACGATAGGGGGCAATCAATGTGCGGGTCTTGATTATGCACGGAGACGATCCAAAGATCAAATCGTCTGTAGTAGCACTTCAAAGGGCATTGGAAAAAGGTGGGGTAAATGTCGATCTCCTCTCACCTCAGGCCGCTGGCAGTTCGCCCGTTAGTGCGGCACCCTATGGTTTGGTCTGTGTTGTTACAGGTTATTCGGGTTGGTGGAAGCCTCAGCTACCCGTGGAGATGGACAATCTCCTCAAGAAGGCGATGCGCCTAGAAGGCAAGAAAGGAGGAGCGTTTGTCAGACCGAGCCTGCTTGGATCTGGCAAAGCACTACGCGTGCTAATGAGCCATATGGAGCGTCAGGGTGTCATCGTGGAGGATTTTGGCACTCTTAGTGGTGAGCAAGACGCGGCTTCCATAGCAAAACGTTTGCAACGATTACTATAGTGTACGTTAGAAAGATACCTTCCCTAACGAGGTGGCCCTGAGCCTGTCCTCTGGGGAATGGTTTTTTCTATTACAAACAAGGAGGATTCACTATGTACCGTTTTAAACCTGAGCTGCGCATCCCCGGACCGGTGCCAGTACCAAATGAAGTCGCTTTACAGATGGCCAAGCCCATGATCAACCACAGAGGGGCATACTTTAAAGAGCATTATCCTGCAGTCTTAAAACGCCTCGCTCCTCTGTTTGGCACAACGAACCAAGTACATATGATTACCGGATCTGGAACAGCCGGGATGGAAGTTGCGGTCAGTAACTTGGTTTCGCCTGGGACGCCAGTCTTGTGTCTGGTGGGGGGCTTTTTCGGCAATCGTTGGGCAGATCTATGTAAGGCCTATGGGGCGAAAATGCATATTCTGGAGTTTCCCTGGGATGGGGGAGTTGATCCTGAACAGGTTGCCACCTACCTAAAACAGCATCCCGAAATCGAACTTATGTTTATGGTACAAAACGAGTCTTCCACGGCCGTCCTTAATGATGTGGAATCCGTCGCCAAGGCTCGCGGTAACCACAGTGCTCTTTTGGTTGTCGACGCGGTCAGCGCCTTGGGAGGAACACCTTGTCAAATGGATGCCTGGGGTTTGGATGTTGTGGTCAGTGCTTCTCAAAAATGCTTGATGACGCCTCCGGGAACGGCTTTCGTCGTCTTTTCGCCCAGGGCCAGAGAGTACTCCGACAGGTGTACTGCGAGCCGCTATTATATGGATTTGCGTCGCTATGAACAGTATATGGAGAAGTCGGAAACTCCCTTTACTCCGAATATTCATAATGTCTTTGCTCTTGAGGAAGCATTATCTATGATAGAGGCCGAGGGTTTAGAAAATGTCTTCGCTCGCCACATTTTAATGCGCGACATGATGCGGGCGGGAGCCAGGGCTGTTGGTCTAGAACTCCTTGTCAAAGACGAAGACGCATCTCCAACAGTGACCGGAATTCGGTTCCCCAATGCTGACAGTTTTAGAGCACGCATTAAGAAGCAGTATGGGGTGGAATTTGCCGGTGGGCAAGGCATCCACGCCAACAACATCTTCAGGGTGGGTCATATGGGTTATGCCACGCCCCTCGATGTGTTAACTGCTTTAGCTGTCCTGGAAATGGACATGAAGAAGTACGGTCAGGCCACACAAGCTGCGGAACAGGTTATGGAAGCATAAGAAAGGGAATCTAAGGGGGACTCTCGGTGCTGTTCACGATTCGAGACGCCATTGACATTCTTATTGTGGCCTATGTAGTTTATCGGGTTATATACTCCATTCAGGGGACCAGGGCCACCACCTTGGTTAAAGGACTCACCATTGTGTTTGCTAGCAGTGTCGTGGCCAGGGCTTTGAGCCTTCGCACCGTGAGTTGGCTCCTGGATCAGGCCACAACCCTGTTTTTGGTCGCCCTTCCTGTGGTTTTTTATCCCGAACTGCGGCGCGGCCTTGAAAAGCTGGGCCGTGGTCAGCTCTTTGGCTGGATGACCGGCCGGGGCGTTGGGCAGCAGGAGTTTGATCTTGAAGCGGTCATTGAGGCTTGTAGTCGCCTCAGTGCTAAGAAAACAGGAGCGCTCATAGTCTTTCAGCGACAAATGGGTCTGCATGAGTTTGTGGAAACAGGCGTTCGTCTCGATGCTCTGATCAGCACCGAACTTTTAATGAACATTTTTGAACCCAACAGTCCCTTACACGATGGCGCCGTGATTGTCACTGGTGGCCGCATCACCAGTGCGGGCTGTGTCTTACCCCTTACAGATAGCCAGTTGGGTGGCGGTTTGGGTACTCGTCATCGAGCCGCAGTGGGCATGTCGGAGCAGACCGATGCAGTGATTGTAGTGGTTTCGGAAGAAACGGGTACGATGTCCCTCGCCGTTGGAGGTCACCTTCGCAGATACTTGACGGAGGCTCGTTTGAAGGAACAACTTAATTTCTACTGGCGGGGAGGAGAGACGTCATGAGCCGGATCAAAAAGCTCTGGGCTTTCCTGCGAACTCCAGAGGTGTATTGGCGGTTTTTTTCCTTGCTACTTGCCATCATTTTTTGGCTTCTGGCTACTGGCGATGGCACTCTTGGCGAGACGGAGCGAACGATTACACTCGGAGTTCAAGTGCAGAATCTGCCGCCCGATCTCTTTTTGGTCGATCCACCTGAGGACGTAAGAGTGGGCATTCGGGGGCTGGCACCTTTAGTCAACCGGAGTGAAGGTTCGATCACCGCTTCCATAGACCTCGCGGGAGCAGTGGAAGGTACAGAGACATATAGTGTTGCTGTGGAGAGCCCGTTAGGAATTCGTGTGGTGAGTGTAACTCCCCAATGGGTAAGCGTTTATACCGAAGATGTTGCTGAAGCAGTGTTCCCCGTCACCCTGGCACTGCTTGGAATTGACAAGACACGGACGATGATGGGGATCAGGCCGTCACCTGCGGTAATCACCGTTCGAGGCCCCCGTAGTATACTAGAGCAAGTGGATCATGTGGTCGCCTACTTGGGTATGGATCTGGGGATCAACTTGGAGACCACGTTTCCCGTGCAAGCGCTGGACGCTCAGGGCCGCAGTTTGAACGGGTTAGAAATGGATCCGCCTGCGATCCGTATTTTGGAAGTCGTTGAGAATGGGGAGGAATAACGTGTGTTAAAGTACTTTGGAACCGACGGTATCAGAGGTGTAGCCAATCGTGAGCTCACCGTAGAACTGGCCTTGCGTGTGGGTAGGGCAACAGCTTTAGTTCTGGGCAATGAGGCCCGACAGCCTGTTTTGATTGGACGGGACCCTCGCCTTTCAGGGCAGATGCTCGAAGGAGCTTTGGTAGCAGGCGTTACTTCTGCCGGACTCGATGCCGTTTTGGTCGGTGTCGTCCCCACGCCGGCTGTGGCTTTCCTGGCAAGAACGCTACGCTGTTCAGCCGGGATCATGATTTCTGCCTCCCACAACCCTCTGCAGGATAACGGGATCAAGGTGTTTGGTTCTGATGGTTTCAAGCTTTCGGAAGAACAAGAGGCACAGATTGAGGAACTCATAGACGAAGACGATGTTGTACGACCCATCGCGGGAGATGTTGGGAAAGTTATCTCCAACGTTAATGCTGTAGAACTCTATGTAGAGAACCTGAAAGAACAAGTGTCGGTGGATTTGGAGGGGCTGCACCTAGCTATTGATTGCGCAAACGGGGCTACTTCGACGGTTGCTGCAAGGATCTTTAGAGACTTGGGGGCCAAGGTATCCTCCTTCTGCGATGAACCCAATGGTGTAAACATCAATCATCTCTGTGGTTCCACGTATCCCGAGAAGATCCAGGCTCTTACCAAGCAGGTCGGTGCCGACTTGGGCTTTGCCTTTGACGGCGATGGTGACCGTATTTTGGCCGTTGATGAACAGGGTGGTCTGCTCAATGGCGATCAGATTTTAGCTATCATAGGATTACATTTGTTGCGCCATAATCGCTTGCCTGGTCAAAGAGTTATTGCTACCGCTTACTCCAACGGCGGACTGCGTCAAGCTTTCGTAGAGCGGGGAGGCGACGTAATTTATGCCAAGCCTGGCGACCGCTTTGTCTTGGAAAGCATGCAGAATACTGGGTGCATCTTGGGTGGCGAGCAGTCAGGGCATATCATTTTTCTGGAGAACTCCACAACGGGTGACGGCATTTTATCGGCCTTGAAGCTGCTTGAGATGCGTCAAGCGCAGAACCAGAGTCTGGCGAAGCTAGCTGAAGTCATGGTGGTGTTCCCCCAAAGCCTTGTGAACATACCAGTAGAGAAGAAGGAAGGTTGGCAGGAGAACCGCCGTATTCAAGGCGTCATTAGCCAGGCTGAGCAGGAACTCGGCCCCATGGGACGACTCTTTGTGCGGGCCTCGGGTACAGAACCGATGATACGTGTTTTGGGCGAACACCCAGATGCGAACGTACTTCACGCCTGTATACAGAGGGTTGTGCAGACGATCAAAGAAGAGCAAGGTGGTAGTCGTGTCAGTTAAGGGCTGCGGCGTCGACCTAGTAGACGTTGCCCGAATCGATAAGGCGCTTCGTCGCCAGAGGTTTAGGGACAAGGTCTACACACAGCAGGAACAGACAGAATTGCAGGATCGAAACGTCCAGTCGTGGGCGGCTCGTTTTGCTGCCAAAGAAGCTGTGATGAAGGCCGTTGGCCGAGGTTGGCTACAGGGCATGCCTTTCAACTCGATTGAGATCTACAAAAATTCGCTTGGACAACCCCAGGTTCGACTCTTACAGCCAGCGTCGGAGGTGGCGGAGAACCTTGGGATTACGCACTTTGTTCTGAGCTTATCACATACCAATGAACTGGCTGTGGCTTACGTCATTGCCCTGGGGGAGGAATAGGCGATGAAGGTTGTAACAGGTGTTGAAATGCAGTCCATTGAGAAGAAAGCCTTTGCGAGACTAGGGCTTTCGCCCCTATTGGTGATGGAAAACGCGGGAAGCCGCATTGTGGAAGTGCTAAAACGAGAGTATGGATGTCTGAGCGGCAAACGGGTCCATGTTCTGGCTGGCACTGGCAATAACGGGGGAGATGGTCTGGTTGTGGCCAGACAACTCTTAGCCCTTGGTGCCCGTGTTAAGGTCTACCTCGTTGGAAACCAGCAGAAACTGAGCAAAGAGAACAGTACAAACCTGGAGATTTTGCGCAAGCTGGGTGTGGATCTGCAGACAGTTGAGGCTGGGCAGATGGGGAAACTGCGATTTAGCTTGGGGCTGGCTGATCTGATTATTGACGCCATTTTTGGTACAGGCTTCGCAGGTACCCTGAATGAAGAGCTCGAGTCCCTCGTGACCGTGGTGAACGACATCAAGTGTCCGTTAGTAGCCATCGATTGCCCCACCGGTGTGAATGCCACCAATGGTCAAGTGGGTGGGCAAGCCTTGCGCGCTGATTTGACGATTAACCTTGGGTTTCTCAAACTCGGTTGTGTATTATACCCTGGAAAAGCGTATGCAGGGCGAAATGTTGTCGTTGACTTGGGTTTCCCCCTCGTTCATGAAGGGCGCCATTTCTTGCTTACAGAAGAGTGTCTGGACTGGTTGCCTAAACGCAAGCCCTGGAGTCACAAGGGGACGTTTGGTCACACGCTTGTGATCGCAGGATCCAAAGCCTACGCGGGAGCAGCATCCCTCAGCGGCCAGGCCGTCTTGCGTGGAGGTGGCGGAGTGGTGACTCTGGCTGTCCCTTGTGGTATCTATGATCGTTTTGAACCCGATGAACGCATCGTGGTTCCTGTTTCGCAAACAGACGAAGGTACAATTGGTGTGCCTAGTCTTCAAGAACTGCTGGAGCTCATGGAGGGTAAAGATGTATTGGCCATAGGGCCGGGGTTGACGAGGCGTCCAGAAGTTATCCAAGTTGTGCAGGAGCTTTTGCGCAAGTGGGACGCTCCCTGCGTCATTGATGCTGATGCTCTGATGGCTCTTGATACAGCCTTCTTAAAGAGCGTTCCCGAAGACAAGCGTGGTCAGTGGATACTCACACCGCATCCGGGCGAGATGGCTCGTCTGGTAGGAAACGAAACTGCCAAGGTGAACGCAGAACGCATCGAAGTGGCGGAGGATTTTGCCCATGAGTGGGGTGTAGTTGTCGTACTCAAGGGTGCTCCAACCGTGATTGCCGGTGGAGAACGCACGTATGTCAATAGCACAGGAAATCCGGGTATGGCCACAGCTGGTAGTGGTGATGTATTGACCGGATTGATTGCAGCCATGCTCAGTCAAGGTCTAGATCCCCTAAGGGCTGCCGCTTTGGGTGTGTATGTACATGGCAAAGCCGGTGACAGAGCCGCGCTACGGGGCGAACGCGGGCTGAAGGCCGGAGACAGTCTTGAAACAGTACAGGAGATTCTATCGTGAGTAAGCTCAATAGGTCCGTCTGGGCCGACGTCATATTAGATAACATTGCCTATAATGTCCGGCAGTTCCGCGAGTACATTGGGCCTAATTGTGAGCTCATGGCTGTTGTAAAGGCTAATGGCTATGGTCATGGAGCTCTGGAAACCGCGTACACGATGATTGCCAATGGCACAAACTGGTTGGCAGTGGCCCTTCCCGAAGAAGCCGTTCGACTGCGTCGTGGCGGAATCACAGCACCTATTTTGGTTTTGGGGGCTGTGGGAGGCGACGAACTCGACGTCTGTGTAGCCTATGATCTCGTCGTCACAGTCTTCGAACCCCACATCGCCAGACTCTTGTCTAAAGCCGCGGTAAAGCAACAGAAACAAGCCAAAGTGCATATTAAGGTGGATACCGGTATGGGACGCCTAGGTCTTTTACCAAAGGACTTTGGTAACCTCGTGGAGCTTGTGAACGAGCTTCCCGGACTCGAGATCCAAGGTGTCTTTACCCACTTCGCCCAAGCTGACCAAGAAGACTTGGTGTACACCCGTTGGCAGTGGGAACGCTTTCTTGCTGTCAGGGACGATTTGAGCAGGAGGGGTATTACGATTCCCTATGTTCACGCGGCGAATACAGCAGCCACTATGTTTTTTCCTGAGTCCCACTTAGATCTTGTGCGCGTGGGACTTGGCATCTATGGAATGTATCCGGACAAACGCAGACCGCTGCACCTCAAACCCGCGTTAACCTTAAAAACAAAGGTAGCCTTTGTAAAACGGGTTCCAGCTGGTAGCGCAGTGAGTTACGACAGTACCTATGTGACGCAAAAGGAGACCTCTCTCGCCGTTTTACCTATAGGATATGCTGACGGTTTATCGCGTGGACTGAGTAACAAAGGACACGTATTGATCAAGGGGACTCCGTGTCCTATTGTAGGTAAAGTGACTATGGATCATACCCTTATTGATATAGGCGATTTGCCCGCGAAAATCGGGGATGAAGTCACTTTGCTCGGAACCGATGGAAAGCACACGATCCATGCCCATGATTGGGCTGATCTTTTAAGAACCATCAACTACGAAATTACTTGTATGCTCAGCAGTCGCATTGAGCGAGTTTACCGATAGAAACGCGCGAACTTGCATAGGATCCCCTAGGGGGGATGTGATATGCTGGCAAGGAACGTTGGTACTGTTATTTTAATGGTGGTACTTTTCGCGGGGCTGGGAATGTCTCTGAAGGTGCAGAGCGCCGGGGAGACCATCGCTCGGTTTTCTGATGTCCGAGGCGATGATGCGGGTGCAGGGCAACTTTTCTATCCTGAGCATGCGGTGTATGTTCCTGGCTTGTTCGATCTTTTGGGATTTGAGGTTTCCAGGGATGCGAGTTTTGTTTATTTTGACCTGCGGTTTGCAGCTTTAACGAATCCTTTTCAAGCACCAGAAGGGTACTTTCATCAGCGTATAGAAATCCTCATAAGAACAGGGGAATCCCCTGAAAAGACGGATATTCCCATCGGATCCCATACGCTGCAAACTGGGCTTGGTCTGGGGTGGAACGTGCGTCTGAGTGTAGCTCCTTTCGATGAGAGCAGGCTTATTGTGGTCGGTGCAGATGGTCAAGTCCAGGTCTTGTCAGAAGAAGTAATCAGCGGCATCCTGCCTGATAACCAGACAATTCGCGTGCAAGTGAACAGTGATGCATTACCCCAGCCCGACTCCGCCTGGGGTTATTATGTCCTTGTTGGTTCCTTTGACGGACTTGCACAAGGCTCTTGGAGAGACTTGGGAGATGGTCCCTGGCAAGTCGGGGGAGAAGGTCTGCCCGTTTTTGACCTCTTGTCTCCTCGCTTTGGTCGTCGTAGCCAGAAGAACCAGCTTAGTGAAGGTGTGCTCTATCCTGTTTATGCGAGCGGGGCAAACCCAGTCATCTGGCTTTCTGCAGCTCTTGGAGTGGTCCTGGTGTTAGGGGTCGTGTTTATTTGGAGGTGGCGTCTTGGTCGATCCTAAGATGGATGATGTCTTTACTCTTTATCAGCAAAAAGTCGCACTTCTAACGAGTGCCCAAAAGCAAAAACTCTGTGAGGCCCATGACGAGGGTATGACTCCCTTTGTCATAGGCTGTGCTATACTGAAGGCTCTGCAAGAACAACGCCGGAGCCGTATGCAAGGCAAGAATAAACGGATTTCATTTAATTACATTCATACGATTATTCAGGACTGGCTGAATCATGGTATTACTACCGATGAACACTTTTATGCATACTGGTCTGCTGTGAATGAAGACCAGACAAGTGCAGGGAGGGAAGTACGTGGCCAAACTAAGGAAAAAATCCGAACCGAGGATTTCACGTATAAAAAACCGCAACAAGACAGGAGTCGCTTCCCGTTCTTGGATGATTGAGCAGGGCTTAGGCCGCTCATATTTTGGCAGCGAAACCTGTCCAGTGTGCGGTGAGCGGCGTAAGAAGACATACTATCGTCATCCTTTCCCATTACCTGAGGAGCTGCCTAAGGGACATTGGTTAGTATCCGATTGCTCGTGTGTGAGAAAGGAACGATTGGAGGGGCGCAAGGAGCAACAACGCTTGGTCTTGTCTGTAGCCCGCCCGCATCCGTTACCCTCAGGCTTAAGAGACCGTACATTCGACAACTTCCGTGTGACACCACTGAACAAAGAAGCCTACAAAGCGTGCGAGTCTTTTGCGCGCAATTTTGCCTCGGTAAAAAACGGCTCCGGCCTGCTTCTGTTCGGGCGGTCAGGAACAGGTAAGACTCACTTAGCGTGCGCCATAGCCAACAGGCTCAAAGACAAGTACACAGTGTCCTTTGCGTGCTTTCCCATTCTTCTGGAAAGAATGCGGACAGGCAATGTCAGTCTTGACGAGTACCTGTCCGCAGATCTTCTGATTCTAGATGATATTGGTAGTGAGCGAGAGAGTGCCTGGACCATGGAGCGCTTGTTTGTTCTCGTTGATGGTCGACTGATTAACGAAAAACCCACCGTTTTTACCACCAACTATGAGGTCGATGATTTGGATAAAAGGGTGGGTATGCGTGCGGCCGCTCGGATTATAAACAATAATTTCCATGTTCTCTTTCAGGGAGTCGATTGGCGCTACAATCCCCAAAGCAAACGGTTCTAGGATTGCAGTGTTGTCCGTCGCTCCAGCAGATTGACGAATCTGGATACCGTAAAGGTCATCACAAAGTAGATTACGGCCACTGCGAACCATACTTCGAAGGGACGGAACGTGCGCCCAATGATGAGCTGTCCTTTGCGAACTAATTCTTCGAGGGCAATCACCGATACTAGCGAAGAGTCTTTCAAGAGTGCGATAAACTCATTGCCCAAGGGAGGCAGCATTCTTCGAAAGGCTTGGGGCAAGATGATGTAGCCTAGCGTTTGGATACGGGAATGCCCCAGAGACGCTGCTGCTTCCCATTGTCCCCGATCAATGGATTGGATGCCAGATCGCACGATCTCGCCAACATAGGCACCGCTGTTAATGCTCAAAGCCAAGACAGCGGCCAGGTAGGCGGGAATCGGGCGTTGAATGATGCTTGGCAGACCGTAAAAGATCAGGAAGGTTTGCACCAGAAGGGGCGTTCCACGAATTACGTCAATGTATGTCGCTGATGCAGCCTTAAGAGGACCCTTGGTAATTCTGGCTATACCAGCTAGTGTGCCTAGGATAATGCCGAAAAAGACCGAGATGGAGGTCAGTTGTACTGTTAGTTTGGCCCCTGTCAACAGTGTTGGCAGCGAGCTCCAAACAAGATCCCAGCGAAAGTCCAAGGTAAAATCTCCTTTCCAGCATATCCTGGATTACTTATTTTGCTCCAAACCAGGTTTCGTAGATGGCCGCGTAGGTTCCGTTAGCCTTCAGTTCGTCCAAAGCGGCGTTGATCTGTTCAAGTAGTTGCGTGTTGTTTTTGTGAATGGCAATACCGTAATATTCATTGGCCGATACGGCGCCCATGGCCTTTAGTGGAGCATTGGGATTGGCTTTAAGATAGGCTTCTGCCACGGGAAGGTCTACGACGACAACGTCTGCTACTCCAATAATGACGGCTTGCATGGCGTCTGCTACAGTATCAAAACGGGACAGGTTCTTGAGCTGGCCAGCATCATAAAGGTCGCTGGCGGTAAAGTCACCGGTCGTACTGATTTGCACTGCAGCTGTCTTGCCGGCTAAGTCATCGAGGCTGGCAACGTTGGTTACATTCTCTTTCGTTACAAGTGTCAGGACCGACTCGAAATAGGGGTTCGAGAAGTTTACGTTGGCTTGTCGCTCGGGGGTAATCGTGACACCGGCAATCACAGCATCGTAATTGTAATTCAAAAGGGCTGGAATAAGCCCGTCCCAACTGATATTATCAATTACAACATCGAGACCAAGTATATCACCGATGGCCCGAATGAGATCCATATCGAAGCCTAGAAGGTCCCCATCTTCCGAAACATACTCGAAGGGCATGAAACCAGCTTCGGTCGCTACTTTGAGTACGCCTTGACCGAAGGCCAAACTAGAGAGGCTCAACAACAACACGACGACAAGCGTGAGTACAAGGATTTTTTTCATAGTAGTACGTACATCCTTCCCAAAAAGTATTAGACTTATTATACAACCCGAATGCAACAATATGCAAGTAAGATTACTATTTACTCTGTGTTAACTGGTTCGGAACTCGTCTGGGTAACGCATAATCACTCGAGGAGGTGCAGTAGGATGGCAAAGAAACACCTAATTATCACAAATGGTACCGTTGTTACGAATGAACTGATCACAAGAGGTACAGTTGTCACGATCGGTGACCGCATTATGTATGTTGGCAATGAAGAAGAAGGCGAGAAGATCAAAAAAGCGGCGATCCCGGGTGTGTTTGAGATCATCGACGCTGAGGGAGGATTTATTGCTCCTGGCTTTATTGACGTTCACATGCACGGTTCGGCGGGGCTCGAACTCATGGACGGAACCGAAGAGGCGATGCGCAGGATGGCTCGCTACTTGGCTAAGTCTGGCACCGTTAGTTTCTTACCCAGTACGGTAACGGCCATGAAAGACAAGACGCGTGCCGTCGCAGAACTCGTAGCCAACTACGTTGGTGCAGACGATGAAGCGGAGGTTCTTGGTGTTCATCTAGAAGGACCGTACATTAATGAGAAGTATAAAGGAGCCCAATATGGTCCTGCGATTAGACCAGCTGACTTAAGTGAGTTGGAGGAACTGTATGCGATTCTCGGAGAGAAGTTGCGTTTGATTACGTTGGCTCCGGAGATTCCCGGATGCCTTGAGGCCATAAGGTGGCTTAAAGGAAGAGGAGTAACGGTCTCCATCGGTCACTCTGACGCAACCTATGAGGAAGCTATTGCCGGGTTTGAAGCTGGCATAACGCATGCCACACATACGTACAATGGCATGCGAGGTCTTCACCATCGCGAACCGGGAGTATTGGGCGCTATCTTGTCCTATCCCAGAATTTGGGCTGAGCTGATTGCAGACTTGGTCCACGTTCATCCAGGGGCGATTAAGGTAATGCTTAGCAGTGTCGGTACGGAGAGAATTGTCTTGATTACAGATGCCGTACAGGCGACCGGGCTCCCTGATGGTGAATACATGTTAGGAGACCAGCAGATCTTTGTGAGCGATGGTGCCGCACGTCTCGCTGAAGGCAACCTGGCCGGGAGCACGTTGACGATGCTACGTGCTGTAAAGAACATGATTCAGGAGATCGGCGTATCGATTCCAGAGGCCTTCACCATGGCCAGCTCCAATCCGGCCCAATCGATTGGACTAAAGGATAGAGGTCGGATTCGAGAAGGAAATAGGGCCGACTTTGTCCTTTTGACAGATGATTTTGAAGTGCAAAAGACGATCATTGCAGGTAAAGTAGCGTACAGTGCAGACTAAGAGAGAGGTGACTGGGATGAATATTGTTGTGGTGAATAATTATGACAGTATGAGTGAAGAAGTAGCCAAGATGGTCAGCGCACAAATCAAGTGTAAGCCAAACAGTGTCTTGGGTTTAGCTACCGGGAGCTCTCCTCTTGGTGTGTATAGACTGTTGGAAGAGTACCATCGCAGCGGAGTAGATTTCAGTCAGGTTGTCACGTTTAACCTCGATGAGTACGTGGGCTTGGCAGCGGATCACCCCCAAAGTTATCGGTACTACATGGAAGAAAATCTTTTTTCGAAAGTCAATGTTAAACGCGAAAACTCGCACATTCCAAACGGAACGGCCAAAGATGTTCACGAAGAGTGTCGCCGCTATGACGAACTGATTCGACACGCGGGCGGTATTGACTTACAGTTGCTTGGGATTGGGACGAACGCGCACATTGGGTTTAATGAGCCTGGGACACCCTTTGGCTCTACAACGCAAGTGGTGAGTCTGGCAGAAAGCACGATTAGGGACAATGCACGCTTTTTTGCATCGCCAGATGAAGTGCCGACGCAGGCTATTTCCATGGGAATCAAGAGTATTATGCATGCTAAGAACATAGTCCTTATGGCCAACGGCGGCAGCAAGGCTGAGGCGATCTACGCTGCTGTGCACGGACCGGTAACGCCTGAAGTGCCGGCGTCCGTTCTGCAATTGCATCCGTCGGTCACTATTGTGGTGGATCAGGCGGCTGCCAGTAAGTTGTAGTCATGTATGGCGGGTGACAGGGGGGTGGGCAGTGTGCACAAGATGAAGTGGCTTTACCCTGGTATGCGTGTGAAAAGGTGGTTGGCTTTATTGGTCTTGGGCGTCTTTCTTGTCGCTACGGGACTTGTTGTGCTGTGGAACACGCCTCTACTTTCGCTCTACGAAGAGAAGATTCTTTTCTTAGTCGAGACCTGGAAACCGAACCCCATAATCTTGGGCATCCTGCTTATGATGATTGGCGCAGTGGCTATATCCTTTGGGATCCGTAATGGAATTCGTTCAGTGGTCGAAGCGATTCACCCCGCGGATGTGCCGAACTTGGTGGAACATGTCTACAAGTCGCGCAACCTCCAAAAGGGACTACACATAGTGACCATAGGCGGAGGAACTGGTCTTTCCACCATGCTCCGGGGTCTGAAGGAGTATTCTTCTAATGTGACAGCCATTGTGACAGTGGCGGATGATGGGGGAAGCTCGGGAAGGATCCGTGAGGATTTGGGCATTTTGCCTCCCGGAGATATTCGTAACACGCTTGTGGCCCTGGCCGATACGGAGCCGTTGATGGAGGAACTCTTTCAGTATCGCTTTGCTTGGGGCGAAGGGCTCAAGGGTCACAGCTTCGGAAACCTGTTCATAGCAGCCATGACGGACATTACCGGCGATTTTGAGGAGTCTATCCGTGCCTTTAGTAAGGTACTGGCGGTTCGGGGGAAGGTGTTGCCGTCGACCTTGGATTCCGTGAGGATCGGTGCTATCTACGAAGACGGTTCCACCATGATGGGCGAGAGCCTGCTACCCCAGAAGAACCGAAAGATCAAGCAGGTGTTTTTGGAACCAAAGGATACGAAGGCGTTGCCCGAGGCCATACAGGCCATTCTCCAAGCCGATGTAGTCGTTGTTGGACCGGGAAGCCTCTACACTAGTATCATCCCAAATCTACTCATTCCTGGGTTCGCTGAAGCTTTGGCCGAGACCTCGGCTCTGCGCATCTATGTCTGTAATGTGATGACGCAACCCGGTGAGACAGATGGGTATACTGCCAGTGACCATGTTCGCGCCTTGTTGGGGCATGTGAACAGGCGGGATGTTCTTGATTATGTGATTGTGAACCAGGCGCTGATCTCCGATGCGCAGGCCAAGAAGTATGCTCTGGAAGGAGCTCATCCGGTACTGGTTGATAGCGATAAGTTGCAACAACTAGGAGTTCAGGTGCATCAAGGGGACCTTCTCGATCATTTGGCTCTGGTTCGTCATGACAGCGAAAAGCTTGCTGCAGAGATTATGCTTCTTGCGAGCGCGCATGGGAAACATAAGAATGGCGAACGAGCAGTCTAGGTCTTGTGGGTCTTATTGGATCTTCCCTCTGCATAAACTGTGGAGGGGGGATGGGTGGCATGCGAAGAATCATTGCGATGGGACTCCTGTTATCAACACTGGGTGTGGGTCTTCCTATGGTCTACCGGACCATCCACAGGAGATTTTTCGGAGTGCGGGCTGGAGTCGTTTTAGAAGATCAAAGAATGGAATACTATTATGAGGATGAAGTGCGGGTTATCGTGGAGCAAATGGCCCGTCATAGGACACGTCCTCCGGAAAATGCCAGCCTGGAGAAAACGACGGGAGAGATCATACCGCACAAAAACGGTCTCTATTTCGATGTTGATGCTATTGTGCACAGCGTGGTAACCGCTCCATCCAAGAGTCTCATTCGCTTGGAGGGGATTGAAGTTGTACCCCTTTTTCGTACAGAACATTTGGCGGAGCTCACGGATTTGTTAGGCGATTTTTCCACTCCGCTCTTGGGCAGTCCAGGTCGCGTTGAGAACATTCGTCTTTCGCTGGCTGCCATCAATAATACCATTGTCTTACCCGGGGAAGTGTTTTCGTTCAATGAAATCGTGGGGGAGCGGACGATAGAAAGAGGCTATCGGAACGCCCCCATTATTCTAGGTGAAGCTGTAGTACCAGGCGTAGGCGGAGGCATCTGCCAGTCGTCCACGACACTATACAATGCGGTGCGTGAAGCAGAACTGCAGATTGTAGAACGCCGTATCCATTCCGTCGCACCAAGCTATATCAAACATGGCCTCGACGCCACAGTGGCTTGGCCTTATACGGATTTCAAGTTCATGAACGATTCGGACACTCCCGTGATTGTGAAAGGCGAAATTCAAGGATGGCGTGTCCGGGTTTGGATATTGGGAAAGAAAGGAGGCGAGTTCGAATGAGCTTTTCGGACGATGTCAGGCAGGAGTTAACCCGCGTGATTCCCAGTGCCAGGTGTTGTAGAACTGCTGAGCTCAGTGCTTTTTATGATCTCGGGGGCTTTCTTTTGGGGGCCAACAATCAGGTCATGGACTTTAACAACTCATCGCCCTTGGTGGCCCGCAAGATTCTGCTACTCCTGAAGGGTCTCTATCCGGACTTGCCCACGCAGGTCCTGGTAGTGAAATCTCGCTCCAGGAGGGCCCAAATATGCACCGTGAGGGTCTTGGGTCGCGCACATGCCGGACAGGTTTATCAGGACTTTAGGGATCAAAGCGTTCTGGGGGATTTGGAGATTCCGCGCAAGAAGTGCTGTCGCAGGGCGTACCTACGGGGGGCCTTCCTGAGCAGCGGTTCCATTACGAATCCTGAAAGGGCTTACCACCTTGAAATCTCCGCAGAACAGAGCCGTCTGGCCGAGCGTATAATAGAGATAATAAACTCCCTGGGTCTAGATGCGGGGGTAACCCAGAGGCAGGGAACATTGGTTGTTTACATGAAAGATGGTGGCCAGATCGTCACCATGCTTAATTTAATGGGTGCGCACAATGCGCTTTTGCGCTTTGAAAATGTGCGAGTGATGAAAGACATGCGCAACCAAGTCAATCGCCTCGTTAACTGTGAAACCGCCAATGTGGATAAAACAGTGAAAGCCGCTATGGATCAGCTCGAAGATATTCAACGCATCGAAGAGACGATTGGCCTTGAGGAGTTGCCTCCAAAACTTCTAGAAATTGCCCGGGTTCGCATGGAGAATCCCTATGCATCGCTGCAGGAAATCGGGGATTTAATGGTGCCAAAAATGAGTAAATCAGGCGTCAACTACCGTTTTCGGCAGATTCGGGAAAAAGCGCAACAAGTTGACAAATTGAATACCAAGTATTAACAAAGACACGGAAGGGAACCATGTGGAAAAGAAGAATATTTAGCGATGAGGTGGGACGCAATTTACCCCAGCGGGTCGCCAAATGTCCCGGGAAAGAAGGTGGTCTATTGTGGATAGCCTTGTTGCACTGCAGCAACTCGTTCCTGAGCTCAGTGAAGTTCTAGAACGACGCTACAGCTTGCTGCGAGTGATCCGGAACGATGGACCGATCGGTCGCAGGTTTATTGCAGCGAAACTTGACAACTCGGAACGAGTCATTAGGGGCGAACTTGACGTGTTGAGAGAACAGGGACTCATCGTCAGCAGTTCTCTAGGCGTTCGCCTATCCGCGCAGGGTGAACAAGTGCTTATGGTTCTTCAAGCCATGATTCGAGAGTTTCACGACTTGGGGTATCTTGAGAGTGTGCTCGCCAAGGCCTTAGGTGTCGGGAAGATGATCATTGTCCCAGGCGATGTGGACAGTAATCCGTCGGGCATGAGGGAGTTAGCTGATGCTACGGCTCATTATCTGTTAGATGTACTCAGGGATGATGATGTGTTGGCCGTCTCTGGCGGTACGACGCTGGCCCGGGTCGCTGAGTCGGTCTCTGGGCAGGATCTGCCAAGAAACATTACCGTTGTTCCCATTCGAGGTGGCCTGGGTGAGGATGCAAAGATTCATGCTAATTCAATCGCTGTTACGCTTGCCGAAAAGCTGAGGGGGTCTTATCGTCAGCTGCAGGCCCCAGAAGATGTCTTACCCTGCTACCTTGAGCAAATCATAAGTGAGCCACGGATTCGCGAAGTGATAGCCCTGGGTCGTAGAGCCGATGTCTTAGTTCATGGAATTGGCACAGCGGAAGAAATGGCAAGAAGACGGGGATTTGACGATGCTTCTCTTATGGAGCTAATTGCTGAAGGGGCAGTGGGTGAAGCCTTTGGATGCTATTTTGACGTCAATGGTAACATTGTACGTAACACAGCATCAGTAGGCTTGCGGTTAGAGGATTTGGAGCGAATTCCCCTGGTGATCACCGTAGGGGGAGGGCGCAGCAAGGCTTGGGCAGTATTATCGGTACTGTCTCGTGGATACTGTGATGTTTGTATCACCGATGAAGGGGTAGCCCGGAGGTTGATGAGCATAAAAGAAATAACATAAAGGAGGAGTTTTTTGTGACCATTAAAGTTGGTATTAACGGATTTGGTCGGATTGGACGTCTAGTGTTTCGGGGAGCATTGAGAGATTCGAATATTGAAGTAGTAGCGGTCAATGATCTGACAGATGCGAAAACATTGGCTCACCTGCTGAAGTATGACACAAACCACGGCACCCTTAATGCAGAGGTAAGCGTTGATGGCGATAATATCGTGGTAAATGGCAAGGCGATCAAGGTCTACGCAGAACGCGATCCCAAGAACATTCCCTGGGGTGAACTCGGGGTTGACTACGTAGTAGAGGCCACTGGAATCTTCCGCAAACGCGAACAGGCTCAGTGGCACATTGATGCAGGTGCAAAGAAAGTTGTTATTACAGCTCCTGCCAAGAACGAAGATCTCACGGTTGTCATGGGTGTGAACGAAGGACAGTACGATCCTGCAAAGCACCATGTTCTATCGAATGCTTCTTGCACAACCAACTGCTTGGCACCCTTCGCTAAGGTCGTTAACGATACATTTGGGATCAAGAAAGGTCTCATGACCACTGTGCACGCTTACACAACGGATCAGAGAATTCTTGATCTGCCCCATAGCGACTTAAGAAGAGCAAGAGCCGCTGCAGAGAACATCGTACCCACCACAACCGGTGCAGCCGCAGCTGTAGGTCTGGTACTGCCTGAACTAAAAGGCAAACTTGATGGCTTTGCAATGCGTGTTCCCGTATCGACTGTTAGTGTTGTTGACTTAGTAGTTGAGACCGAAAAGCCAGTGACGGCTGAAGCAGTCAATGCTGAACTCAAGAAGGCCGCCGAAGGCGAACTCAAGGGTATTTTAGCCTTTGAAGAGGAGCCCCTTGTATCTTGCGACTTCAAAGGAAATGACCATTCTTCCATCGTGGATGCTTCCCTAACAAAAGTGATGGGCGAAAACATGCTCAAGGTTGTATCCTGGTATGACAACGAGTGGGGTTATTCCATGAGAGTAGTTGACCTCATCCGTTACATGGATTCAAAGAAGTAAGCTTTGGCTCAAGATCCCCCCGCTTTGCGGGGGGATCATCTGACACTAGCTCGTAACCCTTCACAATTAGTTGATCATCCGCTGTGAGGAGGATTTTTATGGCGAAAAAAACGATTGCAGATATTAATGTTCAAGGTCAACGAGTGCTGATGCGCGTTGACTTCAACGTGCCTATGCAAGATGGTGTTATCACCGATGACAAGAGAATTCGTGCCGCATTGCCCAGTATTCAGCACCTGGTGAAACAAGGTGGGAAGGTTATCCTCATGTCACACTTTGGCCGTCCAAAGGGTGCCGTTAACGAGTCCATGCGTCTTGATCCAATAGCCAAGCGACTTGGTGAGCTTCTTGGTCAGCCGGTCCAAAAAGTTGACGATTGTATCGGACCTGAAGTAGCCAAAGCCGTTGATGCTCTGAAACCAGGTGAAGTTCTGGTGCTTGAAAACGTGCGTTTTTATGCTGAAGAAGAAAAGAATGATCCAGAGTTCGCCAAAAAATTGGCATCCCTTGGAGATGTATTTGTAAACGATGCATTCGGTACAGCCCACAGGGCCCATGCTTCTACCACCGGAGTCGCTGACTATTTGCCAGCTGTCTCGGGTTTTCTTATGGAAAAAGAGCTGGAGTTTCTAGGTGGAGCACTTGATGAACCGAAGCGTCCCTTCGTAGCTATATTGGGAGGCGCCAAGGTAAAAGATAAGATTGGTGTCATTGAATCCCTTTTGGATAAAGCAGATACCCTAATCATTGGAGGGGGCATGGCTTACACCTTCTTCAAGGCCCAGGGATATGAAATCGGAAACTCCCTTCTTGATGAAGAACGCTTGGATTTCGCCCGCGACGTTATGGTGAAGGCCGAACAAAAGGGAGTAAAGCTGCTGTTCCCCGTGGATATTGTGGTCGGAAAAGAACGCAGTGAAGACACGGAGTACAAAGTAGTCGATTTCGATAAGATGCCTGCAGACTGGGAAGGCTTGGATTCAGGTCCAAAGACAACAGAGCTGTTCAGTGAAGTAGTCAAGACGGCTGGAACCGTTGTATGGAACGGTCCCATGGGAGTATTTGAAATGGAAGCGTTCGCTGCGGGAACCAGAGGTTTGGCTGAAGCTTTGGCCAACTCTTCAGCCATTTCCATTATTGGCGGTGGCGACTCAGCAGCAGCTGTGGAACAGATGGGTCTTGCAGGCAAGATGACTCACGTTTCCACTGGTGGCGGTGCATCACTTGAGTTCTTAGAGGGCAAGACTTTGCCAGGTGTGGCCGCTTTAAATGATAAATAGAGGTGATACAATGCGTACCCCGATTATTGCGGGAAACTGGAAGATGCACAAGAACGTGGGTGAAGCTGTAGAGCTTGCCCGTCAGCTTGATGAGATGGTTGCAGATAGCGCTGTTGAAGTTGTGATTTGCGCTCCTTTCACCAGCCTTTCATCACTGAGTGCCCTTGGGTTGAACAAGGTTAAAATCGGTGCTCAGAACATGTATTTTGCCGAAGCAGGAGCGTTTACAGGAGAGATCTCCGCAACCATGTTAGAAGACGTGGGATGCGAGTACGTTATCTTGGGACACTCTGAACGTCGCGAGATATTCAAAGAAGACGATGAACTGATCAACAAGAAGGTTCTCAAGGCGTTAGAGGTTGGGTTAAAACCGATCCTATGTGTTGGCGAGACCTTAGCCCAGCGTAAAGCGGGCGAAACGGAGAATGTTGTAGTATCGCAGACGACCAAAGGCCTCGCTGGTGTAAGTCCGGAGCTCATTGAACAAGTGGTCATAGCTTACGAACCCATTTGGGCTATTGGCACTGGTGAAACATCCAACGGCAAGGATGCTAACGAAGTGATCGCATCCATTCGCCAGACCCTCGCCAAGCTCTTTGGCGACGAACAGGCTCAAAAGGTCAGAATTCAGTACGGTGGCAGTGTGAAACCTGGCAATATTGCCGAGTTCATGGAACAACCCGAAATCGATGGAGCGTTGGTAGGCGGAGCGAGTCTAAACGTTAAGGATTTTGTTGGCATTGTCAAGTACTAAGAAACCGAAGAGGTGAGTGAGACGATGAAAAAACCAACAGCACTAATTATCCTTGACGGTTTCGGCCTTAGCGATGCGGTAGAGGGCAATGCAACGAAGGAAGCCAACACTCCAACAGTAGACTGGCTCAGGGAGAATGCTCCGCAAGCCCATTTGTCTGCGTCAGGTGAAAGTGTTGGGTTGATGGATGGTCAAATGGGTGACTCGAATGTAGGGCACCTGAACATTGGCGCTGGTCGCATTGTCTACCAAGACGTGGTGAGGATTTCAAAGTCCATTCGAGACGGAGACTTCTTTTCCAACTCCACCTTGGTATCAAGCATGGAGCATGCGAAACAGACTGGTGGTGCACTGCACCTAATGGGGCTGGTATCTCCAGGTGGCGTGCACAGTCACACGGATCATCTGTACGCTTTGGTGCAGATGGCCAAGGACCACGGACTAAACCGAGTCTTCATCCACGCATTTCTTGATGGGCGTGACGTTCCGCCCAGCAGTGCACATGAGTATTTGGCGGCTTTAGAAGCTGAGTTAGAAAGAATTGGCGTAGGGGAAGTTGCCACGATTTCTGGTCGCTACTATGCCATGGATAGAGACAAGCGATGGGAAAGGGTAGAAAAGGCCTATCAGGCCCTACTTGGCCAGGGGCGCACCGCTACAGGAAGTGCCGAAGCCATCCGCGAAGCCTATGCCCTAGGTGAGACCGACGAGTTTGTGATTCCTACTGTCTTGACCCGAGATGGTAAAGCCATTGGACCCATTCAAGATGGAGATAGCGTATTTTTCTTTAACTTCAGGGCTGACCGGGCTCGGGAAATTAGCTGGGCGCTGGTGAATGAAGCCTTCGATGGATTTGATCGAGGCAAGAAGCTTGACATCGCCTATGCTACCATGACGCAATATGATGCAGAACTTGATGTTCCCTTCGCCTTTACACCACAGAATTTAAGCAACACCTTGGGCGAGTATGTGAGCAGTCTCGGCAAGACGCAGCTGCGGATTGCTGAAACAGAAAAGTACGCTCATGTAACGTTCTTTTTCAATGGTGGTGTAGAGACACCCAATCCTGGGGAAGAGCGGATTCTTGTTCCGTCTCCCAGTGTGGCCACCTATGATTTGAAGCCAGAAATGAGTGCGCCCGAAGTCACGGAGCGCGTTGTGGCTGAAGTGAACAAGGGGACATTTGATCTCATCGTACTGAACTACGCTAACTGTGATATGGTTGGTCACACCGGTGTGTTTGAGGCTGCAGTTAAGGCCGTCGAAGCTGTTGACACTGGTCTGGGTAAGGTATTAGAGGCCATTAAGAAACAAGGTGGTACAGCCATTATTACAGCTGACCACGGTAATTGTGAGCAAATGGTGGATCCCGAATCTGCCGAACCTTATACAGCTCACACAACCAATTTGGTGCCTGTGTGGCTTTTCAACGCCCCAGCTAACTATAGTCTGAAGTCTGGTATTCTTGCAGATTTAGCACCGTCGTTGCTGGATCTGATGAACATACCAAAACCCATTGAAATGACTGGCGAGAGCCTAATTGTGAAGGAGGAACGCAGATGATTATTGATGGTATACTAGCACGCGAGGTTCTTGATTCTAGAGGGAACCCCACAGTTGAAGTTGAGGTTTTCTTAGTCGATGGTACCACAGGACGAGCTATCGTTCCCTCTGGTGCATCCACCGGTGCTTTTGAGGCTGTAGAACTACGTGATGGTGACAAGGGACGCTATTTAGGTAAAGGTGTTCAAACCGCTGTTAATAACGTAGAAGAGATCATTGCTCCAGAGCTTGTTGGCTTGAACGTCATGGATCAAGTGGTCATTGATCAAATCATGATCGAACTTGACGGAACACCAAACAAAGCCAAATTGGGTGCCAACGCTATCCTGGGTGTCTCCCTTGCTTGTGCCCATGCAGCAGCAAACTATCTCGGCATGCCCCTGTATCGTTACATCGGGGGAGTAGCAGCAACGAACCTTCCGGTACCAATGCTGAACATCCTCAACGGCGGAGCCCATGCAGACAATAACGTGGACATCCAAGAATTCATGGTCATGCCCGTTGGTGCAGAAAGCTTCAGAGAAGCTCTGAGAATGGGAGCCGAAGTTTTCCACAGCCTCAAAGCAGTTCTCAAGGGTCGCGGACTAAACACAGCTGTTGGCGACGAGGGAGGATTTGCTCCTAACTTGCAGTCCAACGAAGAGGCAATTCAAGTGATTATCGAAGCTATCGAAAAGGCAGGCTATAAGCCTGGCGTAGATGCTTTTATTGCGCTAGACGTAGCAGCTACCGAACTCTTCAAGGATGGCAAGTACCACCTGCAGGGTGAAGGCAAGGTCTTTGATACCGACGAGATGGTAGCCTACTACAAGAACCTCGTCGAAAAATACCCAATCATCTCCATCGAAGATGCTCTCAGCGAAGATGAGTGGGATGGCTGGAAGAAGCTCACCGACGCCATTGGTGACAAGGTCCAGTTGGTAGGAGACGACCTGTTTGTGACCAATACCGAACGCTTAAAGACCGGTATTGAGCGCAACATCGCTAACTCTATCCTGATTAAAGTAAACCAAATCGGTACCTTAACCGAGACCCTCAATGCTATTGAGATGGCCAAGAAGGCCGGATACACGGCAGTCGTTTCGCACCGTTCCGGTGAAACCGAAGACACCACGATTGCAGACTTGGTTGTGGCGACGAACGCTGGTCAGATTAAGACTGGTGCTCCTAGCAGAACCGACCGGGTGGCTAAGTACAACCAATTGCTCCGCATCGAGGAAGAATTGGATTTCACAGCCCACTATCCCAGCCATAGCGCATTCTACAATATCAAGAAGTAGTTGAAGTCTAACCTTAGGCGGCAAAGTCTCATTTGTGAGACTCTGCCGCTTTTTATTTTGCCAAAACTTGATAATCAATGAGGTCAAGCTGGGCTTCCTGACGTGGCTTGGGCACTTAAGGTTCGCATTGTGGACTTCGCAGGATGTAAAGGTCAGTCCTTTTAAGATTGACAGACCTTTGACTTGGTGATATTGTTAATTTCAAGAGAAGCTTATGGGAGTAGTGTTGATACAATGAACGAGCGCAATCCACAAGCAAAGGCTGGAACGTGTCTGTACGAAGAAGTAGCGCAAAGGATCCAGGCAGACATTGTCCGTTCGAATCTCAAATCCGGGGAAAAACTGGCCACGGAGTTGGAATTGGCAGCACACTATGGAGTGAGTCGTGCAACAATTCGTCATGCCCTCATTTCCTTGGAGAATGCAGGTCTGATTGATCGACTCCATGGTCGGGGGACATTTGTCGCTGACAGGCAAGCTCGCATGGTCAACGGCGGAGGTAATGTTCAGATTATCGTTCCTTACCTAACCACAAGCTTTACCGGAAGAATTGTGACGGGAGCCCAGGAAGTATTGTTTAACCATGGGCACAGCGTATCCGTGCTTTCTACTAATAACAGCCAGCAGACAGAGGGCGAGTACATAAAGAAGATCATTGATCAAGGCTGTCCAGGGGTGATCATCCATGCTACAGCCTCTGATTACTACAATCCCTGGATCTTCGAGCTACAAAAACAGGGTATCCCCACGGTGATGACTCGACACTATGCATACATGGAATCGAATTATGTAGAGGCCAACAACTATCAAGGTGGATATGATGCAGCATCGTATCTTATCGGACTTGGCCATCGTAATATCGGACTAGTTACCAAACACCCGGGATTCTTGGTTTCACTGCAAGAACGTATTCAAGGATATAGAGATGCCATGAGTGACAATGGCTTGGCCATCGACCGGGCGATGATGTTAACAGACTTAGAAGACCACCGCTATGTATACCTTGAGGATCGTTCCAAGGAACACGAGCGAAAAGTCATTGCCGAGCTGGTTGAGTTTTTGAAGAAGTCTCCCAAGATGACCGCAGTCATATGTCTAAATGATCTGGCAGCAGCCGACCTTTTACGAGCAGCCAGGGTAGCGGGCCGCACAGTGGGACGAGATCTTTCCATCATGGGTTTTGATAACATAGGGATCTCGGCCAATTTAGAACCGGCCATTACTACTGTTAACTGCCCAACATATGAAATTGGTAAAGCAGCAGCGATGATTTTGTTGGGTGCAATGGATGGCAGCATCGAATCTCCGGTGGGACAGACCCTGCCTATGGAGCTGGTGTTGAGGGAGTCTTGTGCGCCCCCAGTAGTATTTGAACGTGCCTTTGCCATTAAGGGAGGTGGTTAATGGCTCAGACATAACTATCGGTGTGAGCAAGGAAGATATGTCTAGGTTAGAAACGTCAATACAGGTCAATAGCAGGAGGGAACATTACAAAATGAAAAAACGCATAAGTCTGATCGTTGCTTTGCTTATGATGTTGTCTGTAGTTGGTGTGGCCACGGCCGACACTTCTCGTTACGACGTAACTGAACCCATCACCATTACCTGGTGGCATGCCCATGAAGACCAATGGCATGAGTATTTGAACTATATGGTTGAGCGTTTCCAAGAGCAAAATCCTCTGATTACCGTAGAGCCTGTCTATATCGGTAGCTACGCAGAGATTAACAGCCAGCTCATCGCAGCTATTGCAGCTGGTGATGTACCCGCTCTCGCAACCGCTAACACCTCGTATCCAGCAAGCTACGGCGCAAATGGGATCGTCGAAATCCTCGATCCATACATTGAAGCCTACAACTTTGACATTGCAGACTTTGGTGAAGGTCTCATCGCCTCCACCTCCTATGATGGTAAACAGATTGTATTGCCATATCTGATTTCCACCCAAGTTATGTACTACAACAAGACCATGGCCGATGCAGAAGGCATCGAAATGCCAAAGACATTTGACGAGTTTGAAGCTTTCCTCGAGAAAGCAACCGTATTTAACGAAGACGGAACCACCGCTCGTTACGGTACAGTCTTTGGTGGCTGGGACTACTGGTACTATGAGACTCTGTTCATGAACAACGGCGTTGACGTAATTCTCGAAGATGGCTTCAGCACAGACCTCAACGGTGAAGCATCCGTTTATGTCACGACCAAGATGAAAGAATGGATTGACAAGGGTTATGCTTACTATGCCTATGGCACAGGAGCATCCGGCAACATGCGTCAACTTTTCTGGGATGGCGGAGCATTCAGCGTATTCCATACCAGTTCTCTGTTTGACACCTATGTACAAAACAGCGATTTTGAAGTTGGCATGGCCTGGTTACCAGGTGGCGAAGACGGCGTAAGCTTCAAGAGCGAAGTTGGCGGAGCAACCATCTTGATTCCAAAGGTAGCATCGCAAAAGCAAAAGAACGCTGCTTGGCAGTTCATGATGTTCATGGCCAGCCCAGAGATCAACCTGTACTGGGCAGACCAAACTGGTTACTTCCCAACACGTCAGTCCGTCATGGCTACTCCTGAGTACGCTGAGTACCTTGAGCGCAAGCCTGCAATGGCCAACATCGTTTCCATGGCCGGTTGGATTAACCCTCGTAACCAGCATCCAGCTTATGACTCCATCGCTAACGAGTGGCGTCATGCGCTCGCTCTCATCTTCAACGAAGGTGCTCCAATCCAGGCAACATTGGATAACCTGGCACAGACTGTTGAAGAGATTCTCGAAGACTACTAGAATAGACTGTTTTGCTAACTCCGAGGGGGGATCTCCCCCCTCCATCATGTTTGAGGTGGTAATGTGAAGACTCAAAAAACCATATCGGTTTTCTTGCTGGTTTTGGGTGTAGTGGTTCTGGGAGTAGGCATTTATGGTTGGCTCATGGGTGATCTTAATCTTGAGTCCTTACGACACATTTCCAGCATAGTATATGAAGCCCGCACGGAATCCAGATCCTTTGAGATTCCCATCACCGGGACAGTAGACCTGTTTGGTGAAGGTCGCGGTACTGTTCCTATTGCGTTTTTAAGCACAGTGATGAACAATGCGATCATTATCATGATTGTGGGAATAGCTTTCATATTTAATGGTATTATGCTACGTGTGCAGTCCTGGGAGGCCATGAAGGATCTCTTCTGTGTTCAACCTGCGCTGTTCTTCTTTATGCTTTTTGTCTACTTCCCCATCGTTGATCTGGTACGCATCAGTCTCACCGACATGCGCATGCTGGTGGCCGATCCTCAGCCTTTTATCGGTCTGCGTAACTATCGCTGGCTGTTCCTTCAGTCGGGGTGGACGCGTTTTAGCGAGTCACTACTGATTACAGCTCGCTATACGTTTTGGGAATTGTTTATCACCCTGGTCGGCGGACTTTTACTGGCACTACTCTTTAACCGCATGAACAAGACATTCAATGCTCTGCGTGCTGTGGTATTCATGCCAAAGTACATTGCTGTCGCCACAAGTGCAGTCGTGTTTATTTGGATTCTCCACGGCAACTATGGTATTTTAAACTATGCTCTATCGCTGATTGGCCTCAAGGGTCCGAATTGGTTGGTACAGGCTGACACGGCGTTGTACGGTGTGCTTATTCTCACCGCCTGGCGCGTTGTAGGCTATGCCATGATGATCTATCTCTCTGCTATGCAGGGAATCCCGAAAGACTATTATGAAGCAGCTGAAATTGATGGAGCAGACGGTGTCCAGCGCTTACGCTTTATCACACTACCGATGTTGGCACCTACCAGCTTGTTCCTGTTCGTAACCACGTTTATCGCCAGTATGAAGGTGTTCCAATCGGTGGACGTTATGACGGGCGGTGGACCAGGAACAGCGACAAACGTAATGGTCCAGTGGATTTACAACTTGTCGTTCCGTGATTTCCGTGCGGCGCGTTCCGCAGCTGTATCGGTCATCTTCTTTGTGATTCTGCTTGTGTCCACAGCATTAACCATGGCGTGGTCGAACAGATCCGTCAGTTACGACTCTTAGGAAGGAGGGACACCATATGCCAGAAATGCGTGATACTCTGTTACTCAGGATGCGTCAATCCGGCTGGTTTGACGTTCTCGTCTTTTTCTTAGCAGTAGGCATTGTGTTGGTTGGTTTAAGCGTTGCGGGTATGATTCAATACTCCGTACAAATGAGCAATATGGCTGAAGGACTCACGGATTTTGAGATTCGGCAAAACCTTGGAATGCTAGCCACAAGGCGCAGTAGCTTCCTAAGCATTGGCCTCATTACCTTGGCCGCTACCGCCCTTGGTGTATTTTTCCTTGCCGTAGCTTCGTACTATCGAGACAAGGTGTCTTTCCAGACCAAGAAAAATCTAGGAAAGCTGCGAGTGGTACTGCAGTACCTTGTGGCCATTGCTGTCACTGTAGTCATGCTGTTTCCGATTTATTGGATGGTCATCTCATCGCTCAAGACAAGTACGGAGCTGCTTCTTCCCGTGCCCACGCTCTGGCCGCGAGACTTCCAGTGGCAAAACTTCCCGAACGTACTCAACCGCGCACCTTTTGTTCGTTACCTGTTTAATACCTTGGTGAGCACGTTCTTTGTAATGCTTGGGGAGTTGGTTATTGGTATCTTGGCAGCTTATGGGTTTGCCAAAGGGAAATTCAAGGGACAGAATGTACTGTTTCTCCTGGTTTTGGGAGCGTTAATGGTTCCCATCCAAGTTACCTTTGTACCCATCTATGTCATGATTTCTCGCCTGGGATGGATTAATAGTTTCCCTGGTCTCATCGTTCCGAACTTGGTGAGTGCGTACTTCATCTTCATGCTACGCCAAGCCTTCAAGGCCGTGGACGAGAGCTATCTAGATGCTGGAAGAGTGGATGGGTTAGGCCGCATTGGCTTGATTTGGAATGTTTTGATTCCCATGACGAAGCCAACCTTGATCACGATTTCCATCATTACCTTTATTAATGGATGGAACAACTACTTTTGGCCGAAAATGGTGGCAACGCGCGATGAGTACCGCACAATCGCGGTTGGTGTAACTCGTCTGCGCCAGACCTTTGCAGGCATGGAAGTTGCAAACTACAACGAGATCATGGCCGGTGCAGTTATGGCCATCATCCCGATTATTCTACTCTTCCTCGTCTTGCAGAAGTACATCATGACCGGAATGAGCAAGGCTGCAATGAAATAGTGTTGCACGCCGAGGAGGTTTGTTAGAACATGAGAAACATGAGAAGAGTTTCAGTTCTGGTCTTGGCTCTGATCGTCGTCTTGAGCGTCACAGTTCTTGCAGAAGAACGAGTGGACCGCTATGATCAAGTCTTTGATTCGACGCAGGACGCAGGTCGACTCACGGCCCGCTTCCTACAGTTGATCACCCGCAGTGACGACAAGAGTGGGGACAGTACGATTCTGACATCACCTGATGGAAAAGTCATGATCGTTGATACTGGTAATCCCAGCACCTTTATCGACATACAAAACGCCTTAGAGGCGATGGGAGTAACTAGAATTGACTATCTGATAGCATCACATCCCCATGTTGATCACGTTGGAAGCATGGCTCAGTTGATCTATGCGTACGACATCGGGGCCGTTTACACGACAGAGGTGGAGTACAACACCTCGCATTACCGTAGCTACATGGAAGCTTTGGCAGCCACTGAGACGCCTCACATCATCCTCTCCGAGGGTGACACCTTCATGTTTGGTGAGCACGTCCTGGTTGAGGTGTTTCATCCCGCACCGGGCATTGAGTATTATGAAGGGTATCCAGACGGAAGCACCCAGTTCATCAACAACTTGTCTTTGCTGATGAAACTGACCTATGGCGACTCGTCGTTCCTGTTTTCAGGCGATTTGTATACGGCGGCTGAGCGGGAGATCGCGGCACGCTATGGTGATAAGCTCCGCAGTGGAGTGCTCAAAGTACCCCATCATGGTGCAGGTACTTCTTCGAGCAAACCGTTCCGTGAAGCAATTGGTGCCCAGGTTGCTGTGATGATGAGTGACGCCATTGAAGAGTTGCGGATTTACCGCAATTACTCCAAAGCCGGTACCGATACTTATATTACCAGTATCGACGGTGCGGTAGCGGTATCTACAACCGGTGATGGTGAGTACACTGTGATCTCACAGTTTGACCGCATCAATAGTATTCTCGACTAAGTTAATCGGAAAGACGGGCAGAACGCCCGTTTTTTTGTGTGCGGGATCATGATAAAGGAATCTCTCGTGGAGACGGCGAAGTAGGCAGCAACGTAGTATGGTGTAATTTGGGAGGACTGGCGAATGAAGTTTCCGAAGGAGTTTGTGTGGGGTGTAGCTACAGCATCGTATCAAATTGAAGGCGCTGTTTATGAAGACGGACGAAGTGAGTCGATCTGGGATCGCTTCTCAAGAACACCGGGCAAAGTCTTAAATGGGGACACAGGTGATGTCGCTTGCGATCATTATCATCGCTACAAGGAAGATGTCGCTTTAATAAAGCAGCTCGGGGTAGATAGTTATCGTTTCTCTCTAGCCTGGCCGCGTATCTTGCCGGAAGGTAAGGGGAAGGCGAACCAGAAGGGACTCGACTTTTATAAGCGTCTTATCGCGGAATTACTTGAGCAGGGAATCGCTCCGGCTGTCACCCTCTATCATTGGGACCTCCCTCAAGTCTTGGAAGACAAGGGCGGTTGGCTCAATCGGGATACTGCAATGTACTTCCGAGACTATGCCATGGTCGCCTTTGAAGAACTAGGTGACGTAGTCACCTCTTGGATCACCCTCAATGAGCCCTGGTGCTCTGCGTTCTTGGGTTATGGCAATGGAGAACATGCTCCTGGTAAGGCCGATTTTCCATCGCACATTGTGGCTGCGCACCATCTCCTCTTAGGGCATGGTTTGGCCTTGCAGGGCTATCGTCAACTGCGCCTGCCCGCTGAAATAGGCATTACGCTCAACTTGGCACCGCAGTACTCCGTCTCTTCTAAGCCCGAGGACCTGGAAGCTACAAGAAAAGCTGATGGGTTCCAAAACCGATGGTATCTGGATCCCTTGTTCAAGGGTGCCTATCCCAAGGACATGGGGGAGTTGCTTGCTTACGTCGTCCCCGCAGTTCACGAGGGGGATCTTGAGTTAATCGCAGGCTCCAATGATTTTCTAGGGATCAACTTCTACAGCCGGGGCTTAGTCTCAGCTGCAGGTAGAGTTTCGAACCCCCAAGGACCAGTTACAGCCATGGGGTGGGAGGTATACCCCGAAGGGCTATACGACTTGCTGGTTCGCGTGCACGAAGACTATGGTCCCATTCCGATCTACATTACGGAGAATGGAGCCGCTTATCACGATGTCGTTGAAGCGGGAAGGGTTCACGATAGGCAGCGCCAAGAATATCTGGAGCAGCATTTTGAGCAGGCGGAAAGGGCGATTCAAGCAGGTGTACCACTGAAGGGATACTATGTTTGGTCTCTGTTGGACAACTTTGAGTGGGCCTTTGGTTATGATCGTCGTTTTGGCATCGTCTATGTGGACTTTGAGACTCAAGAACGCATATTGAAGGATAGCGCGCTGTGGTACCAGTCGTTTCTGAGAAAGTGAGGCCCCCATGGTGCAGAGGAATGGCTAGCCGTTTTTTCTTGCTTGCGGGAGTACACTGTGATACAATAACCTAGTAGTGTCATGAATGGGCAGGGAGGTGTCATAAGACTATGGGAACCTTTTTGATGATTATCCAGTTTATTGTCTGTATTGCTTTGATCGTCGCGGTGGTACTCCAGGAGAGCAAGGGTGAAGGACTAGGCTCTATTGGTGGAGGCGGCCGGATGTTCTTTAACCAGCGTAAAGGAAGCGAAGAGATCCTCTCGACGGCAACAACGTATCTCGCTGTTGGTTTCATGGTCCTTTCTGTCGTGTTATCTGTCTGGTTCTAACCACATAGTATACTTCATCCTCTGTCTAGGTACGACAGGGGATTTTTCTTCTCCATATCTCAGGTTTACCCGACATCATTGCGTGCAGGGAAGGTGAAGAGCACCGTGAAAATTATGGAGATTTGGCCATTCTTGCTACCTGCGGTACTGACCCAGCTCTGGATGCAGAGTCTTTGCATTGCAGAGAGCATCAGAGAGAAAAACCAAAAGCCCTTACGCAAACGCCTTTATATAGCATCTATTGCCATCTTTGGTCTGGCGGCTATTGCTTTTCACCTCTTTCGCGCAGAAAAGACTCCGCCAAGCGATACCTCCTTCGCTGAAGTGGAAAGAGCCACGCACCTAACGAGCAAGGGCATTTTCTTCCTGTTGTTGATCGCGTATCAGGTTATGGGCCTGCACATGCTGGCAGAGAACTCTGGAACTAGGAGCTTTGCCCCTTTGCTTGTCTTACTAACAACTTCCTTTTTGATCATGCTGCTACACAACCTACTCCCCGAAGACAAGCGATTCATACCCGAACCAATCTTACCGATGCTGCAACTGATTCTGTGCATTCCCATTCAATACCTTGACGCTTCAGGGGACAACCTCTTTCTTTCCATTATCGCGGGGTTCAGCGCAATCAACCGGGCTTCATTGCCTCGTGCAAATGCGTACGGAATAGGTGCGCTGGGAGCGTATCTTCTAGGAAGCATTGCAAGGACCATTGCCTCGGCGTCCAGTGTTGACATGAGCAATCTAGTTCGCTATTTCTTCGTAAATACACTGGTTGTACTCCTTGCCCTTCTGGCCTTTTATACCCTAAAGAAGCAGATGATTACTAGCGTTAAATTGGAGTCTTTACTAGGTACAGTGAACGAGCAATCGGAACAGCTCAAGGCGTTGGCCGTCATTGAGGAACGTAACCGCATGGCTGCCGAGATGCATGATACGGTGGGCCATACTTTAACTGCGGCTGTCATGGCACTCGAAGCTGCCGAGACGCTTCTCCCCGATTCGCAGGCGGCACAGAAACTGCACCAGGGGAAGGAACAGGTTAGGCGGGGCCTTTCTGAGCTTCGTGCTTCTGTCAGAGCAATCAGGGCGGGAAGCGAAACCGATTTTGCCACATCCCTTGACCGGCTCTTAGGCGAGATCCGTCTTGACACCGGACTTGAGATCCATGTCATTATGGAATCAGAGGTTACCCTTCCACCACTTCAGGCGGGCATTTTGCTCTCAGCGATCAAGGAGTGTGCCACCAATGCCATTAGGCACGGGTACGCATCACAGGCAGATATTCTCATGATGGAACATCATGGTCGACTACGACTAACCTTTACCGATAACGGCCAAGGATCGTCGGAAGTGCGGCCTGGTTCCGGATTATCCATTATGCAGGAGCGTATACAGGGAGTAGGTGGCACGACGGAGGTACACAGTGAACCTGGAGAAGGATTTACCGTCAGCCTGACAATCCCCGTTGCGCACGAGGAGGGCATGTGATGAATCCGATAACTGTTCTTTTGGCGGACGATCAGACCATTATCCGCGATGGACTACGCGCAATTTTGGAGACCTATCCCGACATTCTCGTAGTTGCAGAAGCGGGTAACGGTGCAGATGCCTATGAACAAGTGAAAACACATCGTCCACAGGTTGTTCTCATGGACATACGAATGCCAGAGATCGGGGGCGTGGAGGCTACACGCCTCATCAAACGCGATTTTCCTGAGACGGCGATTTTGATTCTTACGACATTTGATGATGACGAGTCCATTCTAGGTGCCCTCACCCATGGGGCATCAGGCTACCTGCTCAAGGATATCAGCGGGGCGAAGCTAGCTGACGCCATCCGCGATGCTGGGCGCGGTAGCGTGATTTTGCCGTGTAATATAGCAGCAAAAATAACCCAACACATTGGCAGGCAGGTTAAGCCGAAGATAACGCTTGAAGATTTTACCGAGCGAGAGCAGGAGATCATCAGCCTGATCATGCAAGGACGAAGTAATCGGGAAATCGCCGAGACACTCTTTTTGAGCGTTGGAACGGTGAAAAACTACGTCAGTCAGATATACAGCAAGGTGGGAGTGTCGGACAGAGCAAACGCGGTGCTGCATTTCAAAGAAATGGGATTCTGAGATACTCAGGTGATTGTAGAACGGGAGCGAAGGCCCCGTTCTTTCTTATTACTCGAACTGTGACTCCAGTAACTTATCATATGACCGTAAGCGTTAAAGAGGGCGTACCTTGACAATGTCCTCCTGGCCAATGAGTTGAGAAACCACATAGGCCATAGACGTTAACCGCTCCATTGGTGTCACGGTAGTTGGAGAAGAAAAGACCTCTACCTT
>Ga0265293_10002739_pt1 | contig 34372 bp, 16 predicted proteins | sample Munlanlewell138R_FD_192505 | JGI IMG/M metagenome (GOLD analysis project Ga0265293, IMG submission 192505) | Leachate microbial communities from a municipal landfill in Southern Ontario, Canada - Leachate well 138R | ecosystem: Engineered > Solid waste > Landfill > Unclassified | place: Canada... | reverse complement strand
AGACTTGAAGCGATGATCATGGTCTCAAAAATCTCAATTCTGCCAAAAAAGTCTGAATGGAGGTCAAAGATTTTGTCGATCAAAACTGTATTGCTTTCCAAAAAATGTATGCAGATTTGGATATTTCTCAGGAAGAATTGATAATAAAGGAAATAAGAAAAATATTAGCACTGTATGGAGAAATAAAAAATGAAACACTTGGCAAAAATATTCATAGATGGGTGTTTCGTTATGATGAGAAAAGTATGAATATCAAAATAGAGTTAAATAAAAAAATCTGGAAAAACAATATTTATCTTTATGAAAATATTGATCATGTTCAAATTCTTTGTATGAGCAAAAAATGTATTTTTGCAAATAAACTAGTTGCACTTTCAGAAAGATTTTATAGTAGAGATTTGTATGATGTTTACTTTTTTTTCTCACAAAACTTTCCTATTTATGATGCTCTTATTTATGAAAGAACAGGAATTACTACCAAAACATTTCTTCAACAACTTATAAAAAATTTACCAAAACATTTCAGAGAAAATACTGTATTGGCAGGTTTGGGAGAGATATTGGATAATAAACAAAAATTGTGGGTAAAGTCGCATTTGCTCAATGAAATTATCAAAGAAATAGAAAAGCATTTATAGTATATGCTGCTCCCAAATCCCCCTTTATTTAAGGGGGGCTACTTAGAATGCCAAAAGCCCCCCTTGTTTAAGGGGGGTAGGGGGGATTTAGAAAGATTTCTCGCAAGATAGAGCACTTCGAAATGACAGACGAAAGATTTCTCGCAAGTTATGACACTCGAAATGACAGTAGATGGATTCTTCGCTCTGCTCAGAATACCAACACTGTTATGTCATCTCGAGTTGATATTGTTGCGGATTTGTCATCTCGAGTTGATATTGTTGCGAGAGATCTAAAAGTATTATAGGGGATTTCTCGCAAGATAGAACACTTCGAAATGACAGCAGGAAAGATTTTTCGCAAGATAGAACACTTCCATCGAAGTTTTTTCGAGGCAAGCGAAATGACAGACGAAAGATTTCTCGCAAGTTATGACACTCGAAATGACAGTAGTGGATTCTTCGCTTCGCTCAGAATGACGGTGCTGTGTAGAGGACTAATAATAACAAAAAAGTCAAGTCGTTTTTTTGCTAGTATAGACAAGTAGACAAATTGGACAGAAAAAATCTGTCCGATTTTTTATTTAGTTAGTACTATACTTAAAACTTTAAAAAAATGTCAACATGGACAATATTCTTGGCTTTTGGACTGATTTGTCTAAATTTGATTGGCTTGAAATAGCCAAACTAATAGCTAATTTTCACTATGTCATCTCGAGTCGTTATTGTTGCGAGAGATCTAATAGCATTACAGGAAGATTTCTCGCAAGATAGAGCACTTCGAAATGACAGACCATTCATAAACACAACTTATGTGAAAATGGATTCTTCGCTTCGTTCAGAATGACGAGCTGTTAAGAGTAATAATGTTGCAACAAATTATACATATAGTAGTTTGATATTGTCAAGTAATACTAGCAGAGAAAGGTCCAAAAATTTGTGGAAAAAAAAAGATTGAATATAATTAAATAACAAAAAAAAGCTAAAGATACTGACTTTATTTTGAATGGATATTGGAAAGGATATGGCAGAAAAAATCACTCATAGAATTCGTATATCTCACCATATAAAAAAACATCATAGAGCATATGTTTTGTGATGATTTTCTATTTTTGCGATTGTACAAACAATCTCTCTTCTTTCTTGAATTTTTTCAAAAGCTAGTCATGATTTTATGATTTCGGATAATCCTATTATTCAAAGCATAAATGAGTTTGAAGAAACTTCTAGTTTTTTAGGTTTGGAAAATAATTTACAAGATGAAATTTCTGGAATTAGTAGCATTGCAAATATTTTTTCTGATTTTTTTGATTGAAATATAAATAATGATTTGGAAGAGGAAGAGAGCGAAAACACAGAAAAGGAAATTGTTTCCTTGGATATAAATAATATACAAACTTTTGTTTTGGACGATCCTTGGGATGAAGATTTTGACAAATTGTCTTGAGATATTTTGGATTTTTCTAGGGATAGTGATTTGGTTCAAGACAGTAAGGTTTTGAAAAATATCAGTATTGAAAAATCACAAAAAAACAACAACACTATCTCTGTCCAGATTCCAAAAGATACTTTTGTAAAAGAAATTGTTTCTTCATCTTCTTTGTGAAAACCGAGAGAATTAAATTATAAATGAGAAATATTAGCTCCACAGGAACTGTCACAAGATTGGTTGAAATTAAACAGAATAAAAGCTGATTATGCTTTTGAAGTTTGAAACTCAAATGATAAAATAATTTTCAAAGACGAGTATTGATCAGAATCTTTTGTAAAAATATCGGTAGAACTAGATCCCGATAAATTTTCTGCAAACGAAAAGGTTTGGATCAAATCTTCCAACGATCAAGTTTCACGAGATAATTTATGAACTTATCCTGTCCAACAAAAAATTGAAGACAAAAAAGAGATTTTGTTTGTAGAGTTTGTGGTCAATCATATGACAACTTTTTTGATTTGAAAAGATGATTTTAATTTCTTTTTGTGAGAAGACAGTTCTTGTAAAAAAAGTCTGACAGAATATTCTCCAGGCCAAAAAGTGTATGCTTGTGTAGAATGAGAAAATATGAGATTGTTAAACTGGATGAGATTTTCTTTTGATGAAAGAAATTTAGAAAGAGAGTCTTGGTTTTGATTTCAAAACTGATACGAAATAATTTTGCCAAGAGATTTTTGAAATTCACTTGTTTTGTATCTCAATTATTCTGAAGACAAAACAAATTACGAATTGATTGCTCATAGCATATACCAAAAATGATTGGTTTTGGATTTGAATTTAATTTTATGAGACAGAGACTGTAATCCATTGAGAGAAATTGATTCCAGATCTTTGGATCAAGTGTATTTGTGTTTGGACTGAAAAGACTTATCTCAAATAAAAGAGATGAAATTTGCAGAATCTTTGGCTGATTTAGATAAAGAAATACGGCAAAGATTTAGAAACGGGCAACAGATTTCTCTTAGTCCAAAAGCAGAATGAGAAGTTACTATTTATGCGTATTTTTGACCTAATGAATTTCAGTATATGTTTTTGACTTCATCTGTTATTGTAAAAGCATTGGACAACGAATGGGGCTATATGGTTCCTACATGAGTAAGAGTAAGTCAAAGTACAGATTTTTCAAACAAATATAGAGAAATAACATCACAAGATGGAAGATCAAAATTAGCAATCAATACTTTGTGAAAGGAAGTAAATTTGTTTGTTTGAAATAGAGATTGGGACGGATTGGTGATGTCCCCTGTCTCAATCACAGATACTAGAAAAGCAAAAAAATGAGATCCATGACTAGCACCAAACTTTATTCCACAAGAAACATTTTTGGTCTGATCAGAACAATCTAGTCTGACATTGGATAATGATCAACAATTTGATATTTCCTTGTTTGTTTCTAGCGCTAGTCCTTGAGATGTTTTGGATATGTATTATTCAGAAGATGGGACTAATTGGATATCGTCTCCTTCTCAATGTATTGTTGGTCAGGATAGGGTTTGTAGTTTCAAATCTTCTCATATGACTCTTTTTGTGGTATGAAGTATGGTGTGGGAAAATTTTGATTTTGTAAATCAAAGATTTTGGGATCAAGGACCAAGTTCCACTAATATTATAAATGCTTTTTTTGGTCTAAGTGTGGGATCAAGGACAGCATATAGTCGACATTGGAAAAAATCGACTAATGCTTTATCAATGGATTTTCCTTGTAGGCCATCAAATACTACTTGAGTAGTTTATCTAAATCCTGGCACTAGAAATGCTTTTACTGTACCTGCAAATACTATATATGTTTTGAGGTCGGGTCATTATATACAAAATGGTGCTATCACTATGTCTACTTGTAGTGCTTTGGTGGGTAGTGGAAATGTAACTATATCAAAAAATTGATCTTTTAATTTGATAAATGCATCTTCTGTAAATCAAGTGATATTGGATAATCTGTCTTTGAATGGTAGTGGTAATGGTAATAATATAATAAATTTTAATACTGTAAGTTATTTTACTATAAATGATGTGCAAGCTTATGGTTGAACATCTAATTGAATTTATGTGTCTGGGGGAGCAGATTGATTGTTAAATAATATACAATCCTTTAACAACAATAATTATTGATTACATATTATTACAGCACAATATAGTATAGTAAATAATTCTCAAATTTTTAATAATGGATCTTTTTGATTTTATAGTCAAAATACACAATATTCTTCTGTAAATAATTCACAAATTTTTAATAATGGATCTGTAGGTATGTATGCAGCTACTGCTACATGATGGATGATAAGCAATACACAAGTTTACAAAAATTCGGTTCGTGGAATATATGTGGTAAATACGCCAAACTTTATGATGAACAATGTGAGATCTTTTCATAACGCTACCTATGATTTACAACTTACTAGCACAGCTAGTAGTGGACTTTATTATGGAAAAAATCTGATACCAAATAGAGTTGCCACACATTTTTATAACGGATCTGTAAATAGTACTTTGTGATGGGGTGCTGGTGCTTTGAGTACTTCTTTGCCTGATTATGATTGTGATTTATTGTCTAGGCCATTATTAGACAATAATGCTTCATATCCATTTTATTTGGTATGAGATTGTAATTATGTCGGTAGGAGAGCCGCTTGGACTGTGGGTAGAGACGGTATAGTAAAATATACTTACTGAGATAATTTTTTGAGTGGAAATCATGTTTTAAAACAAGTTGTACCTGTAAATTGGTATGTGTGATGAGATATATTTAATCCTGTTATTTTAAATCAAATATCATCAATATCTTATCATGGTCATAGATTTGTATGAGAATATGATGATCCTTCTAATAGAGATAGGGGTAATCCTATTGTTGTTTTTGATTCCAACAATCCTCCAAATGGTACAAATGTAATATCTGGTCCATATTCAAATAACTTTACTATCAAAACTTATATATACGAACCAAACTTATATTATTTCCCTTGGGCAGAACATTTTTCTCCTTTTTATCAAAATAATGTGTATGAAGTATATGACGATACTTTGGCTCTTATGCTTAATTTTGATAGAGTAGCTGAAATATGAGAAACTACTACTTTGGTCAGAGATTTGTCTAGGTGGAAAAATAAGTGAACTGTAAATGGTGGTCTCACTTGGACATCAAACGGTAAATGGAACGGGGCCTATCAGTTTAATGGTACAAATAGCTATATATCTTTTCCTACAACTAATTCTACTTATCTTAGATCTTTGAGCAATTTTTCTATAGCTTTTTGGATAAAGACAACAACACCATCTATTACTATGCCAGTTGTGGAGTCTCAATGATTTGCTTGATTTGCTATTGAAATTTTAAATAATGGTAGAGTGCAATGGACAAGTCTTTGATCGAGCATTGTGAGTAATAGTTCAGTATCAAATAATAATTGGAACTATGTATCTTTTGTGAGGAGTGGTAATGTGTGATATATGTATATAAATTCTGCATTGGAAAAGACTGGATCTTTGAGTTCAAATAATTTATGATTACCATCTTATCTTAATATATGATTTAATATAAATAATAGTACTTATTTTAGTGGATTTTTGGATGAGTTTCGTCTGTACAAGAGAGCACTGTCTGAGTCAGAAATACAACACTTTTTGATCAGTAACTTGTCTGCTAAGGCAAATAATTGGGAATATGTGGTAAATTATACTGGAGTACAAAACTGGCAGATGTGAAATTATACTTATAATTTATTTAAAGATAGTTATAATGGTATAAAAGATAGTGATAATAATGAAGTGGGTGGTTTAAATGGAAATGTAGTCAAAAACTATGGATGTAATGGTAATTTTTCTATATCTTGGGGTATAGACAGATATTTGTCTGGAAATTTTTGGTCTCAAAACCCAAACAATTGTGATATAATATATGCTCTGTATGGTACAGGATGAGATAAAACTAATTATGGAAATTATTGTGCTACACCCTGATGTCATTGGTCTGATATGACTGTACAATATCTTAGTCCTTGAACTAATCAAATACCTCAATTTCTAAATTCAAAGACTATATATGTGTTGTCTCCAGGGAATTATATACAGACTTATTCTGTAAATATGGAAAATGATTGTACTGCATTGGTTTGATGATCTGGTACCGTTACTTGGTATAAAAATACAAGTGAATATGAGCAATTGTATATGAAGTGAATGGATATAGTGGTAGATAATATAGTATTTCATGGTAGTGGAAATGGTATTGGATGATTTGTAAGTCCTCATAGTGAGGCAATTTATCATAAATCTACTAGATGTAGTACTGTAAACAATGTTAATATATTTTGACATGGACAGTTTGGGATATTTTCTGAATGAGGAGAGTTTAAAGTTTCTAATAGTAGTGTATATGATATATGGTGAGATTGAGCATTATTGAGGTTAGATTCGACTTCATTTATAGAAAACACAAAGATATATAACTGAAGACGAGATGGAATAAATATAGTTGGTTCAAAAAATAAAATATACAGTGGTACTGAGATATTTAATATTTATGGAGATGGTATACAAATAGATGGCGGAAATAAAGTATTTTTGGATGATGTGCAGATATACAATAATCACAATGCTGGTATAAATATATTTTGAGCTAGTCACTATCATGTATTTAACAATGTTAAAATCTTTGATAACAATATTGGTATTGCTACGTCTAATGATATTGATCCTAAAGAATATAATACACTCAACAATAGTCAGATCTTTAATAATAGTAGTCATGGTCTGTCTCTATATAGGACTAAAAACTTTACTATCAACAATACCCATGTCTACAACAATGGCGAAAATGGGATACGATTTGCTGGAAGCAACAATGGTGAGTGAATACTAAATGATGTGTTTAGTTATAATAATGGGGGATATGGGATACGTTCGGAATGGTGAAATCATACAAGATATGGTTTGCTGACTACATTTGAGAATCAGTGATGATTCATGTGAATTCAAAACTGAACTTTGTCTGCTTGAAATAGCTCTACCTATGCTTACTTATGACGAACTGGTGGGACTACAGATATTACTCCTTGTATGAATTGTAGTTGGGTATCCAACCCTAGGACATCTATATGAAGTCAATATATGATAGATACCACACTGTATCCCAAATGTGACGTAAGATGAAATATAGCTACTTGGACTGGTACTGTAGATACTAGCTATAGATATGGAGTAAGTCTGACTGGACAACAAAAACCAGTATTTTGGTATGATAATCTTGGTGTGCCAACATTTACTGGAATATTTGTACAATTTCCAGGTCCAGCCAATGATCAGTTTTACAATATAAATTATGATACAAATAAGTATGTAGCGCAAGACAACAACAAAATATCTCCTGACTATACAAACACCCAATGTACATGTACTGATATTACAAATTATCCTTGGGTAAATGATAACTTTTTGAATGGACAATTTTGGTGAACTCTACCTACTTACAAACCTTACTGTCATATCATAGCTGCACTATATGGTAGTGGTACAAATGGAAGTGATCGTACCGCATATACGCAGTTTTGGAACAACTGGACATGAGCTTGTAATGTAGAAAATATGGAAGTAGTCTATACTGGTGTAGTCCCACAAAACTTGGCTGATAATACTATATATGTGGTATCTAGTGGTACACAAAATATTTCTACTAGTAGAAATATGGCCAACTGTAGCGCTATCATAGGTCTATGAGATGTGATTTTGAGAAAAACTAGTGGTATACGTGCCATATCTTCAGACAGCAAGACAAATTGGATAATAGACAATGTAGATATTGATGGAAATGGGCAATTAAACTATGGGATATATGTATACAATACATCACCAAACAATACAATAAACAATATGAATATATATAGAAACAATAGTTATTGAATGTGGATCGCTGGATCATCTCATTACAATATGATAAACAATAGTAATTTTTATAATAATACTAGCGCTGGATTGTGTCTTAATACACAGAGAAACATAGTAAATAATGTCCAGACATACAACAATAATAATTATGGATTAATAATAAATAACTCTTATAATACTATAAACAATATTCAATCATACAACAATAATAGTCTTGGTATATATGCTGGTAGTACAAATAATGTATACAATAATATACAAACATATAATAATAGTGTCGATTGAATAAGATTTATGACAAATACAAATACAAATGTGATAAATAATTTCATGGCGTATAATAATGCATGAATATGAATCAATACGCAGAATTATCAAGTCACATATTTCTGAAATAATAGAGCTTTTGATAATGGATGAGCAAATACCGGTAGCAACCTAGTACCTGGTAGTAGTTCTCCAGTATGACGAACAAACGGTGTTTTGACTTGAGGGATACTTAATTGGGATTTTATGACCAATCCTTTGAATTCTTCTAATACATATTTACTAAATTGGTCTGGAGATTGGTCTAGTTTGAGAGGAAGATTTGTATTGTACTACAATGCAGCAGTACCTACACAAAAATATTCATACTGATCTGGAATATGGACACAAATACAGCCAGTATATTATGACAATACTACTTTGAAGACTGGTGGCTTGTTTGCTACAAACAAATATATCTGATCTGATACCCCAAAAGTAAGTGGTACTCTTTTATGATTGTCAGCTACATTTAGTGCTAGCAATGTAAATATATCTGGTAACTCTGTGAGTGATTTGGTCGGTAAATATTCGATATTTGGAGATGTGATGTCTTATATCATAGAGTCAAATATCTGAACTACTACTGGAATAAATTTAGTATTATGATTGCCTCAAAATAGAGTAGTAACACAGTTGTTGTGACTTGATTGGGGTATTGTTGGTGGTGCTTGATTCTCGGCTTGAGGATCAAGCAACCAATCATTGGCGATAGATGGAAGCGGAACCCCATATGTAGCTTATAGAGATAATGTAAATTCTTTTAAAACCACAGTAATGAAATATAATGGAAGTACTTGGGTAAGTGTTTGAAATGTCTGATTTTCTGCTTGATCCTCAAGCTATCAATCATTAGCGATAGATTGAAATGGTGCCTTATATGTAGCTTATGCTGATAGTGTTAATTGAAATAAAACTACAGTGATGAAATATAATGGAAATAGTTGGGTAAATGTTTGAAGTCCATGATTTTCTGCTTGATCCTCAAGCTATCAATCATTGGCAATAGATTGAAATGGTACTCCATATGTAGCTTATGCTGATAGTGCTAATTGAAGTAAAACCACAGTAATGAAATATAATGGAAGTAATTGGGTAAATGTTTGAAGTCCATGATTTTCTGATTGATGATCTAATTATCAATCATTGGCAATAGATTGAAGCTGAATTCCGTATGTTGCTTATAGAGATTCTGTTAATTGATTTGGAACAACAGTGATGAAATATAATGGAAGTAGTTGGGTAAATGTTTGAAGTCCATGATTTTCTGATTGATGATCTGATTATCAATCATTGGCAATAGATTGAAGTTGAATTCCGTATGTTGCTTATAGAGATTCTGTTAATTGATTTGGAACAACAGTGATGAAATATAATGGAAGTAGTTGGGTAAATGTTTGAAGTCCATGATTTTCATTATCATGAGCATTATATCAATCATTGGTGATAGATGGAAGTGGAACACCATATGTAGCTTATAGGGATGGATCCAATTCTCTTAAAGCAACAGTAATGAAATATAATGGAAGTAGTTGGGTAAGTGTTGGAAGTCCATGATTTTCTGCGTGATCCGTATCATATCAATCATTGGCGATAGATGGAAATTGAGTTCCATATTTGGCTTATAGGGAAGATGTTAGTTCAATGAAAACTTCTGTTATGAGTTTTAATGAAGAATATTTTGCAACACATTTTCAAAATGACACAGAGTATAGCAAATGTATGTCTGGCTGGGACAATGATAATTTTTTGGATGATAGTTTTTGGTCACAAAATCCTAGTGATGCAAATATTTTGTGTGCATTGTATGGTAGTGGATGAACAGACCAAACCGCCTATACTCAAATGTGGAAATGATGAATTTATGCTGATGAGTGTGATGTAGCAAATATGAGTGTAGTACATGTCACCAATCCAAACAACATCCCTTTTGGAAACATATCTAGTAATACTGTATATGTGTTTCCTTCTGGATCTTATAACTTACCAAACAATGTGTATATGGAAGATTGTTCTGCCTTTATATCCAGTGGAGATCTTACAATAAGAAATATAAACAATAATATTCAGATATCAAGAAACTATATTGTTTTAGATAATATAAATATTGATGCTAATGGTTGAAACTATGGTTTATTAGTAGATTTAGCAGAACAGATAAGTTTACACAATATGAATGTTTATAATGCAGAAGCAACAGCCATAGAAGCAACAAGAACAACTGAATTATATTTAGACACAGTCAATATATTCAACAATAATAAAAATGGTATTTTTTCAAACAAACTGTTTAGTTCAATTTTCAATAATATCAATGTACATAACAACAAAAATATATGAATTTTGTTAGAAGGCGATGTATTTGATACAACAATTAACAATTCAAAAATATATAACAATTATGACAATATAGTTATGATACTCAACAAAAATAGCTCTATCAATAACAGTCTAATGTTTAACAGTGAGAGTAATTCTTTGTCAGTACTTGATGCAAAGGAATTATTGATAAATAATTCTATGATTTTTGATAGTGCTAACAATGGGCTTGTAATAGAAAAAAATTCATCTACATTGTTAGCAAACACTTATATATACAATAATGCTAACTATTGAGTTGTAGTAGACAGCTCTTCATCTTTAGATTATTGAGGAAAAAATTATTCTTTTTCTAATTATGTATCTCCTTTTGCAATTGATGGATATGTTTGAGCCATACCAGCAATACCAGAATTTGGCTGGTCGGATTGAGAGTTTTATGATGATTGATGATTTTTTAATCAGATATGATTTCGTATGTCTTGGGATTATTTAGTAAATGTACTAAATGATCAAAACGAATATATGTTAAAACGAGAACCTAGATATGATGTTTTATTGTGACAAGTAGATTTTGATGCTAAGTATCCTTTGAAATATAGTTATGGTAGTGGTATTATTATGCAATCTGAGCCAGTTTTATGGGACTCTGATACAAGCCAATATAAAACAGGCCTATCTTACAATTCAGACTACTATATTTGATCTACTGTAAACAAATATACATGAAGTTTGCAGGTGCCAGACTACAATTCTGGGGCTACTCTAGTCACAGGAATAGCAAACTTAAGTCAAATAAATAAATACAATATTCATTCTACAGATCTCATTACAAGCTATCTTGGGAACATTATAAATAATCCCATACTTATTTCTTTTGACTTAAACAATTGAGATGGAATCAAAAAAATTGTAACACAAATAGAAAATACAAACAATCAATATTTTGCTACTCATTTTGAAAATGAATCATACTTGGATGCCACATGACCAACATTCACATTCAACAATAATTCATGAGCAGAGTGTGTTGCATGAAATTTGAGTATAACATCAGCAAGTGATGCAGGAGTATGATTACATACAAGTCCATATAGTTTTAATAACTGAAGCACACGACAAAGTTCATCGGTATTAAGTTTACCAGCTCAACAGCCATGAACAGTAACAAAAGCATGAATAGTTAGGGATGCATTATTAAATCAAACAATAAAAACAGCGACCTATACTTTCAATGATACAATGCCGACAGCGAATAATTTTACTGGTCATGCAAATGTATGAAGTGGAGCAAAGACAGTAAATTGGAAGACCTTATCTGATGCAAAGGATGGAGCATGTTGAGCTTGAGATATGAGTTTTGATAGTATAGTGACTCAGTGAGCAAGATGAGTATGTAGTGTAAACGGAAACAACATTACATACACACCAAATGAATGACAAGTAGGAAATGATTCTTGTGTGATAAGGGTTAAGGATAACGAGTGAAATATGATAAACATAACTGTTGGATGGTGATGAATCCAATTTGCTCTCAATCCAATAATATTTTTTACTTGAGTAAATCCTGTTCAAAACTTTAACTTGAATCAGAATAAATATATTAGTCAAATACAAGTAGAGCAAACAGAAAATATGGGAATTTTTGATTATATTTTTGATGGACAGGTCCATAATGTATATGATAGTGGATTGGTTTTGATGTATAATTTTGATAAAATTGCTTCATTGGGAGAAAACGATAGCACTATCAAAGATATATCTCAAAATAATTACACAGGAACAAACATAAACAATGCAATTCGAACAGCAAATAGTAAATTTAATGGTGGATATAAATTTAATGGAATAGATCAATACATTGATATTCCACAAGCTGTAATAAACAGCTATCCTTTTACTGTCTCTGCTTGGGTTAAGCCTAGTGTGGTTGTTGGAACACAAGGAATTTTTTTCAAGGGAAGGAGTTGATTCAACAACATACAATATGGAATAAATCTTAATGATGCAACATTTCAAATAACTGCAAGAAACCCTCTTGAACAAACAGCAAATGGAACAATCACTGCACAAGCGTGACAACGGTATCATGTGGTAGGGGTTTTTGCATCAGCAACAAGTAGAACTATTTATGTCAACGGTATTCAAGGCGAAGTAAGTACTGATAGCGTAGCATTACACACATCAGCTCCTCAACACCGAACAGTTGCTAAATATCCTGGTACAGCAAACAATTATTTTTCTGGAGAAATAGATGAGGTCCGTGTGTACGATCATGCATTATCTGCACAAGAAATACAGTTTTTATACAAATCTAATTTAAGTAAAATTGATACAGATAAGTGGTTGTTTGAGACATTAAACACTTGTCTGTGATGAAACGACTCTTATTTATATACAGGCTATGTAGAAAATATCTATAATCAGTTTGCAAGTACTGGCAGAAAATTATCCACAAATATCCAAGGTTTATTTGCTACTTGACTTAGCAATTTTGATTTTGGAGTAGATCAGGTTTCTTCTTCTGTACAAATAAAAACAGGTCAATACAATGATTATATAGAGGTTCATGATAAAATTGCCAACACATGATGGAGGCTTACAGTTTCTGCTTCAAATCAGCTTTTGTGACAAGAAAATTCGTTCAACATTGCTTCATCAAATTTGTTTTTTATGCCTAATAATTTAGATTTGTTGAGTGGTTCTTCTTTACCAAACACATTATGATTAAATCCATCCTTAGAAAACCGATCAAATATTCATGTTACACCAATAGATTATTTTATAAAAGATTTTGATCCAAATGATTTTATGTGTGATGAGTGAGTTTTTGGAGATAAACCACATTTAAAATTAAATATCCCAGCACACCAAGCTCCTGATACTTATGTTGGTACTTTGTACATCAATATCGCACCGTAAATTTTATTTTTATTTTCCAATGACAGCGCTGTGTCATATTGAGCCCGTAGGGCGAAATATCCATTAACAGACAGAGGGTTATGTGAAAGCCCCCCTTATTTAAGGGGGGTAGGGGGGATTTAGGAAGATTTCTCGCAAGCTAGAGCAATCCATCGAAATTTTTTCGAGGCAAGCGAAATGACAGGAGAATATGTCATCTCGAGTTGATATTGTTGCGAGAGATCTAAAAGCATTACAGCAAGATTTCTCGCAAGATAGAACACTTCGAAATGACAGTATATGGATTCTTCGCTCTGCTCAGAATGACGATGATGGGTCATATTGAGTCCATAAGGACGAAATATCCATTAACAGAAAGAGGATTATGTGAAAAAGGATTCTGAAAATGTATTCTTCGCTTCGCTCAGAATGACGATGCGTTTACTCAGAATGACAATGCATTTACTCAGAATGACGAGCTGTTCGCAAGGAGATAGTATGTTTATTCACTTTATAGTTAAAAAATAAATAATAAAAAAAAGCCGTCCAAAATGAACGGCTTTATTGCCCAAAATTGATTGTTATTGTTATTGAACAATCAACTTAACTACTGTAGCTGGCCCATTAGCTACTTGAACCTTGGCATAATATACACCAGGTCCAAAAGATGTTAAATCAATTTCATTAGTATTGGTAGATAAAACCAATCTGCCCAATTGGTCGAATATATTCACGGAGAATACTTCGCCTTCGATCTGGAAAATGCCAGACGATGGATTTGGGAATATTTTGATTTTATTTTGTACGCTTATTTGCTCTATTCCAACCGGACTGAACGTCCTTTTGTTGGAAAAGGCAACATTGGTGCTTTTTTTGCTATCGCAGTTCCATGGAAGATCCACGGAAGCGTAGTAAGCACCACCTAAAATTGGATTTTGGATCACAAAGGCGTTGTTGCCTCCATCCAATACACCGACTTGGGTTAGGTTTCCATCATTGAGTGGGTCAACCCATATAGTGTAACTATTTGGTTGATATTCACTTAACGTCTCGTAGCCATCTATAATTTGTAGAAAGTAATTTCCAGACGGAACGTCTTGGAAAACTCCAACCATGATGGTTTTGTGCCAGTCACCAAGTGGAGACATGTGGCCACAACTATGTCTTGCAAATACAGTGTATTTTCTAGACTGTTGTTGTGGGTCATTTACATTGTCCCACAAACTATATACGTCCATTGGTGTTTGTGTTGCCATAACAGAGTCAACAATGATCCAATTTTCTCCTTGATTGTAGCATAGGACAAAATCTTCTACTTGTCCCCCATCATGTTGGAATACTACCTTATTGATTTCCAAAGTGGGATCAAATGTAGCTACGCACATTTCTGTGGGAGTTGGCGTTAGTTCATAAAGAACTATGGCCATATCTGTTTCCACACAAGAACCCTGTGTTATTTCTAAGTGATATTGTCCCTCACCCATTTGGTAATCAACATTTAATGTGGGTGATGTCGAAATGACAGCAGGGTTTGTACCCTTTCTCCAACTGTATGTATCATATACATAAGTTGGGTGTGGTATCAGATTGGCCACTTCTCCATGACACAGGTCTATACCTACATTTGTAGAATATAGATTTAGGTCGGGCAAAGGGTAATTCTGTTGTTCCACTGTGACAGATACTTGTCCAGATGTGCAAGCATTTACCAAATTTACGGTGAATGTACCAGCAGTATCTGTGTAGATACTTTGGGTAGTTTCACCAGTGTTCCATAAATAACTGAACCAACCTGGTCCAGCATCCAGAGTCTCAGCTAATGGCTGATTACATCTGAGGATGTTTGGAATGGTTGGTAGTTGAATTGGTAGTGATACAACCTCAACCGTGTCGCGAGTTATACCACAAGGGTTTCCTCTTTCGAAGATATAAGTCCCTGGTAATGAGACAGTTATAGTTCCATTTGTAGAAAAAAAAGAACCGGGTCCTGTCCATTGTTCATAATTAGACTCACTTCCTGAAATTGGTCCAACATTCATTGTTACATTTGCACCACACATCCAAACTGTGTCTTTAGCTTGGTTAATAGCACCATTACCAACAACGCCGAACTGTGCGTGTGCTGGGGGGGTTGAGTAGAGGTAAAGTGAAAAAAATTCATCTATACCACTATAAGTGGCTACAATAGCATAACTACCAATTGAGTTAGGAACAAATAAAAATGTATCTGCAATTTGGTAGTTTATAAAATTACCACCATTAAAAGATACTTTCCAACTAGGTGTGTAAATTAGCCAATTTGTTGGCTTATGAAACACAAATGTATCAAAATCTAAAGGATCTTGACATAGTTGTGCAGTGCCTGGAACATTGTAATAAATGGTATCTGCCTTAACTTGATTTGAGCCAAGAAGACTGATAAGTAAAACTAAAAACATAGTAAAATTTTTCATAATAATATTTTTTTTTTGGTTATTTATTTTAATGAACTTGATGCATGGGCCTTGCATCATCATCAAAGATTGTATCTAAAAAGAGATTTTTTTCAATAGAATATTTTATGCTTTATAGTATTGTTGTGGACTGTTTTTTACTATATCTACAAATCTTTTTTCACTACAATCAATTAAAGTTTTAGCTTTTTAATAAGCTTAAAATTTCCTTCAAAAAGAGGAGAATAAAAAAAACATAATTTTTGTGAAATGTTTTGGAAATATCTTATTACTTATTTTTTTGTTTATTAAAAATTTTTTTGCCAACAATTATTAGCAAAACTAATATTGTTCCTCCACTGATCACATAAAACCGATTCCATAAAATTAAAATTTTGGAAAATGAGATTGTTCATGGAAGGCTATATTCTGCTTTTTGACCTTGATTTGTGATATGGAAATTAAACTGTGGTTGATAATCCATATCCACCTTTACAGAAAAAAATCATTTGTAGTCTGGTAAATGCAAATTGTTGCTAGAAAATCATTCAGTTTCTCCAGCCTTCAACAATAGTCCTGACATTTCAAAATCTTCTGAATATCCAAAATTATTTGAAATATTTCATCTAATATTGATAGATTGGTCAGTGTTTCATTTATTTTCCAAATCCAAAACTATTTGATTGTAGATTTGATCTCAAGAAATGCTAATACTTTTGGCCTTGATTTTGGATTTTATTTCTACTCATCATACCAAAATATCTATACTGTGCGATTTACTAAAAACCACTCTCATAGCTCAAAAAGAAGCTTCTTTGTCTTTGATGGAATACAAAACACAGCCATGACTGATTCCAGAATATCATACAGGAAATTTGATTTTATAGATTTGTTTTTTTTCTCCTTTTGCTGGTATTTCTATATCCAAATCTCAGGGCAAAATATATTGACCAAAATTTAGTTTGTCTTTTTCTGGATCCAAACAAGCTCTATTTCAGTTTGGAGTAATGGCTCCATCTACAAAATTTATGTCCAAAACAGTATCAATATCCGACTTGTTTTCAAAAATCAGACAAATGTCAGTTTCTTGATTTGCTTGAGTGATAATATTCATTTCATTTTTTCAATCATCTTGGCAAAATCTAGCTTGTATATCACCGATACTTTGTCCAAACAAAAATGAAATAAAACTACTAGCAAAGACAATGGTAAAAATAAAAATTTTTTTTAGCATTTTTTGTTTTTTATTCCACTAAATATAATTTATCTATATATAAGTAATTTTTTTAATCAAGAAAAAAGACACAAGTTGTTTGTGTCTTTTCTTTTTTTATGATATCTTGTTTTATTGTTTTTCTACATAAACTACTTTTTGTTTTCATTTTCTGGTCGCTAGTATAATTAACACAATAATTACCAATAAAGTAATTAATATAATTCGTGGCATTTCAAAGTAGATAGAAGTGATAGCAGTTTCTTTTTCTGTAAGGATTTCTGGATCCAGATCAAAATTGCTTATATCAAAATCAAAATGTGCTGCATATTTTGCTTTAATATCCAGATTAAACAATCATTTGTAGTTTGGCAATTGTCCAAAGTTTAGAGTAAATACAAGACTATTATTTACTCTTACCACCTCTCAGCTTAGAGCAAAATCTTTTTTGATTCCAAAAATATTTGTCAAAGAACCAAACACTTCTGTATTTAAATCAATGTTTCATTTGTTTTTTGCTCATACTTGCACTATCAATTCATTGTTTACTATTTCTTTTTTGATAATTGTTAGTTTTATATCTTTTGTGATTTCTCCAACATCTCACACAAAATAATCCAAAAACATAGCTTTTCATACAACGATATTTACCATATTGTCTGATGTGTTCTCTTTTTCCACATTATAAAATAAACATCCTCATTGTTTTCCATTTACTCATAGTGGGAATTGGATATTAAATTTTTGTACAATGTAATCTCCTGATGGTACATCTACTTGTATACTTTGTTTGTCCATAAAAGAGCCAAAAGTATTTTCCATAGTTTGATTACATGCGGTATGTCAAGCATCTGTAACACTTGTTGAAAAAAATGATAAATTTACTTTTACATTATTTGGAGAGTCGTTTTTTGCTACTACACAAATTTCTCATTTTTCCATTTGTCCCAAAGTTCAGCTAATCTTTTCTGTCAAATCTTCTAAACCATTGTTGCAAAATCTTACATTTACTCATTGCAATTCAGATCCTGCTAAGCCAATATCAGCGGTCAATACAGTTTCTTGTTCAGATTCTGATACAACCTCTATACCTCATCCTGTAAATATAGCTTCTGATAAAGAAAAACTAGTAAGTAAAAACACAAAAGCTGTAAGCATAGAAAAAAATCTTTTTATAGACATTCTTTTTTTTAAATAATAAAAAATTTAAACAAATTAAATAAAAAAATAATAAATTTTTGGACAAAAATATCAATCTAATAATACAAAAAGATTGTCATTTTGTTGCTAAAAAACAAAACATTGTTTACATTTTTTGTTTTTCATTTTTTTTATGGTAAAAAACAGCAGTGCATAATTAATGTTACTTAATAATATATGTTTTTTGCTATTGTTTGTATTTTTTTGTAAAAAAGTCCCTCAAAATTTGCAAAATAAAAAAAAAGAGTTATAATTGATGCTGTAAAAATAAAAGAAGGAAGATCTTTAATAGTAAATTATATTATATTGTGTGGCCTAGGGCATATTTTAAATTATTAATTAATAAAAAAATGAAAAAATTATACAAATTATGAGCCATTATGGCTGCTCTTTTTATGGTTAGTTTTGTAGCATTATCTGCAAATGCTCAAATTAATAAAGAAGTACAAGTAAAAATTACAGGATGAGAAAATAACTGTACTTTTGATAATTATACCTTAATGCAAACAGGTTTCTCTTATGCTGAAAAAATATTAGAATCTAATGTATCAGGCTATGTTTGTACAATGGAAAAAGGAGGTGTGGATGGATATGTAACAGTTTTATCAGACGAGTTAACAAATCCAGCAGTGAGTCCTATTATTCCTGCTCAAAATGTAAAAATTAAACATGTTGATTCTACAGCAGTATCTGCTTGAGTTTGTGCTTTATCTAATACTCTAGCAACTACTTATACAAATGTTGCTTCTGGTCAAACTTTATTTGAAAAAGATGATTATACAGTATGTACTGTTGGAGGTTCTACTCAATTAGAAGTAACTGTTCCTGCATCTTTACCAGTAGGAACTTATACTGGAGACATGATATTTACTATATACTAACAATAGTTTAGTAAAAAAACAAAAAAGTCTAGGTTAATACAATCTAAGATGTTAGATTATTTTATCCTAGGCCACACAATATAAGATGATATACAAAAATATTTGATTTTTGGTCAACAATCTTTATTAGTATGTTGATCTTTTTTTAGTTTTGGATTTTTTTGTAATGAAAAAAAGTTTTTTATTTGTATTTTTGTCTTTATTTGCTCTTGTTTGAATTTCTTTGGCTCAAATACAAAAAGAAGTACATGTAGAAATATCTTGATTAGGTTTGGTAATCTGAACTCCTTCCAATATCAGTCTTGGCTCTGTTTCTGCTTGAACTACCGTAGAAAAAACATTCAACAATTATTTTTGGGTAGAAGACTTGAGATGAGTTAATACTTGATATTACACAACTATCCAATGCGATGGACTATATTGACCAGATAATTTCATAATTACAGGAGTACAATTGTCGTGAAACTTAGTAGAGCTTTTGCAATGAAATGGAAATCAAACAGACATTTACTCAAATCTTGATTCGTGGACAGATATCACCACTCCACAATTATATTTTTATAAAAACGATAATGTGCCGTTAAATTATCATGGAAATAAGTATTGAAACAAGCCATCAATTCGCATATCTATCCCAAATAATGCACCAGCTGGTAGCTACAAATGAAAGATAACATATACATTATATGATAGAAGCTTTAGTTTCTAATTCTTCAAAAATAAATAATAAAAAATCCCGATAAATTTCGGGATTTTTTGGTAATACAGTATTTCAACTATAAATTAGTTTCTTTCTTCTCTAGGCTTAGCTACTGTAATTTTGATTTCTCTTCCATCAACTTCTTTGTCGTTTAATTCTTCCATAGCTCTAGCTGCATCTTCTTCATTTACAAATTTAACGAAACCAAAACCTTTGCTTCTACCTGTCATTCTATCGATGATAAGTTTCACTTCTTCGATCTCTCCGTATGGAGTAAAAAGTTCTCTCATGTCTTCTTCTCATAAATTCCATGAGAAGTTTCCAACGAATAAGTTGGAGTTGTCTACTGTTGTCATTTAATAATGGTACAAAATAATAAAAATTGCCTTTTGAAAATAGGCATTACTAATCTAAAATAACATAGAAATTTGGAAATAACATGTTGGTTTTGAAATAGTAATACTAGTATTTTATAGAAAAAAAACTGAAAATCAAGCTGTAAGTTTGTTCATTTTTTAGCAGACCCAAAACTCTTTTTTTCTCCATTGATTGCCAATGGATTCTTCGCTCCACTCAGAATGACAAAAGGAATGTTGTCATCTCGAGTGAATATTATTGCGAGAGATCTAAAAGCATTAAAGAAAGATTTCTCGCAAGATAGACCACTTCGAAATGACAACACTGTGGTCATATTGAGTCCGTAAGGACGAAATATCCATTAACAGAAAATGGGTTGTGTTAATGGATTCTTCGCTTCGCTCAGAATGCCCCGTGTTGTATGAAAGATCACCCCTTATTTAAGGGGTGGCTTGCTTTTTATAGTCAAAAAAAGATTTGACAAAAGAGAAGAGATTTGTATATTGAAGAAAATTTAGATAGATATTTTATTTTGGAGATGATAGACAAGTTGGTAAGTTTTTATAAGGACAATATTACGAAATTTTGAAAAGAATTAGTAAAATATTTTCAGTGAATATTGGTTAATTTACAGATACAGTTTATAAAAAATAAATGTATTTCTACAGTATTCCAAAAAGAAGTATTTATGGTAAATTTTGGAGTAAATATAGGTAGTGAATATCGTGGCATAAGACCGGCTATTATTGTATCATCATGAAGTATAAACAAAGGTTCAATAGTTTTGGTCATACCATGTTCTACACATAAAAACAAGCTTTTTAAGTATGATATTTTAGTTAAAAATTATGAAAAATTTTGATTTACAAATGAGACAATAATCAAGATTAGCCATTTGTCATCAATATCCAAAAAAAGACTTATCAAAAAAATATGAATTATAGATCAGCCTTTGTTTGATGAAATAAATAAACAATTCAGTTTTCTTTTAAATGAAAAAACTCCCCCGAGGGAGTTTTAGCCAAGTTGTTTAACACAACTAATTTGTAATATTATTATAGTCAAAAAAAATTAAATTGCAAATCAAAGTGTGTTTTTTTTTATTAAATTCATTGCTGAGAATGACAGACTGTGGTCATATTGAGTCCGTAAGGACGAAATATCCATTAACAGAAAGTGGGTTATGTATAATGGATTCTTCGCTCCGCTCAGAATGCCCCGTGTTGTATGAAAGATCCCCCAACCCCCTTATTTAAGGGGTGCTTGTTTTTTGTAGTCAAAAAAAACTTTGACAAAAAAAGAGATTTGTATATTGAAGAAAATTTAGATGATAATAGAACAAAAATGGAAAAGAATTTTGTGTTTATTGATACTCAAAATATAAATTTATCAACACAAGATCAGTGATGGAAGTTGGATCGGAAAAAATTTAATAAATATCTTAAGAAAAAATATAAAGCAGTAAAAATTTATCTTTTTATATGATATGTTCCAGAAAATCAGAGTATGTATACATTTTTTCAAAACTGTTGATATACACTAATATTTAAACCTGTTCTTGAATTGAAAAATTGACAAACAAAATGAAATGTAGATGCAGAGTTGGTTCTTCAAGCTATGATAGATTACAAAAAATATAACAAAGCAATCATTATTACATGAGATGGTGATTTTGCCTGTTTGGTGAGACATTTTTATAAAAAAAACAAATTATTGATGTTAATAGTCCCAAATGAAAAGAAATATTCTATTTTTCTAAAAAAAACAGCTAAAGAAAAAATAGATTCTTTAAGCAATTTAAGATCAAAATTAGAATATAAAAAAAAGGTTGCACCAACCAAGTAGCAATTACTTGATCCATACAACCTCATCGTGATAACAACTATATTATAATAAATTTTTTTTAAATTGCAAATCAAAGTGTGTTTTTTTTAGTAAATTCATTGCTAAGAATGACAGACTGTGGTCATATTGAGTCCGTAAGGACGAAATATCCATTGGTTGTAAGAGGCTTGTGTGAAAATGGATTCTTCGCTACGCTCAGAATGACAAGCTGTTCAATCAGAATGACAGTCTGTTCGAAAAAAACAGTCTATTCGAGAAAATAGCACTTTCAGAACTACAACTTATGTGAAAATGGATTATCTTTTCTCTTTTTCTAATAGGAATTCAAAGCTTTAATCCTGTCTTCTATACTAGGATGAGTAGACAACAATCTACTAAAAAAATTAGAAAACTTTCTTTTTGCAAATGGAGTTTCAATACACATTGCAGCCACAGTATTTTTTTGGATAGAATCTATCGCCGAATTTTTGCTTATTTTTTGTAATGCAGAAATCATTGCATACTTGTCTTTTGTCAATGCAACACTACCAGCATCAGCCAAATATTCTCTTTTGCGAGAAAGCGCCAATCTAATTAAAGGGTAGATCAAATATCACAACAACAATAATCCTATTCAAATCAGAGGCAAAATGTTTGATCATTTTTCGTTTCTAGATCTCCCAGAAAATCTAATCAAAATTTGCCCCAAAGTTCCAACTATTCACACAAAAACAACTATGATTATCATCATCAAGGAATCTTTGTTTAAAATATGAGTTAATTCATGTCCTGCTACTGCCTCTATTTCTGATTTATTCAAATTATTCAAAAGTCATCTAGAAAAAACAATCCATCCGTTTTTGACGTTCCATCAAGTCGCAAAAGCATTTAAATTACTGTCTTCTATGATTCATATTTTGGGAGTTGCCAATCATTTGGAAATACAAAGATTTTCTACAATATTGTAAATCTCTGGATTATCTTTTCTGCTTATTGGTCTTGCTCCAGCAAAACTAAATATCATTTGTCTATGAAAAAAGAAAGAAATCAGTCCCCAAATTATTATCACAGGTCATAACCAGAAAAAAATATTGTTTGTTTCATACAAGGCCATCCTCCATGATTGAGAAAAATATATTCATTCACTTACACTCATTCATGCAAAACTTAAAAAAACAGTTATTATGAAATACAATAAGGCAGGAAAAAGTATTAACAAAAGTATAGTCCTAAATCTGTTTTGTCGCATGGAGTCATAGATTCATTTTGGCATAGATATAGTAATTAAAAAACTAAAAGTTCATCAAGTAAACTAGCCTACTTAATAAGGGGGGGGGTGGGGGGATCGTTTCCAGACCCTCTGTCATTCTGAGTGTAGCGAAGAATCCATTTATAGACTACTTTGTTATTTGAATACCTCATCTTCAATAATAAATGGATATTTCGTTCTACGGTCTCAATATGACACTCGTGCCATCGTTTTATCTAATTGAATTTTTTTACTTGATTTCTTTGATAGTTATATCAAAAATTAAAGTTTTTCATGCTAGTTCGTGATTTGTATCCAAAACAACCTCATTTTTTGTTACTTTATGGACTTTGATAGCTTGTCCATTTGGAGCATACAAAACATCTCATTCTTTGTATTGTTCTGGTAATTGAAGTTTAGATTTTTGGACAGTCATAAACAATGATTCATCTATTTCTCCATAAGCATCCAAAGGAGCAATTTCTATAGTTTTAGTTTGTCAAACTTTCATTCATTCTACAGCTCTATCAAAACCAGCTATCATCTGACCAGCTCATACTGTAAATCATAAACCTTGAGAATAATCTCTAGCTTCATTGTATTTGTCACATCATTTTGCAACATCTTCCACACTAGTATCAAACACATTTCCATCTTTTAGTCTTCAAATATAATCTACTACAATTTCGTCTCATTTTTTAATTTCTGCACCTTCTCATTTAAAATCAGCACTAGCTAAATAATCTTTTACAGAATCACAAATCATTACTCTTTTATTATAAAATAAAATAAACAACAATACAACAATAGCTATTCACACAACAGCTATAAGCACTTTTACACTTTTGTTTGTTTGTAATTGTTTCATAAAAATAAATTAAATAAATAAAAACAAGGATAAAATAATAACAAGCAAAAAAAATTCAACAATTTCTTTTATAATTAGACTATGATTTTACAACATATTTGTAAATAAAGTCAAATCATAATATAAAAACTATAACAAAAATTTGCAAAAAAACAACTTTATTTATATAATTGAGATATATTAAAGATTTTAAAACATTTTTTAATACAAATGAAAACAAAACTTATCAAAAAATTGAGTTTATTGCTCTCGCTTATGGGTGTCTGAATTGTTTTTGCTGTTATCCCGAGTAATTATGTTGCTAATTATGATATAGAAAATGATCGAGATAGCATTTCCAAAACATTTATACAAATAGAGGCAAACAATAAAATTTGACTAGAGACTCCTGCTACAACATTTTGAGAACTACACCAAAATTTTGTAAATGTTTTTCCAAAATTTCCACAAGATTATAGTTTTCAAGTGGTATACCAACAATGCTTACAGCTAAGTAATACTTTATCAAACACTTACAACAACAATATTTTTGCATCTTTTATGGATAATTGTTACAAACCATTATCTCAAATACTAACAAAAATAAATACAAGTTTTACAATAAGAGCTAATGCTGTAGCCAGACCTGTAAATTGATCAGCTCCATTGACAGTAACTTTTGATGCTAGAACAAGTATAGACCCATCAAACGAAACTATACCTTCAGACAATTTTTTTCGATATTATAGAGATATAAATGGAGAAGATAAAGCTATTTGAGTGTGACCAGTTATAAACCATACATTTGAAGAAGCTTGAAATTATATTGTGCATCTAACAGTTAGAAGTTCAAACAAAACAACTAAATGAGTCTTTGATTGAAAAAAAACTATGTCTATAGATGTTAAACCAAAAGCTGCTGTAATTAGTGTTTTTGCTAATGGCAAAAAACTTAAAACAACAGAAAAAATCAAATTTTGAACTCAAGAATGAGCAAAATGAATGCTTTTGGATTGATCTGCAACAATAGCAATATGATGAAGACAAATTCTTTCACATGCTCGAGAAGTAACATCCAAAAATTGATTTAAATTTACTAAATTGTGAGACTGATCTCCAAGTATCATAAAAGTGATTTTACCCCATGAATGAGAATATAAAGTTATATTAAAAACCACAGATAATGAATGAAACAATATATCTGAACAATATTTTGTTGTTGTGTCAGATCCTGTAGCTATAATCAAAAAAAGTCCAGAACAATGAACAACAAGCAATTCTTTTAAGTTTGATGCAAGTGCATCATATTCTGTTGTTTCTAGTTTAAGATTATTTACTTGGGAGATTTTTGATGGAAAGGGAAATAAACTACAAAATTTTCAATGAAAAAACATTAACTACCAATTTAGAGAGCCTTGATCTTATACTGTAAAACTGACAGTGGAAGATGATTTGTGACAAACAAATACAGAAACGGTTCAAGTTTATGTCGATTCTTCAGCTCCTATAGCTCAATTTAGTATAAAACCATCAGAAACTCGAAAATTTGCTTCCAAATTTATTCTAGATGCTAGTCCTTCTTCTGATGTAGATGTAGATAATTGATTTGATAGTCTAAATTATTCTCGAAATTTTTCTAGTCCAAACACGACCAATATAATTAGTACAAAAGAATGAGACAAGGTAATTGAAGTAAGTTTTGATAGTATATGAGACCACAAAATAAAGCTGACAATACAAGATAAGTTTGGAAAGATCAGTGAAATAGAAAAAACAATTAATATTCAATCTACTTTAAGACCAGAAATATATGTGGCACCCAAAGCTAGTACTTGGTGAGTCCCAATAAATTTAGTAGCTCAAACCAATGAAGATGTTTTAAGTTATAGTTGGGATTTTGGAGATTGAGAAAAAATTTCCACACAAACCAATAGAGTATCTCATATATATAAAAAAACATGACAATATAGAATCACTTTAACTGTATATGGCGAAAATTGAAATGAAAACACAATTACAGATAAAGTATTTATATGAGATAAAAATTTACCTATGGTAATCTACAAAGTAATTTGAGAAAAACAAGACATACTTAGGCAAAATGACGAGTGTATAGAAATTGTAGATGGAAATGAAATAGTTAATCCAGCATACAAGGTAGAAAGGTATCAAAATATTACAATAGATCCAAAAGAGTCTGTAAATATAAAATGAGATAGTGCCAATTTATCATTTTATTTTCAAGCAAGAAATTCTGAAATTTATAGAAACAATAACTTCAAAACTAATTTCAATGAATTAGGTTGCCAATTCGTTGATTTAACGGTTGAAGATCTATCTTTGGGAATAAATCAAAAAAACAGAATCCGATTTAAAGTATACAATGCTTTACCAACATTGAAAAATTTGGTTTTATTTTTCCCTCAATATGGAAATGAAATGTGAGTAGGATTCAACGAAAATCAGGTAAGAGATATTTTCAATACAGAATTTGATCCACTAATAGTAAAAGTACAAGCCACAGATACCAGAGATCCTGATTGATTTATATCTTACTTCAAACGATATTATTATTATAAAAACGATCCTACTAGACCAATAGAAACAAAAATAACTCCAGGAGATATCCCTTATGCATATTTTTCTTTACCAAAAATACCTTGAGAATTTATGTTTGGAGTAACATTGTATGATAGTGATGATTGAGTAAATCCTAGTGAAAATGTAATAGGAAATTGACCTATTGTGTTTTTCCCTCCTGATACAAAAAGACCAGATATTCCTATGGTTACATTAAAAGCAGATAAAACAACAGTAGAAGTTTGAGATGAAATTACATTTGATGTAGTATCAAAAATAATTTCAGATAGGAATGATTTTGTTCAAGAAAGAACAATATATTATGATTTTGATTGAGATGGTGATCGAGATTTAATCACAAAAAAAGATCGTGTGACTCATGTATACACAGAACCTAGTGATATTTGATATACACCTAGAGCAGCTGTAACATATAGATGATACAAATGAGTATGAGTATGATGAAACATTATTGTAAAAAAATGATTAAGACCCAGAATGCTTACAGAATCTGCTGGTAAATTTGTTTTGTTTAGAGATCTAAGTTTATGAGAAATAGAAAAAAGTAAAACTTGTTTAAGCTTTTTGGATTGTCAAAGAAAAGAGGATTGATATTTGATGGATACAAAAGAAACTCCTGTTTTTGCTTTTGAATATCCAGAATATAAAAAGTATATATTGTCTATAGATATTGAAGACAAATATGCAAATCAAGCAAGCACTAGACAAACTATTGATTTAACTTGAACCATAAACTCAAGCGGAGAAAGCATAAATTATACTGGAAATTTCAAACTTTTGTCTATACCTCAAAATGTAGAAAATGAAAATGGAGAATTAGAAATATTGGTAGGTAAAAGTTTAAATAATAGTGTTGCTTTTTATTTACTATTTGACGATCAAGATGGAAAAAAAGATTGTTATGTAGATTTAGATATAAGTGATTGAGAAGATAAAGATTTTTATTGTAATCAAGTTTTCTTCAAAAAGTTTGATCCAAAATACGAAAGCACAATTTGAAAAATATACTATCAAGATTGAGCTAAACTTTTATCTAAAGATTTAAAAATATCTTTTATAGATTTTTCTATAAATTTAGATGAAAAAACTCAAGTAATATACGATAAGATAACAAAGTTGATCAATAATACTAAAAATGAATGATTTAAGGCTTTGCTGATAAATCTTCAAAAATGAATTATAGATCCCACAGAAACACAGTCTAATTTAGTTGCAGTACAAAACTATCTTTTAGAAGAAAGTATAGACTCATTAAACGATGAAGAAAAGCAAACGATACAACGAATTGTTAATGAGCTTTCAGATTCAACTAGTATTTCTGCAATGTGAGGTACTGAATATGATATGGCAAAAACAGAAATATTACAAATATTACCGACAAATCTAAGTATTGATGTAGAAAAATTGTTTGTAGAATTTGAAAATGTAAAATGAAATTCTGAACAACAACTTTCACAAAACGATCAAAGAAAAAATATTTTAAATAACATAATATCTCTTATCTCACAAAAAATAAGTAAAAATCCTGAAGATCAAAAATCAGATGAAATTGTAAAAGACGATATGGATACAATAATAATGCCAAACATTTGTAAAATTATGCAATATCATGACATTGCAAGCGACAAATGTTCTTCTGATGATATTAAGGTCACAGACGATAGTGCAGTAAAAGTTGAAAAGTGAGCAAGATCTGGATTAAAAATTCTATTAATAGTGCTCTTGTCTTCTATTTGATTATTAGTTGGGGTAATTGCATTCTTTGCAATAAAAGCGAAAATAAACAAACAAGAAGATAGTGAAGATGAAAACGAGTAAAAATATATAAAAGCATTTGACTTTTATATAAAAATACTTAAACTTGTAGAAGTTATTGATTTATATTATATAATCTTGTAAAAATGAAAACAATCAACAATCCATCATTAGATGAAAAATTAAATGGAAAAGGATGATTTGTAAAAAAATTTCTAACGTCTTTATCTATTTATGCTTTATTTACAGCTCCTAGTTTTGGCGCCAAAACCAAAACAGATACCAACAAAGACTTAAATAAAGTTCTAACAACAAATGAGTTCACAACAAAATCCGATCATTCCAACATTCCAAATGTTCTTGATTTTATTGACAAAGAATGAGTGGCTGAAGAGTATTTAGAGAACAATTTATATATTAAAGGCAAACTTATTACTAATGAAGAGTTTGCTCATAGTATTACAAAAATAGATAAAGACATTTATCAAATAAAATATTCTCATGAATTTGAGTGAATTCCTAATTTTTCTGAAGCATCTTCAAGAGATGTTACAATCAATGTAAAATTTTCTTATAAAAACAACAATATTTATATTGAATTTTCTGAAATAAAAATTTGATGATATGCTTTACAAGATAATTGAACTTTAGTTTCAAGTAATACTGTTTACGACTATGATATTAGTCAATGAGTAAACAAATCTATTGAAATCAACTCCAAAGTAAATCCACATAAGACATTGGAAATGATAAAAAATAAAATCAAAGAATATAATTTTTCTTTTTCATGACAATTGGAAAATATAAAAGAATTTGAAAATACTCAATTAACTAAATTAAACGATATTGCATTATGAGAGGAAGTAATGAAAGAGTGAGAATCTTATTATAGAGAAGTATTTTTGACAGAAAAATGACAATATCGTCCTATAGCAAAAATATATTTTGATAAATATGGAGTTTTGGATCAAAATAAGACAAGTGAAGAACTAAAAAATATAGAAAATCTTGTATTATGAACAAAAGTAAGCTTTAATAAGCTTGATCTTGATAATAAAAATATAGAGATTTCTATTTCAAAGGCTTCTAAAGAAAACTTAAAAGAAAAGGTAAAAGACCATAGACAGCAAATTATCAATATAATTGATAAAGCAAAAGTTGGTCCCAATTTAGAATTTAAATGATTCAACAAAATAAACTCAAAAAGAGTTTGGTCTGATAAAGAAGAGTGGTTGTTTGATACAAAACTTATTTCTTTAGAACTAATTGATGACACCTATGTTTTCCAACGATGAGATAAAACTCAAGCTATTTATTTTGGAGTAGAAAATAAGGACTGAGAAAAAGATAATATATTTTTGAAAAATACAAATAATCAAAAAGTTGAAGATTTTTTTGTGACCATAAACAACAACTATTACAAAATCACATTAAAAGACAGCGAATTGGCAATATATAAAATCCAAAAAGAAGAACTCAATATAGAAAACAACTTGCCGATTTTTTCTTGAGATAAAACATTAGCAAATATATTAAATGCAAAAGATATAAACACCTATTACAATGCCAACAATAAGAGTTTAGAGTACCGAACAAATGATTGAAATCTCACAACAAACATTCCTTGTGAAAAAAGCGAAAAATGAGAATATAAGCTAGAAAAAACATCTACAAACATAGATATTCAAGATTTATACAACTATCCTGAGTTCAAAGCAATCACCAAAGATATTACAAAAATACAAAAAAAGCTTAATATTTTGGATATAGATATATTAAATAGTTTCCAATCTTTGTTGGCAAAAGAATGAATAAAATTAAACAACAAGAGCTTAGTTAAAATTATAGACAAAAAAGGAATAGCTCATTATTGCATAATCAAACAAACTAAAAATGGAATGCAAGTAGATTTAGATACAAAACTATACAAGGATGTAGAAAAAACTTTAAAAAAATTAAAATCAAGACTAGAAATAGTAGAAAAATTAAACGACACAAAAATACGATGGATCAACAAATGAAAACAAGAGGATTTTACAAAATTTGTATGATGAGGTTGGTGAATATGAACTAGATTTATTTCTCAAAACAACATTATAAGTTTTATTTCTCAGTCTAGTAGTCAAGTAGAACTCGATATTTTACGATGAGAATGACAAAAAACAGGAGTTATTTATGACATATCTGCTAAGTCGTGGAAAATGAAATTAAGATGAAAATCAACAATACATATTTCATGACAAGCTTATAAAATTAAAATAAACGAAAGATGAGAAATATTTTTGGATCCTATAGAAAAAAAATAAAACACACTAATTAAAACACATTTATATATAAAAAAACACAACAAATCTCTCATAGCTCCGTTGTGTTTTTTTGTTTAAGACACATTCTACACAATAAGTATTATAATAATACTCAGCGTTTTTTCAACTGTTCCAAAAGACTTTTGTATATCAAGTCAATTGGCTGATCTGCATCAATAGTAATTAGTTTTTCTATTTTTTGAAAATATTCAATTACTGGCAAGGTTTCTTTTTCAAAAAGGTCAAGTCTTCTAGTAATGCTTTCTGTTGTATCATCTTTGCGTCATTGTTCTTGTGCTCTTTTCAACAATCTTTCAATAGCTTTTTCTTTTGATAAATAAAAGTGTACTCAAACAAAATCTCTTTTGTATTCACTTTCTTTGCTCAAAAAATAATACATTTGTGGCAAAGATCTAGGAAATCAGTCTGTTAGCATATAGTCTGTTTTGGATAACAAATGACCATACATATTAAATAAATCAAAAGCCAAACTATCGTCCAACATTTTTCATTGAGACATACGCTCTTGTATATGATCTGAAATAATGTTTTTGTTTGAACTTAATGCTCTAAATATTTGTCCAGGCTCTAAATATTTGTAATCAGAAAAATCTTTTAAAAATAAATCAGCTTGTGTTCATTTCCCTGATCACTGAATTCCAAAAAAAACTAAATCTTTTTTCATTTTTTATTTTGTTAAAAATAAAACTACTACTTTATAGTATAATTATTATTTTCAAAAAAACAAATTTTAGTGCATCTATTTTATGTTGATGAAGTAGAGAATTAATAAAATACAAGATAACAAAAAGATTGGTTAAATAAATAATATCTATTTTATTTTTTAGAGACTTTGCGATAAATCATCGTACATATTTGTTTGTTAGGATAAAAAAATAGAGCAAGATAGTTATTTTCTTTGATTTCACTTTTATTCAAAATATTCAGCCACCAATAATGATGGAACAGTTTTTTCTACCCAACAATCTAATCAGTTGTTTTAGCTTTCTCGAATTCTGTCATTATCTAAAAAAATCATATATGATTAGAGTAATTTTAAATAAATAAAGCATATATTATAAATATTCCGAAAAAAACAAGAACCATATTACAATTAAACAACAAAAACCACAAACAAGATATTTTTTAAATTTCACAATAATTAATTAAGGTTTCATACAGATTACTTGTTTTACAAAGTATGGAATTTTTACAATTTTAGATATTTTTATTTTGAATTAATAAATTCATCTATCATTGATTTTATTTCTTCTCCTGTCATATCTTTTGAAACTTTTATATTTTTTTCATTTATATTTGTTCATGTTTTTTTTTCTTTAGAGACAAGAATTGAATATTCCCAACTTGTATCATAGCTATTACGCATTTGGACATAGTATCAACGATAAGTTACCCATTTATTTATATAGCCAGGGTAGTGTTCTTCTGATATATTTTCTTGATCTAATATTAATTTTAAAAAAGAAATAAAGGATTTTTTATTTTCATGGTTTTTGATAGTCATAAGAATCGATGAATAAAAACCACTTCTTTCTTTGAGATTCCCATTTTTTTCTGTAATATGAAGTATTCGATTATTTTCATTATTGAGTTCTGTTCAATCTTGTAAATCTACAATAATTATATATGCTGACTGATTGTCCTCCAAAGATTGCCATTTTTTAATTCCATAATTACTATTGTAAGTAGATAATTCTGACAAAACCGATTTTCGTCCCGAAAAAGGATATATCAATTCTGAATCAAAATTTTTTGTAGTATCAACAACACAATATTCTTTAACAAATTTCTCAAAAGCTTCTTCTTTCTTTTTGTATTCCATACTATAAATCTCTATTTGATCAAATTTATCATCAATTTCCTTTTTTGCATCTTCAATCCATTTATCAAAAGCCTCATAATCTAAGGTCAAAATATCATTTGAATGCTTAGATTTAACATCATTTTTTCTTAAAAACAAAGTTTTATTATCAGTGTGAGGAATCATTTCATATCACAAATTTACTAAATCCTTATTTCTAAACCTCATTAATAAAATATTTTTTTTACTATTATATCTATCTGCTAACATATCTCTTGGGGTTCAGGAAACATTAAATGTTCGATAAACTCCTCAATCTATGTTATCTTTTTTTATTTCACCAAGAGAGTAGTTTCGTACAAAAATAAATTTTGATTTATCAAAAGATATTTCTGTAATTGGATATTTTTTTCAATCCTTCCAAATGGCATTTCCATCTTGATCTATTCAATAGAGATTTCCATCTGTTCATATAGCGCATCGTCAAGTAAGTTGTTGTCAATTTATATCTTGCACAAAAGCTTTTCATTCTATTGTCGAAGATATTAAAATAGGAGTTTTATTACTACTATTTTTTCAATTTTCATTATAAATAAATCGTGATTCATATTTTTTACCATTTATATCAGACGAAAGATATTTACACATAAAAAGTGATCCAGCTGGAGAATTAACTAAATACCATTTTTCATCAAAATTTTTATTAATCCTATATTCACGACCATCAACATTTGCTCTAATAGAAAAAGCTTTTCAATCTATTGGTTGAGATAAGACATTAAATTCTTTTTTTGATATTTTTACATTAGGATTTCTATTTTTATAATCTATAAAAAATCTTTTTAAATCTTCTTTTGTAAGCAAAGAAAAAACATGAATCAATTGTTTTGATGCTTTTGCTCAAAGTGATTTTGTGATTCGTTCTGGATCCATAAATTGCCCAGTTTCTAAAAACCACATCTCTCGTTGTGTAAATGTTAAATTTTTTAAATCTTCTTTTTTCTTTATAGATCATAGTTTCTTATAAAAAGCTTTTAATTTTGGGGGAATTGGATTGGATTGAAAATTTATAGTATTTTCTGTTTTGAGCTTTAAGTTTGGATTATAGCTTATTTCTGTTCAAAAATTATTAACCAAATCTTGTGTTGTTTTTTCATTAGCAAAATTAGCATTAGGAAAAAGCATGCTAATTCATAAAGCTAATGTAGTAACTTTATTTTTAATACTATTGTTAGCTTTTTCATCTAAACCAACTTTATTGTCTATTTTTTTCATGTTTTTTGAATATTAGAATATTAAATATTCTAATTATATTGATTTTTGTTTGTTTTGTCAAAAAATTAATGACTTTTTTATTAAAATAAATTAAAAAAACATAGTTACAATAGTGTACAATTACTGCATTAATCTTAATTTAACAATTATCTACAAAATTTGTTCCAAAAACCATTTGAAATATAAATTAGTAAATATTAAAAAAAATAGGCAAAAACAAATTTATAAATATAAAAAATATTAATATCCATAAATTAGCAAATCCAAAAGTATTCCCAAAGTATATATTTAGACATTTTGGCATAATTAAAAAAAATGTGTGGCTAAAACAATAGGAAACAGTAGAAGGTAATTGTTTTATCTACTGTTTTTTTATAAATGCAATATAAAATTTG
>Ga0265293_10002738_pt1 | contig 34373 bp, 32 predicted proteins | sample Munlanlewell138R_FD_192505 | JGI IMG/M metagenome (GOLD analysis project Ga0265293, IMG submission 192505) | Leachate microbial communities from a municipal landfill in Southern Ontario, Canada - Leachate well 138R | ecosystem: Engineered > Solid waste > Landfill > Unclassified | place: Canada... | reverse complement strand
ATGGTGATGGTAAAAATGTCCGTGACTGGCTCTATGTACTTGATCATTGTAAAGGAATTGACTTAGTTTACCACACTGGCAAAAAGGGAAATGTTTATAACATTGGTGGAAGAAATGAGAGAACAAATCTTGAGATAGTAGATGCAATATGTACAATCTTAGATGAAAAAGTACCACTAACAAACTCTTTGGAACCTCGAACTCGTTCGAGGCTTACTTCTTATAAAAACCTAATAACCTTTGTAAAAGACAGAGCTGGACACGATAGACGCTACGCTATAGATGCCACAAAGATAGAGAATGAACTTGGCTGGAGAGCTGATGAAAATTTTGATAGTGGAATTGTTAAGACTGTTGAATGGTATCTTAGAAAATATGACTGACAACATATCTTTTTTTCAAAAACATTTAAGCACTGCAAAAGAAAATATAAATCTCTTAATAAACTATTTACTTCTTTTATATGCTTTTGCAATGCCTTTAAACATAGCAAAAGCACAAGATATTACATATATCTTAGTTGCTCTTTGGATAGTAAGCTTTGACTATAAAGTTCTATTAACATTTATAAAAGAAAATAGACTATTTCAAACTATTTTACTTTTAAGTTTTTTAATATCTATCTCTTTTTTATGGAGTGATTTAGATAAAAAGATTATTACTAACACACATTTATATTATGCTAATGCATACGATTATATTTTTAGATATAGCGTATTTTTTTTATTGCCTATTATCATCATAATCACAAAACTAAAAAAAGAATTCATACCACTTTTTATAAACAGTTTTTTACTTGGAATGTTTGTAAATGAAGTTATGGCTTATGGGATTTTTTTTGAGTTTTGGACAACACACAAAGGAGTATCTTCCAACCCTATAGTTTTTCATAAAAACCATATTACTTATAGTGCTTTTGTTGGATTTACAGTCTTGCTTCTTTTGTATAAAATCAATCATATTAAAAGTATATATTTTAAGATAATTTACTCCTTTTTCATCATAACAATGACTATTAACCTTTTTATGTCCCAAGGAAGAACAGGACAATTTTCTTTTTTTATAACTGGCACTCTACTTATACTCATATACTTTAGAAAAAATATTAAAGCTTTACTTTTATCCTTTTTTATCTTAACTACTGTGTTTTTACTTGCCTTTTACAACATGTCCACATTTAACTCAAGAGTTAATCAAGCAATAAAAAGCGTTGAAAATGTTATACAGGGAAAAAATCTGGGTTCAAGTTTTGGAACAAGGATAATGGCTTTTGACACAATCCCATATCTTATAAACAAAGAAAACTTTTTGTTTGGTGTTGGTATGGGGGATAAACCACACCACATAAGTACAACCTTAAAAAATGAGTACTCAAATCGCATAATGAACTTCGATACTCATGGTTTTTTACACAACTCTCATTTAGAGATGTTAGTCTCAAATGGTTTAATAGGAATATTTTTATATTTGTTTATTTTTTACTTGCTCTTTAAGATGCCTATAAAAGACCCTTTTATGAAGTATATGGCATACTCTCTTAGCATATATTATTTATGTGTTGGTATGACTACTGATATATTCTTTTTCAAAGCTATTATGTCTCTGTTTGCTATGTTTTTAGCAGTTATTATTCTTCAACATCAACTAGAGGAAAAAACAGACTAGATGCTCTTTAACTCTTATGAATTTATATTTATTTTTTTACCATTAACATTTTTTATATACTTTTTTCTTTTAAATAAAAGACTTTTAGTTGGAGCAAAAGGCTTTTTAGTCTTTGCGTCTCTGTTTTTTTATAGTTGGTGGAACGTAGCTTATCTACCTATCATCTTAGTCTCTATGCTCTTTAACTATGTCATTGGCAACTCTTTAAACTCAAACTTCAACAAGGTAAAGATTCATAAAAAAACACTCCTAACCTTTGGGATTATTGCGAACTTATCACTACTTGGCTACTTTAAATATGCTGATTTTTTCATATCAAACATAAACATCGTAGTAGATGCTAATCTAACAATGTTAAATCTAGCACTTCCTTTAGCAATTAGTTTTTTTACCTTTCAACAAATAGCGTATCTTGTTGATAGCTATAGGCAAGAAACAGCAGAGTATGACTTTTTAAATTATGCACTATTTGTTACATTTTTTCCTCAACTTATTGCAGGACCGATTGTACACCATAAAGAGATGATGCCTCAATTTGCATCAAAATACAATCTTGTAAAAAAGTACAAAAACATAGCTCTTGGCATCTTTATATTTTCTATAGGATTATTTAAAAAAGTAGTAATAGCAGATACCTTTGCAGTGTGGGCAACAACAGGTTTTGACAATGCAGAATCATTAAACCTGATAGCAGCATGGGCTACATCTCTTAGTTATACCTTTCAGTTATATTTTGATTTTAGTGGATATACAGATATGGCAATAGGTGCAGCACTTCTCTTTAATATAAAACTACCTATTAACTTCAACTCTCCATATAAAGCAAAAGACATCCAAGACTTTTGGAGAAGATGGCATATTACCTTGAGTAGATTCTTAAGAGATTATATTTACATACCATTAGGTGGAAATAGAGTATCAGAGTATAGAGTTTTAACAAATCTAATGATAACTTTTATCATTGGTGGTTTATGGCATGGAGCTGGATGGACTTTTGTATTTTGGGGATTTTTACATGGCGCGGCATTAGTTATTCACAGAATATACAAAAAGTTAAACTTTACAATGAGTTCTATTTTAGCTTGGTTCATAACTTTTAACTTCATAAATATATCTTGGGTCTTTTTTAGAGCTAAAGAGTTTGAAGATGCCATAAAAGTTTTATCTGGTATGTTTGGATTTTCTGGAATTATGTTCCCTAAAAACTGGGCTAGTACGCTTAGTTTTTTATCTAAGTATCAGATTGAGTTTGGAGTTGTTTTACAAAATATTTCAGGTAAAAATGAAACTATTTCTTTTATTGTTCTGGCCTTTTTTACAGTTTTATACTTTAAAAACAGTATGCAATATAGAGATGATTTTCAGACTTCTTATAAAAACCTAATCTTTACACTTATTTTACTCTTAACTTCAATATCAATGTTTTCTCAAGTTTCTGAGTTTTTATATTTTAATTTTTAAAAGGAAGATGCTGTGAGTCCAAAGATATATGTAAAATACTTGCTAATTGTTCTTAGTATATTTGTCGGTTATCATTTTATTATGTGGCATTTATTTACTGCAAAGATTTTTAAACCAGAAGATGGAACCTCTGTTGGAGATCTTGGGAGAATGTCATATCAGATAAATTTACTTCACAACAGAGAGTTAAAATATACACTTACAAAAAAACATTTTTATAAAGAGAATTTTAAAAATCAAAAAGTAGATATTTTAACCATAGGCGATTCTTTCTCAAATGGTCATGCTCTTGGAGAGAACCCTTACTATCAAGATTTTTTGGCAACTGAGCTTAATGCTAGTGTGTTAAATATAAAACCTTATGAAAAGTATAACTCTCTTGAAACACTAATAGGTCTTTATAATAATGGTTATTTAAAAAAATTAAACCCAAAAATGGTAATTGTAGAATCTGTTGAACGCCTTATTCCTGAAAGATTCGCAAAAATAATTGATTTTAAAATTAAAAATATTAAAGCTATTTCCCAAAAAAAGCTATATAAACCTGAAGATTTTTCAATTAAGTTTATTAACACTGCAAACTATAAACTACCATACTATACACTAAAATATAATTTTAATAATAATGCACAAAAATACGTATATAAATTTGATTTAAACAAAAAACTTTTTTCAAAAAGTAATGCTAATGAAATATTGATTTTTCGTGATGATATTACTAATTTAGAAAAATTCACACTTGAGAACATAAAAAAAGTCAATGAAAATCTAAACAGAACAGCAACCTTACTTAAAACATTAAACATTAAACTTTATTTTATGCCAGCTCCAGATAAGTATGATTTATACTATGACTTTATAAAAGACAACAAATATCCAAAAAATAATTTTTTTGAACTTATTAGACCAATGGAAAAACAGTATTACTTCATAGATACAAAAAAAATCCTACTACCTCTTCTTAAACAAGGTGAAAAAGATTTATATTGGGTTGATGACACTCATTGGTCACAAAAAGCAAGTGAAGCGATATCAAAAGATATAATCTTCACAAAGCATTAAGAGACATAACAATATAATACACAAATAATTATATGAGGGTTTAACACAAGATGAATAACTTAGTTTCAATTGCAATGTCAACATATAATGGAGAAGCTTTCTTAAGAGAACAATTAGATTCCATTTTAAATCAAACCTATAAAAACTTAGAAATAATTATTTCTGATGATTGTTCAACAGACAATACGATAGAAATTATTAAAGAGTATCAAGATAAAGACAAAAGAATTGTTTTTCATCAAAATAAAAAAAACTTAGGTTTTGTTAAAAATTTTGAAAATGCCATATCGCTTTGTACAGGCGATTATATAGCTCTATCTGATCAAGATGATATATGGAAACCCAATAAAATAGAACTATTTGTCTCTCAGATAAAAGAAAATAGTTTAATCTATTCAAATGCTACTCTGATAGATAAAAATTCTAAAGAAAAAAATAAAAGCTTTATAAAAGAAGATAATATTCGTCAATGGAAATCAAATATCCCTTTTTTGCTTTATAATGTCATTTCTGGAAATACAATGATGTTTAAAAAAGAGTTATTAAACCATATATTACCATTTCCCAACAACATAACTTATCATGATTTTTGGATTGCTTTTGTTGCTTCTACTTATGGAACTATTACCTATACGCAAGAACCCATGATTTTTTATAGAAAGCACAGTGAACAGGTTACATTTAGTAAAAAACAGACTCACAAAAATTATCTTCAAAAACTTCAGCATAAAAAAGAAAATTTAATCAAACAAGCTAAAAATAAAATATATAATCTAAAAGCGTTTAGAACATTGTCAATATTAGATAATGATACAAAAAAAATACTTGACTTACTTATTTCGAATTATAGCAACTATGAAAATATTTATTTTAACACTCAGCTATATAATTTTTTAAAAAATAATGCAGATGCTATTTTTGTACAATATGATCCAAAAAAAAGAAAAAAACAGGCTTTTAGGCACTCCATTGGTCTGAAACTAAACGCTATAACTTTATATAGAATTTGAAAAAAACAAAGGGATGAAAGTGATTAACAAACAAAATACAGCTGTTATATGTCTCTCTCCTAACAAAGGTGGCTTAGAATTAGCATCTTTAAAACTCGCATTAATTTTGTCTAAATATATACACATAACACTTATAATCAAAGACAAAAGCTTTATGCATGAGCAGTGTTTAAATAACCAAGACTATAAAAATCTAAATTATAAGACTATATCTTTTAAGACCAACCTAAGCCCTTCAATAATATTCAATGCAAGAAAGATAGTTAAAAATAGTAATATTAAAAATGTTATTTTTGTGGGTGCATCTGAGTTGAAGTCGTTATATTTCTCTTTTTTAGGACTTGATATAAATTTAATAGTAAGACATGGAACTACAAAATCAACTCCAAAAAAAGATTGGTTTCATAGACTCATATATTCTGATGTGGCTTATCATGTAGCTATCTCTAAGCACCTCTCAAAAAATGTAAAAAAAATTATCCCATTTGGCAAAAAGAGTGAGCTTGTAACGATATACCCGTCAATGCCAAAAGCAATTTCAAATAAACAAAAAGTAGAAAATAAAGAGTTGAAACTACTTCATGTTGGTAGAATAACCCCAGGAAAAGGATTAAAAGAAGCACTTCAAGCTTGTGAAATTTTAAAACAAGATGATATAGATTTCACTCTTGATAGTTATGGAGGAATATCAGATAAGTATATTAATGAATTTGAATCTTTTTTAGATACACTTTCATATAAAGACTCTTTTCATCTTTGCGGCTTCACAAACAATATATATGACGAGTATCCAAAACATGACATTTTTATATTTCCTACAAAAGGTGAAGGTTTTGGAAATGTAATGATGGAAGCTATTTCACACGGTATAATTGTACTGGCTTTTGACAATACAGCTATAACGAACTTTAAAGAGATGGGTTTTCATATCCATTTAGTTGAAGATGCTAATGTAGAGGCTCTAAGTAAAAAACTATTATATATTGCTCAAAATTTAGAAAAAGAGAAACAACTAGCATTTGAAAATATAGAAAAAGCTAAAACTATTTTCTCGTCAGATCGTGAAGCTAATGAGTATCTTAAACTATTAAAATAAACCATTTGGAGCTTCAGTGGAAGAAAAAACATATATTTACAAGCAAGAACCAAGAAAAGAATTGTTAGAGCTAATTCCTTCTATAAATAGAGGTGGGGATATTCTTGAAATTGGAGCTGGTGCTGGAGACACTTTACTATACGCTAAAGAAAATGGTTTTGCTAATAATATATATGGTGTAGAACTATGTAAAATTGAAAATTCAAATCAAGATAATAAAATATTTTCAGATTTCATTATTGGAAATATTGAGACTATTGATTTACCTTTTGAAGACTCACAGTTTGATGTTATCTTGTGTGGAGATGTCTTAGAGCATTTAATAAATCCATATAAAACATTAGAGTCACTAAAAAAATATTTAAAACCTAATGGCGTAATAATAGCAAGTATCCCAAATATTCGTGAGTTTAAAACAATGAAAAAGATATTTTTTCAAGGTGATTTTAGATATGAAGACTCTGGTATTTTAGATAGAACTCATTTACGATTTTTCTGTAAAAAAAATATTATAGAACTCTTTGAAGAGCAAAACTTTAATATAATAGACATAGTCAGTAGTAACAAAGGATTAGCTGTGAGATATCTTAAACGACTGCGAGTTTTTAAGCTTTTTTTACAAATGTTTTTTGAAGAATTTGTAACTATTAGATATTTTGTAGTGGCTTCAAAGAAGTAGATATTTAATCTTGTTTATATCTATTTCTTTATCCATAGCTTCATTCCAAACCTACACGCATCATAAGAGTAAGGCACTAATTCTCTAGCAAGGTTTAAATAATACCTAGCTCGTGTGTAGTTTCTCTTTTTGTAATGTTCACGAACACGGGCAAGATATAGAATACTTTTACCTTTTTTTATATATTTTTCTGATGCACCTTTTAAGTTTTTTGCATAATCAACTGTATAAAGTTGTGCATAAAAAAGCTTATATGAAGATGCACTCTTAAATATTGACTCTGAATAGACTCTATAACTTCCTAATATTTCAGGGATAACACACACTTTTCCATATTGAGTTTTTATCATGTGGGCAAGTTTATCGTGAAGCATTAAGTTGTGAGGGATGCTATAAAAATGTTCATCTAAACAAGCACCTCTGTACATATTAGAGCTATTTATAATATGGTTTTGTCTAATAATATCATTAATTGTACCTGTTGTCGCACTTTTAGCTTTTGTTTTTCCTGTAATATTTCCTTGTTTATCTATAAAATTCACAAGATGATGAACCATAGCACACTCTGGATGTTTGTCTAAAAAATCAACTTGCTTTTGCAATTTACCTTCAAGCATTAAATCATCACCATCAAGATGAGCTATGTATTCTCCTTTAGCCTCTCTAGTGGTCTCTATATAGTTACCAGTATGTCCTAGATTTTTTTCTCTATAGATAGGTTTAATAATATTAGGATATTTTTCTACATATTTTTGTATAATTTCTGGTGTTTTATCAGTAGATGCATCATCGCCTACAACTATTTCAAAAGGCACATTTATCTTTTGACTTAAAATACTATCTATTGTTTCTTCAATGAAATTTTCTTGATTATAAGTAATAACAGTTACACTTAACTTTATAGTTTGTTCTTTATTCATGCTGACTTAACCCCTCATCACAAACATACTTCTTCTCTTTTTTATTTTTATTAAATCTATCCCACTGTTCTTGTGATGTAGGGTTGTCTTGTTTTTTATGATACAAATGAAAAGTATTTGCTACATTTTTACAAGAGTGAAGCTTAAGTCCATAAGCACGAAAACGCCAATCTAAGTCCATATCATCAGGCAAAGACGACTCTCCATAGCTTTCATCGAAACCATTTATGTTAAGCATAGCTTCTTTATAACAAGAAAAATTACAGCCTATAAGGCTTGTATTTCGTTTTCTATTTGCCATAAATTTTTTATATATTAAAGAGTTGGCATCTATATGTATGCCTTGCTCAAACCTTGCATTTCTGTCAAACATTAAGCCAAACCCTAAGAAAAAGTAAAATTTTTCTAGAGTATATGACAAGAGTGTTTTATCTCTAAACTTTTTAGTAAGTTCCGCATTTAAATTCACTCTTCTTCCAGCTAAAACTCTATCTTTTTGAGCCAAATCAACATGCCCTTGTACAAAAGTAGAGTAAGGAATAATATCTCCATCTAAAAATATCAAATACTCTCCACTAGATGCTAAGATGCCATTGTTTTGAGATCTAGACTTTCTAACACCTTTGTCTTCTTGATAAGTGTGTTTTACATCTAAGTCTTCTATAGATGCTACATAGTTTTTCATCTCAATTGAATTATTGTCTTCTGCAACAACAACTTCAAAGTTTTTATAAGTCTGTTTTTTTAACGCTCTTATCATTAAGTCTAAGGATTCAATATCTTTGTAAACCGCAATTATTATACTAACTTTCAAACCAACTCTTTTAAAATATCTTTTAATTTCTCAAACTGCAATTCATTTGAAAACTTTTTCTTACACTTTTCTTGTCCTGCTTTTGCAATGCTTTTAGTTAGTTCTAAATTACCAATTAATTTCTCTATTGCCATAGCCAAGCTTTCAAAATTTTCACTCTCAAAAAGTAAGCCTGTTTTTTCATCATCTATTATCTCTACAACTCCGCCACTATTTGCACCAATAACAGCAGTACCTACTTGCATCGCTTCTATAAGAACAAGTCCAAAGGTCTCACGCTTAGATGCAAGAACAACGGCATCACAAACTTGGTAAAAATGATGTGGATTTTTCATAAAACCTAAAAAGTGAATGTTGTTTTCTAGTCCTCTCTCCACAACATCTCTCTTTAGCATCTCTAAGTATGACTCTTTCATAGCGTGACCTACAAAGTAAGCCTTTGCATCTATACCTTGTTTTACCAAAATATCAACCGCTTTTATAAGTAGATGTTGTCCCTTAGCTTCATTTATGCGTCCAACCATTCCAATGTTAAAACTTTTTTCATCAAAACTTAGCTCTTCTTTTAAGCTTTTTACTTCATGAGCGTTTAGCATCTCTGGTTTGTCTGAACCCATATATAAAACCTCAATGTTTGGTCTTACACTCTTTGGTATAAACCTCTTAAGTTGCTCTTTAACTTGGTAAGTAACAGGCAACATCAAGTCTATGTTTTTATACATATACCTATGATAAAAATCATCTTTAAATCTTGTCATAGTCATATTTCTAGTTTGTATTATCTTAGGTTTTGTTTTTGATAAAAGCTTTGCAAGTACCACAAAAAGCATATCTTTTGTCCAGTGAAAATGAATGATATTAACACTATTGTTGTCAATAATTTTTGCTAATTTTTTCGCAGCACCATACATAAAAAGATTTGATGATTTTTTAATGATTTTATAATTATCAAATTTATCATAGTATTGTTCTAATTTTGAATCTTCGTTTATAATGCTTATCACATTAAAGTCATCTCTTAAAGCTTTTGCCGATCTAAGCATATAAAGTTCAAGTCCACCAAGATCTGGAGACATGCATAGTTCTATAATGTTTTTTTTATTCATATGCTTCATCTACAAAGTAGCATCCGCATTTTTTAACACTGACTTTATATCAAATATAACTTTGTTATCATTATTTATGTTTAATGTTTTGTATTTATCATGAGCTACCGCTAATACAATAGCTTCATAGTCATCAAAATCATATTTTTCTTTTATAGCGATGGAATACTCTTTCATAACAATATTTTTATCAACCCAATAGTCAGCGATATCGACTTTGCAACCATATTCCTGCATCTCTTTTACAATATCTATAACTTTTGTATTTCTAATATCAGGACAGTTCTCTTTAAAAGCCAGTCCTAGTATTAAAACTTTAGACTTACTGATATTCATCCCTTTTTTTATCATTAACTTTATAGTTCTCTCAGCAACATATTTTCCTATTGAATTATTAATTTGTCTTGCACCAAGTATAAGATTTGGTTTATATCCAAGTTCTTGGGCTTTGTATGTTAAATAGTAAGGATCAACACCTATACAATGCCCACCAACTAGTCCTGGAGTTAATTTAATAAAGTTCCATTTTGTAGCCGCCGCTTCAAGAACCTCTTTTGTATTAATTTGCATAGCATTAAAAATCATTGCCAGCTCATTAACTAATGCAATATTAACATCCCTTTGTGTATTTTCTATTACCTTACTTGCTTCTGCTACTTTAATTGAAGACGCTAAGAATGTACCTGCTGTTATGATTGATTTGTAAAGTTCATCTACCTCTTTAGCAACTTCTGGAGTGCTTCCACTAGTAACTTTTAATATTTTAGTAACTGTATGTTCTTTATCACCAGGGTTAATTCTTTCAGGAGAATACCCACAAAAAAAGTCTTTGTTAAACTTTAATTTACTTATCTTTTCAAGTTCAACAACACATACATCTTCCGTAACACCAGGATAAACAGTAGATTCATATATAACAATATCATCTTTGCAAAGCACTTTTCCTACTAATTGTGAAGATTTTATTAACGGTGTTAAGTCTGGATGATTGTCTTTGTTTATCGGAGTTGGAACAGTTATTATATATATACTTGCATCTTTAATCATTTCTATATTCGTTGTATATTTTATATTTTTTGTTATTTTCTTTAATTGTAATGCATCTAATTCTAAAGTTCTGTCAGTATTATTATTTAACTCGTTTATTCTACTTTCATCTATATCAAAACCAATAACCTCATAGTTGTTTTTTGCAAAGGCATGAGCTAATGGAAGCCCAACATAACCTAACCCTACTATACATATTTTTTTCATTTACTTTCCTGTTTTTGGATTATTTTTCTGCATCTCTAATATTAAAGCATACTTCATATATGAACTAAATGCTGATATCACTGCAACATTCCAACCATCTACTCCATGAAACATGCCACCTTTTAAAACAAGTGCTTTAAACAAAGCTCCTATTCCATGTAAAAATGGATCAAAAGATGAAGCTCTTTTACCATCTTCGTAAGATATTCTAGCACCACGAGTTATAAACTTGTGCGTAGTTTTTATCATATGCGAGTAATCATCATAAGAGTAGTGAAGCATATCGGCATCTAGTGCTTTTATATTTTTACTCTCAACTTTTGCGTGTCCGCCTACAGTTGAGTAGCCACATTTTTGGCGGTTATAAAGTCTTGTTACCCTATCTGGATACCAAAGCTTTATAAAATTTTTACCGACAAATGTTTTTCTTGCAAAAGAAAAGGCTTCATAAGAAGTAGCATCTAAATCTAAGTTTTTTATAGCCTCTATCGCATTTGCATCTAGTCTCTCATCAGCATCTATGCTTAGTATCCAATCATTTTTAGCCAGAGGTACACCAAAAGCTTTTTGCCCACCATCACCAAGGTACTCTTGTTTTACAACTTTAGCACCTAAAGACTCTGCTATCTCACAAGTTTTGTCACTACTTAGCGAGTCTATAACTAGGACTTCATCACAGACTTCTTGGACTGATTTTATAACATCTTCTATATTTTTTTCTTCATTAAGTGTAATAATATTTGCAGTAATTTTCATGCTCTAATTTTACCACAGTAAACTTTCGATACAATTTCATCAGGAGTTTTAATGATACTTTTTTTACTGTTTATAGTTTTAATTGCTTATTTATTTATAGTTTTTAAAAGAGCAAAGAGATACAAATACAACACTTCAAACGATTATCTGTATAATCTAGATAAAGCCATTATTTCAAACCTTAAACTAGACAATAACAAACTCGAACTACCAAATAACTACAAAGAATTTGATTCACTTTTTTTAAAAATAAATCTCTCTTTTAATTTACTTTCATATTTTTTAAAACCTTACATAAAAATTGAAAATAAAAAATATTTTTTTGAATATGGTGCTAAAGGAGTTAGATATTTAAATCTATCTCACATTGCAAATAACAGAGTTAAAATCACAACAAAAAATATCACTCTATCAAGAATAGATGCAGCTCTTTATGGTTATAAAAACAGTATAGATTTATCTAAAAAAATTCTTATACTCGCACCTCATGCTGATGATGCAGAGATAGCTGCTTTTGGACTTTATAAAATGGCTAAAGATGTAACCATTGTTACTACTACTATTGGGGAGCATGGATTATGTAATTATTGCGATATTTACAACAGTGACAGATTAATAAATTCACTCAAAAAAGCAGAGCTTAGAACAGTAGATGCACTCACGACTCCTCTACTTGGCAATGTAGAGATGAAGAATTCTCTAACTCTGGGATATTTTGGTGGCTCTTTAAAATGGATGAGTGAAAATCAAGGTAAAAAAGCTTCTTCGTATGTAGATGGTTTTAATAATATGAATGCATTTAGAAAAGTATCTCACGCAAATGTAAAACTACCATTAGAAGTGGAGCCAACTTATGAAGCCTTTTTAAATGACTTAAAAGAGATTATCACTCAAATTAAGCCAGATATTATCATTACACCTCATCCAACAATAGATAGTCACCAAGACCATAAACATACTACTATTGGTCTAATCAAAGCGATGGAGAGCTTAAACTTTAGTAGTAAATTATTGCTATATACAAACCATTTAGAACTTAGTGAGACTTACCCTGTCGGCAATATAAACTCTTCAATTAGTTTACCACCAAACCGAAGAGAGTTTTATTTTGATTCTATTTATTCTTTTGAATGTAATACCGAGATGCAAACAGATAAGTTTTTTGCCCTAGAATCTATACATGATTTGAGAGATTCTTTAGTCTTTTTTTCTATAAAAAGAGCGTTAAAACATTTAAACAGATTAGTCAAAAGAAAAATAACAGGAAAAGATAACAGCTACTTTAGAAGGGCTATTAGAGCAAATGAACTGTTTTTTGTAGTTGAGAGTAAAAATATTTTTAAATTTTTAAAATCTCAACACTAAATTCACTGAAACTATCTATATCTAAAACTTTTTTAACCTTTTTATTATCACTTACAGATTCCAAAATATCTCCAACTCTAGCTTCTTTATGATTTGCTCTAAAACTCTTTTTATATTTTTTATTCATTATCTCAAACAAATCATTTATTGATGTCTTTTTTGATGTCCCCAAACAAAACACTTCACCAGATATTCCTTTTTTATTCATAGCTTTTATATTAACTTTTGCGATATCTTTTACATATATAAAATCTCTATATTGTTCACCATCACCATGTATTGTGGGACATTCATTATTTTTAAACATATTATCAAATATTGATATTACACCACTATAATCACTTGTAGCAAGTTGTCTTTGACCATATACATTAAAGTATCTTAATACCACTGTTTCTACTTTATATAGTTCACTATAAAGTTTCATATATTGTTCAACAATCAATTTTTCATAACCATAAGGAGATATTGGTTTAACTATTGAGTTTTCATCTTTTGGCAGTGTCGGTTCATCACCATAAACAGCTGCACTACTTGAGAAGACTACCCTTTGAATATTGTTGAGTCTGGCACTTTCCAATATATTTAAACTTCCTGTTATATTTACACTATTTGTATAAAGAGGGTCTTGTATAGACTCTTGAACAGAAACAACAGCGGCTAAATGGTAAACCTGCTGTATATTATTATCTTTCATTATTTGTTTTAAAATGTCATAATCTCTTATGTCCATTTTAGTAAAATTGAATCTGTCTTTTTTATCTATAGAGTTTATGAAATCTATATTATTTTGTGAACCACTATAAAAGTTATCAATACCAAAAATATAATTTTCACTATCAGTTAAAAGTTCCTCTATCAAATGAGAAGCTATGAAACCTGCTGCACCTGTTACTAATATATTCATCTATACCTCGTTGTTAATATATTTTTTTATGTACACATCTACTATAAAAGAAGGCGAAAAACTCTTAATATATTTATCAAAATCCCATTTTTTTTCTTCTTCTATAGTTTCAAGCATTTTTTTAGCAAAATCTTCAACACAAAAGTCAACTAAATAATTTTTTAATTCATCTCTCATTATATCTTTGACCCCACCTTGTGATTTAGTCGAAATGATTTTTGTTTCATTTGCCAATGATTCTATCACTACTGTAGGCAATCCTTCTGCCCTTGATGTTAAGGTAAATAATTGAGCATTTGAAACCCATGGAAATGGATTACTCAATAAACCTAAAAGTTTTACATGTGAAGAGAGTTTAAGCTCCTCTATTTTAGCATTTATATTTTTCATATCCGGACCATCACCGATTATAACTAATGCAAGAGTAAGACCAAAGTTATTCCTTGCATAACTATATGCTTCAAGTAAAAAAGAGATATTTTTATTAGGTGTTATTCGTCCTACACTTACAATGTACTTTTCTTTTATATCAGGGATGTATTCATTTGCTTTTTTTCTAATTGACTCAATATTTATGGGATTGTTAACAATTTCCACAGATTTAGCTACTACAGATGTAGATTTTAAAACCTCTAAAATCTTATCTCGAACACCGCTTGAAACTCCTGCTAAGTTTTTACCTGAATAGACACACTTAATATATAACTTATCTAAGCTTGATTCATGTCTTATAAACACACTCTCAACCATTTGCACAACTCTATCATCTTTATATGGCCAAATAAGCTCAAAGGTACCATGTCCACGCATGATGATAAGGTCAAGTTTTCCATACTCTTTTTCTAGTTTTTTAAGCTTATACTTAAATACAGGAGCTAAAAGAATACCATTATATATAAAAAACGAACCTCTGAAGATACCACTTAGTAATTTTGCAAAAACACCTAATATAGCACCGATAATAGTAATTCTAAGTAACTTATCTAAATTAAAATGATGAAAATGTACACTTTTTTTTGGAGTAAATACTCTATTTTTATCTTTGAAATATATGAGATGAGACTCATGACCTGCATCTGCAAATGCTTCACTAAGGCTTACTGCTACTCGTTCCATCCCACCTATTTTTAAACTTCTAACTACTACCGCTACTCTCATTCTTACCTCTTGTAATAAAATGGTATAATAGCATATCACATATAAAGAGAAGACTTTTGTCACATAAACTAATCCTAAATCCTAAATTCAACAATTTCAAAGAGACTCTACTAAATATCCAAGATGTCTTTAACTCTTCAGGTAACAGCATCCATAAAGCAAGAAATGAACTTAAAATCATAAACTTAAATGGTATAAAATGTGTTGTAAAATCTTTTAAAGTGCCTCATATTATTAACAAAGTTGCATATACTTTTTTTCGTGAGGGCAAAGCAAAAAAATCATATTTAAATGCTATAAAACTTATGGAACTAGAAGTTAATACTCCTGAGCCTATCGGAATTATAGAGTTTTTTGATTTTGGACTAATAAGTGAAAGTTACTTTATATCTGTTTATGAGCCTTATGATTTTACCATTCGTGAAGTTTTTCATCACAAAGTAGAGAATCACACAGAAGTTTTAAAAGAGTTTGTAAAATTTACTTATGAGATTCATCAAAAAAATGTCTGGCATGTTGATTATTCTTTAGGAAATATACTAATCACAAAACAAGAAGACAATAGCTTTAAATTTTCACTTGTAGATATAAACAGAATGGAGTTTAAAAACATCTCACCTAAAGAAGGTCTAAAAAACTTTAACAAATTTTGGGCAAAAGATGATAATGACTTAATAACTATTGCCAAAACCTATGCCTTGCTTGCAAATTTAGATGAAGAAAACGCTATAAAAACAGTAGTAAATGAAGCAAAATCTCTTGAAGCAAAAGTTAATTTAAAAAGAAAATTAAAGGGAAGATAGTCTCTCTTTTACCTCTTTAAACAACTCTTCTCTTTTTTCTTGGTCTTTTGGTATCATAAAATTTTGTTGCAACTTTTCATCCCCAATACCTTTCCATCTCTTTGAGCTTGCAAAAAGAGTGTCTGCAAAGAAGGTCATTGTCGGAGTTCCAACCAGAGATGCTAAGTGATAGGTTCCTGTGGAAGTGCTAACAAAGAGTTTGAAGTTGCTTATGAGTTTTGCAAAGTAGTTTATGCTCTCTTGTGAGAAGTAACACACAACATTGTAGTGCATAAATCTGTTTTGCATCTCTTCGTATAGTTCTTTTTCATCTGGTCCGAATGTCAGTACAACTTGGTATCTGTTTTCTATGAGAACTGCGTGTATTAACTCTTCATACTCGTCTAGGTTCCAGTTAGCATCTGATGAGCCACCAAAGCCTACATGAAAGGCTATTACTTCTTTTTCTATGTCATTATTTATGCAAAATATTTTATAGATCTCTTTTGCATCACTAAATTTTAAAAGAGGTTTTTTATAGCTTAGATCTATATCACTAAAGAGTTTTTTTGTTAGTTCTAAGTTGTACTCAAACTCAGCCATTTTCACTTCACTTCGTCTTTGTTTAACTCTATGAGTATAAAATATTTGAGCTATTTTTGTAGCTGGGGCTATTCGTTTTGAGATGCCAGAGAGAAGTTGAACAACAGCTATACGAGTGTTTGAAAAAAGAGTTATACTTGCATCTATTTTTAAAGAACGAAGCTCAGTTGCAAAGCTAAAAATACTTTGTCCGCTATCAACTATAACCTCATCTATGAACTCACATGAAAGAGCTAAGGTTTTGTTTAATGGCGCCACACAAGCTATGATTTTATTATCTGGATTGTAGTGTTTTAAAACATACATCGTTGGAAGTGCAGTTATAAAATCACCTAGCTTATCGGTTCTGCATACTAAGATATTCAAGTTTTACTTCACACCTATTTGAATATACTCAAAACCATACTCGCTCATTTTATCTTTACTAAACTGGTTTCTTCCATCAAAGAAAACTGCCTCTTTTAGTAGTTTTTTCATCTCGCTAAAGTCAGGACTTCTAAACTCTTGCCACTCTGTTACTAAGATGAGTGCATCTGCACCTTTTAGAACATCATACTTTGCATCTACATAAGATACTTTGTCATTATCTTTTAGGTAAAAGGTCTCTGCTTCATGCCTAGCTTTTGGGTCATATGCTACAACTTTCGCTCCTCTGCTTGTTAGCTCATTTATGATAGTAATTGAACTTGCTTCTCTCATATCATCTGTTTCAGGTTTAAAACTAAGTCCCCAAACCCCAAAAGTTTTTCCACTCAAGTTTTCGCCATACTTTGCTATGACTTTGTTCGATATTACATATTTTTGATCCAAGTTTACTGCTTCTACAGCATCGAGTATTCTAGGGCTATATCCAAAATCTTTTGCTGTTTTTGCTAACGCTAGTACATCTTTTGGGAAACAACTTCCACCATATCCACAACCTGGATATATAAAACTGTAACCTATACGGCTATCACTTCCGATGCCGTTTCTTACCTTGTTTATGTCCGCTCCAACTCTCTCGCAAATTTGACTCATCTCATTCATAAAAGATATTTTAGTTGCAAGCATTGCATTTGCTGCATATTTTGTCATCTCAGCACTTTTAATATCCATAGCAATAAAGCGATCATGATGTTTCATAAAAGGAGCATAGAGTTCTCTCATAATATCCATAGCTTTTTGACTGTCTGCTCCAATAACAACACGATCTGGATGTAAAAAATCTTTTACTGCAGCACCCTCTTTTAAAAATTCTGGATTTGAAACTACAGCGAACTCTATATTTAAGCCTCTTTTATCAAGTTCAGTTTGTATTGTAGCTCTAACCTTATCTGCTGTTCCAACTGGTACAGTAGATTTATCTACTATTACCGTATAGCTTTCTATTGACTGACCTATTGTTTTTGCAACTTCTAAAACATATTTTAAGTCTGCACTTCCATCTTCACCCATTGGAGTTCCAACAGCTATAAAAGCTATATTAGAGCTTTTGATGGCACTACTTGAATCTGTTGTAAAATCAAGAGTTTTGTTTTTATAGTTTTCAATTGTCATATCTTCTAAGCCAGGCTCATAGATTGGAATGATGCCTTGCTTTAGCTCCTCAATCTTCTTTGCATCTATATCAACGCAAACAACTGAATTTCCCATCTGAGCAAAGCAAACTCCACTAACTAAACCTACATAACCTGTTCCTATAACTGAAATCTTCATAAACAATCCCTAAAAATTTAATTTAGGGATTTTACCTTAAAAAGGTTATAATCCGCCTTATTTTTATCAGGATTTACTTTGCAATTTAAAAACAGATACTCTCAGGTTTTATGGGCTTTATTTTACTCATTATTGATTTTTACATTTATAAGGTTGTATTTTTACCTCTCTTATTTAGACTATTTTAGTGACTTAGACCTCATCGAGACTCTCATGTCTTTTTTCATGGGTGTAAGAGTTGACATAGCTCTTATTTTTACCTTTACTTCCCTCATTTGGCTAGCCCTCCTCTTACCTTTTAAGTTTACTACAAACAGAGCTTATAGATCTACTTTAGGTCTTCTTTGGGGAGCTATTCTTGGTGCTATAATCTTTTTTAACATTGGCGATATTTTATATTTTGGATTTGTAAACAGACACTTAAACAACGAGCTTAGCCTCATAGGTAACGATGTTGGGATCTTGGTTGATATGGTTGTAGATTTTTACCTTTTAGAAACTCTTCTCTCAACGATTTTATACTTTTTTATAGTTTATCTTTTTTATAAACTCTTTCATGTGGAGTTAAAAAACAAAAAGATCTCTAAAGCGGAGTGGATAACTCCACTTCTTGTTATTATCATCGCTTTTGTTGGCATAAGAGGAAAGCTAGATGGGATCTCTTTTGGAACTTCTGATGCATTTGCAGTAAATAAAGTCTCCTCTGGTAACCTAGCTTTAAATGGCTTTTTTTGTTTTTATAGAGGAGGAACAATTAACAGCGTAGATCACTCAGCAGTAGCTCCAGATCTAGCCATAAAAAGAGTCAAAGAGTCTCTGAGTTCAGATAAGTTTGAGTTTATAGATGACGACTATCCACTTATGAGAAAAAGTACAAGCGCAACTAAAAAAGAGTACAACATAGTGATAATTATGATAGAGAGTCTTAGTGCAAAGTATGTAGATGCCTTAGCAAAGAACGACTTTAAAGTCACTCCAACTCTTGATAAACTAGCAAACGAGGGCCACCTATATACAAACTTTTTTGCAAATGGACAGAGATCTCAAGAGGGCATCACTAGCATCTACACAGGGATGACTCAAAGTGTAGGTTTTGAAAATCTAGGGGAAGGCTTGGAGCTTTACAATCCCTCATATCTTGGAGCTATCGCACACAAAAATTATTATAGCACCCTTGCTATGCAGAGCTCTGATAGAGGCTCTTTTAGGGTAGATAAGCTTAGTTCACTAGCTGGATTTAGAGAGTATTATGGGGCTGAAGATATTGCTCATAGTGGAAGTGAAAAAGGCAAACCAAACTATGGAGTTTGGGATGGAGACAGTTTTAGGTTTTTAAGCTCAAAATTAAAAGATAAAAAAGAGCCATTTCTCAGCTTTATATTCACTGCTTCAACGCACTCACCTTACTATTCGCCTGGGAGTAAGTGGGAGAAATATCCACACGATACACACTCAGAAAATGGCTTTTTAAACACTCTTTACTATGTTGATACTCAGATAGATGAATTTATGAAAGAGTCAAAAAAAGAGCCTTGGTTCGATAACACAATCTTTATCTTTACAGCAGATCACACAAACCATACAAAACTACAAAATGCTAAGGAGATAAAGCCTTCAGGAGTACATCTCGAAGAGTTTCATGTACCTCTTATCATATACGCCCCAAAGATTATAGAGCCTAAAATAGATGGCATGATTTCATCTCATAATGATCTTATCCCAACCATCATCGACCTACTTGGCTGGCAAGATCCTTTTTCTACCATAGGAAACTCCCTCTTAGATGAGAGTGTTAAAAAGAGATTTGCTTATGTCAAGATGGGCAATATTATCGGTTTAAGTGATGAAAATGGCTCTATCTACTACAATTTTAAAAATTTAGTTAGTAAAAAAGGCTCCATAAGTGAAGAAAACCAACAACTTCTTCTTAGTATAGACTCCGCTCAAGCACACTTGCTTAAAAACTCTAAGTGGATGAAAAAAGATTGAAAGAGCCTTTTAAATGGGATGAATATTCCGACCAACCAGCACAACTAAAAGATAGAGCATTTAAGAAAAAGATGCGAAAGCGTGAGTCTCTCTCTTTTTTAAAAACATTTCTAATCTCACTATTTGTCTTTCCAGTCTCTATAGTTGCTACACCCTATATAAGAAGAAAACATGTGGCATCAAAGAGTTTTTTCTCCATGGGAGTTGATTATCAAAGAGAGAGCGAGGAGAGTTTAAAACTCTTAGATGAACTTGGAGTTGAGCGCATCTTAGTTAGACTTAAACTTTGGGAGCTTGGTACTATACCTGAGCTAAAAGAGTTTTTACAAAAAAACAAAAAGAGAAAAGTTATCTTAAAAATCCTTCAAGATAGGGAACATGTAGAGGATTTAGAACTTTTAGAAAAAGACCTAAGAACTATCTTTGCATCTCTTAGTGGGCTTGTTGATATTTATGAGATTGGTTCAACCATCAACAGAGCAAAATGGGGCTTTTTTAGTGTTGATGAGTATAACCATTTTTATAAAGTAGCTTATGATTTAAAGCAAAGTGAGTTTAAAGATATAAAACTTATCGGTAGCGGAGTTATAGACTTTGAGTTTCACTTCTCAGCTCACACTCTTTTTAACTTTTTTAGCTACAAATATGATGGCGTAGCATCCTTGCTTTATGTAGATAGACGTGGTGCACCTGAAAATACTCAATTAGGCTTTAATCTCTCAGATAAGATAGCATGGCTTAGCACTATGGTTTGGCTCTCTCCAAAGAGCAAACATGCACTTCACATCACTGAGACAAACTGGCCCATCAGTAACACTGCACCTTACGCTCCTACAAGCGAATTTGAGTGTGTGAGCGAAAAACTCTATGCCGACTATATGCTTCGCTACAACCTTTTAGCCTTTGCATCTCAGCAAGTTGACTCTCTCTCATGGCATCAGCTCATAGCCGCTGGTTATGGCTTGGTTGACAACAGAGAGGGTTTAAGAAAAAGAGAGGCTTTTGAGGTCTATAAATTTATGCTAAAAAACCTAAAAGATGCACAGTTTTTAAGACTTGATATAAAAAGAGGCTACTATATATTTCAATGCTTAGTAGATGATAAACTACTCCAAATCCACTGGTCTCTAAAGGATACAACCTTAAAAAATGAAGAGTATTTTAGTGTCTTTTGCATGAGTGGAAAAAGCATAAAAGACGAAACTCTAAATATTGGCTCATCCCCAATCTATATATATATCAACGACTCGGTATAATTGCAAGCATGAATAAAAAATATTTAAATGTAAAACTCTACTTCTGGCTCCTTTTTGTCTTATGTTCCATCATCTTTGTAACATTTCCACAGATTGATATCCTTATCGCATCTCTTTTTTATAATGGAGAGACTTTTTTTATGAATGGAACTCTTATAGAAGAGTTTTTCTATTACTCTGTTAAGCCATTAATCATCATCTTAGGATTTTCAACACTTCTAATCTATACATATAATCGTATTTTGAAAAAAAACATTTTAAATGTCAATACAAGAGTAGTTATATATATAGTATTAGCCCTAAGCATTGCTCCAGCTTTTATAGTAAATGCAACTTTAAAAGACAACTGGGGAAGAGCCAGACCAGCACAAGTTGTCAACTTTGGAGGAGAAAAAGAGTTTACTCCAGCCTTTGTTATAAGTGATCAAGATGGCTACTCTTTTTCCTCTGGTCACGCCGCTGCTGCTTTTAGTCTTTTAGGTTTTGCACTCTTAGCTAGGAAAAATAAGCAACTATTTATAAACATAACACTTCTTTATGGATCTCTTGTTGGTCTTGCTAGAATCTCAGCAGGCGGGCATTTCTTTAGTGATGTAGTCACTTCATTTTTCATAGTATATATAGCCACTCATATCTTTTACAAACTAGTCTTTAAAGAGGAGTGCTAATCATGCATAAAAATCAATTTACGCAAATATTTTCGTTACTCTTGTTTAGTTTTATAGTCCTTATGGCTATAAGACTAACTCTATACAACTTCTACATTGAGGACTTTACAGACCTAAGCACTACAGAGTTTTATGCTTCGCTTTTTATGGGCTTTCGTGTAGATATGATAACGATTTTCACTTTCTCTTCTGTCTTTATTTTAGCTCTTATGTTTCTTAAAAAAACTACATACAGAGCAATAGTAGCGCTTGCTTGGGCAGCTATTTTAAACACTATCTTTATAATTAGCTTTAGTGATGTTCTCTATTATGACTATATTCACAGGCACATCTCAAACGAGATTTTTCATCTAGGTGATGATATGGATATCATTATCGGCATGGCGTTTGGCTCGATGCTTTTTTATACTCTTGGTGCATTTGTTTTAAGCGCTTTGTTTTTATACTCTGTTTATAGATTTTTCTCTTATAAGCCAAAAGAGTTTATCTCTTCAAAGAAGTTAGCAATATTTTCTCTTATGACTATTTTAGTTATGTTCATTGGCATCAGGAACAACTTAGGAGGCAAGAGTTTTGGAAGCAGTGATGCATATGCTGTAAACAAGGTAAGCAGCGGAAACTTAGCACTAAATGGCTTTTTTACAATCTACAGAACCGCTAAAAAAACAGCTAATCATAAGCTTATGAACCTCAAAGATGCCATAGAGATAAGCAAAGGAGCACTCAAAACTCCAAATGCACCCTTTATAGATAAAGAGTATCCACTACTTCGCAAATATCCCTTTAAAGATGTCCAAAAATACAATGTTGTTATAGTTTTATTGGAGTCTTTTGGAGCTGAACATATAGATGGATTTACTCACTACAAAGAGTTAAATGTCACACCATACTTGAAAAAATTAAGCCAAGAGAGTTTAAAGTTTACAAATTTCTACTCAAATGGCTACCGTTCAATCTTTGGTATAACCTCTATCTTTACAGGTATAACCATTCCAGCAGGAGCACAATATCTAGGCAAAGGTTTAGAGCTTTCGACTCTAAGTTATCTTGGAGGTGTTGCAAAAGAAAATGGTTATTCTACTCTTTCTATGCAAGCATCGAACAAGCGTTCATATAGAGTAGATGCCGTTAGCGCAATATCTGGTTTTGATGAGTATTATGGTGCAGAAGATATGCCAAATGTTGAAGAAGTTGATGCTGGAAGAGAACCGCTTACTGGAACATATGACTTTAATATGTTTGATTTTTACCATAAAAAACTAAACACTATGAAGGAACCTTTTTTAGGTTTTGCATTTACTAGTACTTCTCACTCAGACTTTCATCTGCCTAGTGCAAAGTTCGAGAGATATCCACACGACCTTCAAAACTATAATGGAGCTCTAAACGCTTATATTTATACAGATGATGCCGTAAGACGATTTATGGAGGGTGTCAAAAATGAACCATGGTTCGATAGAACTATATTTATCTTTACCTCAGATCATGGAAGCGGAGATGCACTAAATCCAATTGCAAGAGAGTATCGTCCTGATGACAAAGCAAAAGCGGCAATAGAACATTTTAGGATACCTCTTATCATCTACGCTCCAAAGATTTTTGAGCCACAAGAGATTACAACTCTAGGTGGACATAATGATATCTTTCCTACTATTGTTGATATGTTGGGGCTAAAAGCCGAGATAACAACCATGGGAAGTTCACTCTTTGATAAAGATATAGATGAAAGATTTGTCTATTTTTACGCTGGAAATCTTATAGGGCTTATCACAAACAGTGGCTATATAAAGTACAATTTTAAAGATATAGTTGAACAAGATGCGCAAGATGAGAGCGTTTTAGCTAAGATGAAAAGACTCCTTTTTGCAGTAGATACAGCAGAAGCCCAGCTTTTAGAAAAAAACAGATGGGCAAAATGAGAATATTAATCATTTTACCAAACTGGTTAGGAGATGCCATCATGGCTACTCCAGCCATTGAACTTTTGGCAAAATACTACCATAATCCTAGATTTATCTTTGTTGGCAGCCACGTTAGCATCGAAGCATTGAAACATCATCCACTATGTGAAAAGGCTATTGTAGATGAGACAAAAAAAGCGCCAAACAGATTATTGGCCACTTACAAACTAGCTCGCGAGTTAGGAGAATTCCATCTAGCTATAAGCTTTAGAAACCAACTTCATGCAAGCTTACTTTTACGATTTACTAAAACTGTCGTTTGCATCTCAAGACGCTCATGGCACTCTATTTTTCTACTCTCTCACACTTTAGATATAAAGACCAATCAGCATCTTGTAAAACAGTATGCCCAGCTTGCGATGTGTGATGTAGATGGTTGGGACAAAGAAGTTCCAAGACTGAAGCTCTTTATTGAGCCAAGAATCTTTGATAAACCTACTTTAGGTATAAATGCAGGAGCTACTTATGGGAGTGCTAAACGCTGGTACCCACAGAGGTTTGCAGAAGTGGCAAGTGAGTTTTCAAACAAGTACGACATCATAATCTTTGGCGGACCAAATGAGATAGATATGGCAGATGAGATAGAGTCGCATCTTGCCTCTTATGGAGTGCAAAATTACAAAAATCTAGCAGGAAAAACTAGCATAAAAGAGCTTTGTGCAAACATAGCAGGCTGCTCTTTGTTTGTTACAAATGATAGTGGACCTATGCACGTGGCAGCTGCATATCAAGTCCCAACTGTCGCAATTTTTGGGCCAACAAGACACAAAGAGACTTCACAGTGGATGAATGAAAAAAACAGACTTATAAGACATGAGATGGAGTGTTCACCATGTATGAAACGAGAGTGCCCGCTTAAGCATCATGAGTGCATGAAGAGCATAACAGCTGAAGAAGTCATAGATGCGATAAAAGACATGGATTTATAAGTGTATGACTACCTTATAGTTGGAGCAGGAGCAGCAGGCTGCGCTATCGCTCATTTTTTAAAAAAAGCTGGCAAAAGTGTAGCCATTATAGACAGAGATGGAATAGCATCTGGAGCAAGTGGAGCTGCTGGTGCATTTCTTTCACCTCTTGCTGGAAAAAAAAACCTTTATAACTCTTTTGTAAATGACTCTCTTAGCTTTTCTTTAGATTTTTATGAAAAGCTCTCAAGCGAATCTTTTATAAAAAAAGGAGTTTTAAGGGTTGCTGATGAGAACTTCTCAAAAGATAGACTAAATGAGATAGAAAATGAGCACTACTCATCAGAAAAACTGCAAGCTCTCTCAATTGATTTTAAAGAGATTGATGGGTTTTTTTACAAAGATGCAGGACATATAAATCCAGCTGAGATTTCAAAAAAAATGATAGAAGGGTGTGACTTTTACAAAAAAGAGATTCTAGAGTTAAAGTATGAAAATACAATCTATAATGCTGATGGAATCAAAGCAAAAAACATCATACTAACTCAAGGAGTAAGTAGTTCTTTAGTAGATGCTCCGTACATCGAATTAAGCCCTATTTTTGGACTTAGAATAGACGCTAAAACAAGTACGAAAATCCCTTTTAATATCCACAAATCCATATCTATCTCTACAAATAAAAGAGATAACACTATAGCCATCGGAGCTACTCAGCAAAGACACGACTCAAAAGAGATGCTTTGCAACACCAGCTGCGATAAATGCAGTTTTTATGTAGATGATGAAAAAGCACAAGTTGAGTACCTTTTAGAAAAAGCAAGCGAGCTAATTGAGCTAAGAGATTTAGAAGTTATAAAAATATATAAGGGTGCTAGAGCTAGCATAAAGAGTTACTTTCCTGTAGTTGGAGAGCTTATAGATTACGATGCCACGCTAGAGAAGTATCCATCTATAAAAAATGGAACGAAGATTCCAAAAGAGTCTTTACTCTACCATCCAAACATCTTTATTATAAATGCTCTAGGTTCAAGGGGCTTTGTTTTTGCTCCATATCTAGCAAAGATTTTGAGCCAATATCTCTTAGAAAAAACTGAGATTCCAGAGGAGATATCTACACAAAAACTCTTTTTTAAATATGTTAGAAAGAAAAGAGATTAAAAACCGAACTTTAGGCCTAGATATACAGATCTGTTGTAACTTATATTTCCACCTTTTTTGTCATCATAGTTAGTGTCAATAGATCTAAAACCAAAGTATACATAAGCATTAGTAATTACTTCAACATCCAAAGAAGCGCGGTACTCTAAAAAACTCTTTGCATCTTGCATAGATAGGATTTCAGGTGCAAAATAGACTGCTCCTCTAAGATACATAGGAACCGCTCCATCTAGTACTTTATAAGTAGCTTCGGCACCTATTGGGATACTACTAAAGTTTTTAGTAACATTAATCTTAGCTCCAAGGCCTATAACCAATTCGGAAGTCCCAACTCTTCTTTGCATAAGAAAGTTAGCTTCATAATAGTCATTCATTTCGCTGTTTTTATTAAAATCACTATGTTTTTCATCAGCATGAAGCATCTTAGCGCCTATAAAAACTGTATCTGGATCAATACTATCATTGAACTGACCCATATCAACTTTTGCACCAAGTTCTAAATCTTTGTCGTTAATATTTAACTCTACACTGTGCATAGCAAAAGCAGATGCTGTACATAGTGCTATTAGTCCTAATTTCTTTAACATGAAGTTCCTTGTATTTTCTGTATTGTTTTTGTTGTACTTTTGCCATCGACAAAATCAACAAGCTTCAACTCAGAAGCAAATTCTGTTCCTACGACATCCATTCCCTCATAATCTCCACCTTTTACAAGCGTATGAGGTTTTATCATCTTTATAAGCTCATACGGGGTGTCATCTTCAAAAGGAACTACAAAGTCAATAGCTTCGAGCGCTGCAAGTATATAGGCTCTATCTTTTGCGATATTTACAGGACGACTAGGCCCTTTTAATCTTGATACAGAAGCATCTGAATTTAGTCCAACTATAAGCACATCTCCAAAGCTCTTAGCTTCTTGAAGATACTTAACATGACCAACATGTAAAATATCAAAACATCCATTTGTAAAGACAATTTTTTTGCCATTTATCTTGTAACGCTCTACTATTTTTTTGATATCGTCAAAACTTTTTATATGAGCATCTGACATACTCTTATGTAGCGATGCTTCATACTCTTCTATCTCGTCTAGTGTAACTGTAGCAGAGCCTAGTTTTCCAACTACAACACCAGCGGCAAGATTCGCAAATGAGGCAGCACTCTCAATAGACTTTGAGGCGCTAAGAGCAAAAGCAATAGATGCGATAACTGTATCTCCAGCTCCAGTTACATCAAAAACCTCTTTTGCAACAGTTGGAAATCTCTTAAGTTCTTTTTCATACGTTGCTATTCCACCTTCGGAGAGTGTGATAAGCGATATATTTAAATTTACTTCATCTTTGAGTTTAACTAGCGCTGCTTTTAAAGATTCATCATCTTTTATCTCTATTTTAGTAGCTAGCATTGCCTCTTTTTTATTTGGAGTTAAAAGATATGAGCCTTTATACTTTGAGAAATCACTACCTTTTGGGTCTACTAAAACCTTAACGCCATTTTTATTTGCCAAAGCTATGACACTTTGACAAAGTGAAGTTGTTAAAACTCCCTTGCCATAATCAGATAATATGAGTGTATCAAAAGAAGAAATACTTTTAGTGATGGATTCTACTATTTTAGATGCACTCTCTTGGGTTATCTCATTTTTGCTCTCTTTATCATATCTTAGTATTTGCTGACCTACTGCGATTATACGGCTTTTTTTAGATGTATTTCTTCCCTTTTGAACTATGATATTTGAGCCATCAACACTGATGGCTTTTAGCATCTCTTTTAGTTCAATTCCATTATCATCATCTCCTATAACACTACTTACGCTCACTTCTGCACCAAGAGCTCTAAGGTTATTTATAACATTTCCAGCTCCACCCAAAACAGTAGTTTCTTTAGCAATATCTACAACTTGAACTGGTGCTTCTGGAGAAATTCTTTCACAACTGCCCCACAAATAGTGATCTATCATCAAATCACCAATAACTAAAATTTTGGGAGTGTAGTTTTTAAGTACTTTCATTATTTTACTTCTTGCTCGTAAACTCTTTTAATCTCGCCTACATAGTCTTTTATAGCATCTTCCATCTCATAAGCTGGCTCATATCCTAAAGATTCTCTTGTAGTTTCTATGTCTGCTTCTGTATGGAACTGGTAACTTCCAACAAATGGGTTTGGTATATATTCACACTTTAACTTAGTTCCTAGTTCAGATTGTAAAATATCCACTATATCTTGGAAGCTTCTTGCCTTGCCTGTTCCTACATTATATACACCACTTTTTTTTGTCTGCATCGCTTTTATATTTGCCTGGATGATGTCTTCTATATATATAAAGTCACGGAGTATTTTATCGCTGCCTTCAAAAAGTTTAGGATTTTTCCCTGCTAATATCTGATGTCCAAACTGTAAAACCATAGATGCGGTAGTATTTTTAAAAAACTCACCCTTTCCATAAACATTAAAATATCTAAGTCCAACGATAGAGATATCGCACTCTTTTATATACTCGCGGCTTAAATTATCCATACTAAGTTTTGAGAAACCATAAACATTGTTTGGTGCTTCTCTACCAACTCTTTGTGGAGACTCGGCGTTTCCATATGTTGCAGCTGAAGATGCGTAAATCATATTTGCACCATGTCTGATGGCAAGCTCTAAGAGGTCTTTATAAGCATTTACATTTGTTTTTATCATCAAATCTTGCTCTTGTGCAGTAGTATCAGAGATAGCAGCCTCATGAAAGATATAATCAAATTTATAATTTATCTCCAAATCAAGTAATAAGTCTTTATCATTTATGTCTCCACTTATTATCTCTCCACGAAAACCAATAAGGTTTTTAAAGTGTCCAAAACTCTTTAAGTTTCCATTAGATAGCACATGAGAACTTCTAAAACTATCAAGCACAACTACTTTTGCATCTGGATGATTATTTTGAAAATAAAAAGCTAAATTAGAACCTATAAAGCCAGCTCCACCAGTTATTAAAATTGTTTTATTTGTTAAATCGTCTTTTATATATCTCATTTACCCATCCATAATAGTATTGTTTGAATATAATAATACACTATTATTCATTAACATGTATTTAAGACTCAACGCACTATAATTGAGCCGAAAATTAATCTTTAAGGAAAAAAAATGAAAAAAATCGTAATCGCTACAGTAGCTTCTTTAGCACTAGCAACAGTATCTATGGCAGAAGTAAATGGTAAAGCATGTATATCTTGCCATGGCGCTGACTGGACTAAAGCAGCTCTTGGAAAATCTAAAAATGTTGCTGAAATGACTCATGCTGAGATTGCTATTTCTCTAAAGGGATACAAAGATGGCAGTTACGGTGGACCAATGAAAGGTCTTATGAAAGGTCAAGTAGCTAAGTATTCTGATGAAGAACTAGACGCTTTCTCTCTAACTATAGGTAAATAATCCATCTTCAAAACTGCTCGTAAAGAGCAGTTTTTCATTACTTCATATACTTAAATATATATTTTTTTGAATCATTCAGGTCGATACTCTTTTTTCAACGCTTTTTTCTTCTGCTCTCGTTTAAATGCATCATTTAGTTCATCTTCTCCATCAAACTTTGCTGCATTTAAAAACTTCTCTTCATCATCAAATTGCCCATTTTTAATAGCCCATAGAAATGCGAAAAGTGCAGCAGCTCCTAGAAAAATAGAGACGCCCAACATCATTGCTATTACCCAATTACTCATTTTTCACCCCTATGTTAATTTTGTTTAAACTTATATCTTATTCTCATCGAGTTTCCAACAACCAAAAGTGAGCTTAAAGACATTGATATAGCTGCTACTAGTGGGATGACATAACCAGCCATAGCTAGCGGAATAGTAACGGCATTATAGACTAAAGATATAAATAGATTTTGCTTAATAAGCCCAAAAGTAATTTTACTTATCTTAAATGCATCTTTGAGTGAGGTTAGTGAATCATTTAGTAAAACTACATCGCCAATCTCTACAGCTATATCACTTCCACTTCCCATCACTATACCAATATCTGCTCTTGAGAGAGCAAGTATATCATTTACTCCATCTCCAACCATAACCACACTTCTGTTTTGTGCATGAAGAGACTCTATAAAGTTAGATTTATCTTCTGGGGTTTGTTCATAGTAAAGTTCTGTGATGCCAACCTTTCTTGCCACATTTCTAGCACTTTTTTCATTATCTCCAGTAAGCATTACAACATTGATATTTCTCTTTTGCATCTCAGCTATAAGTTCACTTGCGCTATCTTTTATCTTATCGCTTAACTCATAGATGCATACAACTTTTCTATCTACTGCATAGTAAAAAAGAGTATTATCACTTATAAAATCAATTTTTATTCCATGTAGTTCTAAAAGTTTTATATTTCCGCCAAGTATCTCTTTACCTCTATATTGTGCTTTTATGCCGCAAGCTGGTATTTGAGAAAATTCATCAAATAAAATCTCCCCAGGCGTCTCATCTTCATTTTCTAGATATCTGCAAATCCCAGATGCAACAGGATGTTTTGATAACTTTACAAGAGAGTATAAAAGCTCTTTATCAAACTCTTCAAAATGGCTCTGTTTTACAACCTCAGGCTTTCCAACAGTTAGAGTTCCAGTCTTATCAAGAACTAAAGTATCGACCTTTGCTATAGTCTCAATTTGAGCAGCCTCTTTAAAAAGAATGCCCCTCTTTGCACCAAGGTTCAACCCAACAAGAGTAGCAACTGGAGTAGCCAGTGCTAAAGCACAAGGACATGCTATAACTATAACTGAGATACCTATCATAAAAGAGGTTTCAAAGCCGTTGTCCAGCATAAACCACACTACAAATGTTAAAAAACTAAATCCTAGTATGACAGAAGAAAAGTGTTCAGAAAGTTTGTTTGCCATCTGCTGTATTTTTGGTTTTTTATTTATTGCAGATTCAAGTAAAGTGACAAGATTTGAAAGAGTTGAGTGTTTAAAATCCTTAGTAGCTCTAAAATAGATATCTGCATCTATACTTGTAGTCCCGCTAATAACACTATCGCCTATCTTTTTATATATCGGCTCACTCTCTCCCGTTAAGTTAGACTCATCAAAAGAACCCTGCCCTTTTACAATTTCACCATCGAGCAAAATCCTATCACCTGATGATACAACTACGATATTTCCAACTTTTACATTTTCTAACTTACAAGTAATGATAGTATCATCTAAAAGGATTTTTGTCTCACTTGGGATATGTTTACCTACTATATCTAATGTGTCTGCAGCATTTTTTTTACTTAATACCTCTAAAAATTTTCCAATAAGAACAAAGGTTATAATCATACTTACTGAATCAAAATATGCTTCTCCATATTCAGTCACAGTTATATAGATAGAGTATATATATGTAAGTAATGCCCCTGTTGCAACCATTAAGTCCATATTTACAACTCTGTTTTTTAGACCATAGTATGCACCTTTAAAAAAAACCCAACCGCTAAAGAAAAGTACAGGGGTAGCTAAAATCCACTCGGCTATATTTAAAATAGTTTTTACATCTTGGGTTATTCCTGTAAAATATCCAGCATACTGAGCTACTGCTATCCACATGATATTCATAGATGCAAAGATCGCAACTGCCATCTTTAAATAGTAAGATTTTCTCTCTCTATTTGCATATACTTCTTGAATAGAAGAGTCATAAGCAAAGGCATCATAACCAATAGAGCGAATCATCTCTATAATGGCGGATAATTTCACAATATCGTCTGCCCAAACTACAGTAGCTTTGTTGTTAGTAAAGTTGATATTTGCTTCTATGACTCCATCCATTTTATGAAGAGCTTTTTCATTTAACCAGACACAAGCAGAGCAGTGAATTCCCTCTATTATAAGTGCTATTTCATTAAATCCATCACTATTTACTTTTACAAAAGCATCTCTAAAGGACTCACTATCAAAGGTTGATGAATCCTCAAACTTCTCAAGGGGAGGCGAGAGCTTAACATCTTGGGTTTTAGCATAAAAACTATCAAATCCCTCATCGCTAAGAAGTTTAAAAACACCCTGACAACCATTGCAGCAAAAGTAGTTGCTATTGTCTTTTATCATAACAGCCTCATCAAATTCAAGATGGCAATGGCTACAAGCTACTTTATTTGACAAGTTCAAATTTTCCCAAAGATCTATTTTTAACAATTTTGTTAGATAGCTCAACCAAACCATTCATACAAATATACACGCCGTTTTTAGGTTTAGCTTTAAGAAATCCAATAGCAATCCCAAGGTTTAGTGTAGATTCTATGTTATCTATCTCAAAAGGTCTCATAGCACCTGTAAGTATGATTTTCCTATCTTCAAATATCTCAGATAAAAATTCAGCTGTAATACTCATAGTATCAGTTCCATGAACTATAATAAAAGCATCATCTACAGACTCCATGATAATACTAGCTAACATCTTTCTATCGCTCATGTCCATATCTAGGCTGTCTTTATAAACAACACCAGCTAAACTATAATCAAAATCAGAGCTTCTTAGAATTTTTTCTATAGCCTCATTGTTGTAGGGAATTTCTAATTCTCCATTGTTAGGGTTGTATATTTTATTAAATGTGCCACCACTGTTAAGAATTAACATCGTAAATAGCCTTTAGTTTTGATATTATTTTATTTGCTTTTGAAATTTTAACGCTGTTAGATTCATCAAAAAGGAATGTAGAGTTCAAACCTGCAGCAATACCCGCTTCTATATCCCTTTCTTTATCTCCAACAATAATTGATTCTGATAAGTTGATATCTAAGTCTTTACTTGCTTGTAAAAGCATCCCAGGATTAGGTTTCCTGCAACTACATTCGCCAGAAATTTTCGTATGGTGCGGACAATGGTATACCTTTGATATAACAACATCTTTCTTTAAAAATTCGTCTATCATCCAAGAAGTTAAAATCTCAAAATCATCTTCTGTGTAAAAACCTCTCGCAATACCAGATTGATTAGTCACAACAACTATAATAAATCCAAGTTTCTCATAGTATTTGCATAAATCAAATATTCCATCTATAAATTCAAAATCTTCTATCTTATAAAGATAATCTTTTTCAACATTTATAACACCATCACGATCAAGAAAAAGTGCCTTATTCATAGACTATTTTGATACACCTTCACCAAATATCTCTTTTTCTATAATGTCACAAAGTATATGACCTATTAGTATATGAGACTCTTGAATCCTAGGTGTGTCATTTGAAGGAACCACTATAGCTATGTCGGCTATTTTAGCCATCTCTCCACCATCTCGACCAACTAAAGCTATGGTTTTAATATTTTTTTCTTTTGCAACTTTAAAAGCATTTACGATGTTTAATGAGTTTCCTGATGTAGATATGCCTATAAAAATATCTCCATCTTGCCCCATACCCTCTAACTGCCGAGAAAAAACTTTATCATATCCATAATCATTTCCAATAGCAGTAAGATTTGAGGTATCAGTAGTAAGTGAAAGTGAAGGGATTGATGGTCTATCAAACCCATATCTACCAACAAGCTCTGCAGCAATATGCTGTGCATCTGCTGCACTACCACCATTACCAGCTAAAATAGTTTTATTTTTGCCTCTGTATAGTTCTACACAAAGCTTAGCAACCTGCTCAATCTTCTCTAATAACTCTTCATTCTCATAGATAGCTTTTTTTGTTTCATAAGATTTTTTAATCTGATCTTTTATATATTTTTTCATATAATATCCTAAAATAATATTTGAAATAATACCATAATAAGCATAACAAAGTTATTTAGCGATTTTAATTTCAGAGTTATAATTAACATATTAAGGATCTAGATTTACAGGTTCCAATTGTATCTGTGGAATACTAACTAAAGAGCATCCCTCCATTATAAGCTTCTTTTATAGAGATATAAAATTGACACTCGGTAGTTCCTAAATTTATGGGAATAATTGTTATTAATATGAGAATAATAAATATTGGTAATAAAGAATACTAAAATAGTTGATTTGCAAATGTTTAATTGATAGTAAAAAGAGTGATTGTGATAAGAAGGAGTTTAAATTGATCAACTAGGCAGCGACCTACATTCCCACACCTGAAAGATGCAGTATTATCAGCGATGAGAGGCT
>Ga0265293_10002737_pt1 | contig 34377 bp, 29 predicted proteins | sample Munlanlewell138R_FD_192505 | JGI IMG/M metagenome (GOLD analysis project Ga0265293, IMG submission 192505) | Leachate microbial communities from a municipal landfill in Southern Ontario, Canada - Leachate well 138R | ecosystem: Engineered > Solid waste > Landfill > Unclassified | place: Canada... | reverse complement strand
GAGGGAACTGCAAGCCATATTTTATATGCAACCGATTTTTCTGCCGGTGCCCAAGAGGCCATCCATTACATTAAAAATTTAATATCGAGTGGCAATGTCAAGGAGTTAACTCTTGTCCATGTCCAAGACCGAAGCCGCATAGAACCTCACCTTGTCGAGCGGGTAGAGGAGTTTAATAAAGTTGACAAGCAACGCTTAGAGGCTCTTAAAAAGCAGTTTATGGGGACAAACAACCTCAAGATTCATTTGAAGTTGGTTTATGGGAATCCCCACACTGAGATAATTCGGGAGATAGAGGACAGTAAGGCGACCATGGTGGTTATGGGAACCCAGGGTCGCGGTTTTATAAGAGAGCTGTTTGTCGGCAGCGTCAGTCAATACGTTGCCCGTAAATCGGAAGTTCCTGTTCTTTTGATACCTCTGGTTCACAGCTAATCAAAAGATGCTCTAATAGAGCATCTTTCTTAAAACAGTGTGCAATATTCCCCCGTTTTCGTAGTAAGTAACTTCGATGGGAGAATCAAGGCGACAAGCGACAAAAAACTCTTTTTCTTGGCCGTCACTGTTTTTTGCCACAACTCTTAAATCCATTTTAGGAACAATCGTTTTTGGAATTTCAATTGAAAAAGTCTCCTCTCCGTTTAAATTAAGAGTTTCCAACGACTCTCCCTCTTTAAAAGTTAACGGAAGTACTCCCATCCCAACTAAATTGCTTCGGTGAATCCGCTCAAAAGATTGAGCCAACACGGCTCTGACTCCCAACAGACGGGTTCCTTTGGCTGCCCAGTCTCTTGAAGAGCCGCTTCCATACTCTTTTTTAGCAATAATTATTAAATCCCTGCCCTCTTTCTGGTAAGCAACGGCAGCATCATAGATGTACATTAAATTCCCTTGTGGAAGCTTTTTTGTAAAGCCGCCCTCTTTAGGGGCACTTAGTTTTTGCTTGATGCGGGTATTTGCAAACGTTCCCCGTAACATAACGTCATGATTCCCCCTTCGGGTGCCGTAAGAGTTGAAATCTTTGGCTTCGACACCGAGACTTTTTAAGTAACTGCCGCTGGGATAGCTTGGATCTATTGAACCGGCTGGGCTGATATGGTCAGTGGTAACCGAATCGCCCATTACCAGTAACGGATAAGCCTCTTTTATACTCTCAATGGGGATTAATTCTTTGGTGAAAGGTTCAAAGAAGGGCGCTTTAGTGATGTAGGTCGATTTCTCATCCCAAGTGTAGGTGTCTCCTGTGGGAGCATAAAGTTCCTGCCACTGTTTGTCACCGCTAAATACATTTTTGTATTTTTCAATGAAAGCTTTCTGAGTGACATAATTATTTGCCAAGAGAGCCGTCTCTTTTGAATCGGGCCACAAATCATCAAGATAGACAGCCACCCCGTTTTCATCGTAACCGAGTGGGTCTTTGGTTAAATCGACATCGACTCTTCCAATTAGGGCATAGGCTACCACTAAAGGAGGACTCATTAAAAAGGAGGCTTTTACATTTTTATGAATGCGTCCTTCGAAGTTTCTGTTTCCCGAAAGGACACTTGCCAAAGTCAGATCATTCTCCTGTTGGGCTTTTTCTATCGCAGGATGCAGAGGCCCTGAATTACCGATACAGGTTGTACATCCATAGGCAACAATGTTAAATCCGATTTTTTCCAAATAGGGGAGAAGGTTTGTTTTTTCCAAATAGTCACTGACTACCTGAGAGCCCGGAGCAAGAGATGTTTTCACCCACGGAGCAATTTTAAGCCCCCTTTCAACTGCTTTTTTAGCCAGTTGGGCAGCTGCTATCATAACCGAAGGGTTACTTGTGTTGGTACAACTGGTTATGGCGGCGATTGCTACAGCTCCATCAGGCAGTTGAACTTTTTGCCCCTCTATCTCAATCTCAACGCTCTTTTTTGTCCCGATTGTGGTTTTTTCCAATATTGTCCTACCCGCAGAGGAGAGTTCAATTAAATCTTGAGGCCGGGAAGGGCCGGCAATCGAAGGTTTTACCGTTGTTAGATCAAGTTCCAATACCCTGTCGTAAGCGGCACTCTTTGCAGCATCGTAAAAAAGGTTATTGGCTTTGCAGTAAGCTTCGGTAATTTTTGCTTCCTCAATTCTGCCGGTTAGCTTTAAATACTCGATTGTTTTTTCATCGATTGGAAAAAAGCCCATTGTAGCTCCGTATTCAGGACTCATATTGGCAATGGTTGCCCTGTCGGGAAGATCAAGTGAGGCGAGTCCCGGCCCAAAATACTCAACAAAGGCACCGACAACTCCAACCTTTCGCAATAAATTTGTTAAGGTGAGAACCAAATCGGTTGCGGTGCATCTGGGGTTCATTTTTTTTGTCAACTTAACGCCCACCACATCAGGGACGGCCATAAAATAGGGTTGTCCCAACATCACCGCTTCGGCTTCAATTCCGCCGACGCCCCAGCCCATAACTCCAAGGCCGTTAATCATGGTGGTGTGGCTGTCGGTTCCGACTAAAGAGTCGCAATAAAGGAGGTTGTCTTTTGTTTGAACAACTTTAGCTAAATATTCCAAGTTTACCTGGTGACAAATTCCGCTGTTTGGAGGAACAATCCTTAAATTAGAGAATGAGTTTTGAGCCCACTTTAAGAGGGAGTACCTCTCGTGGTTTCTCTCATACTCCAGTTTAACGTTCTCTTGTAACGACTCTTTTTTGGCATAAGAGTCTATCTGAACCGAGTGGTCAATAATTACATCAACCGGGACATGGGGGTTAATTATCTTTGGGTCTTTTGAGGCACTTTTAACGGCATCTCTTAAAGCGGCTAAATCGACTACAGCAGGGATACCGGTAAAATCTTGCATCAAAACTCGGGCCGGATGAAAGGGAATCTCATCGACAGCTTCTCTGTTTGGTGAACGGTCGACTACTGATTCTAAAAAGGAGTCGTCAAAGCCGTATTTATCTTGATGGCGAATCAAATTCTCTAAAAGAACCCTCAGGGAGTAGGGAATCTGATCTATATTATCTTTAGCCAAACTTTTAAGATCGTAATAGCAGTATTTTTTATTTTCGATTGTTAACTCTTTTTTATGTTTGTTACCCATTTAAACCTCCGTAATCTTAACCTAGCATACCTAGCAGAATAAAAGAGTGCAAGTTCATGGCTTATTTAATAAACAGTTTTAGCATCAATTTGCATAAGTTGTTGCACAGTATTGTGAAATATCGGTAGGTTTTTAACTTAGACCGGCACCTAATATTTTTTTGCCTGAGGCAATAAAACTTTAATTGAATCTTTGTCAGTTTTTTCTCACATGAATATGTGCAAAGGGCAATTCACATTGTTTGTTTATAATTAGTGAGATAAGTTATTGGAATGAAATCCCAAAACTATTGATTTTTTATGAGTTTTGGGAAATACTTCCAATAAATAGGTGGTTAAACAATGCAGATTGAACGATCGAAATATATGGAAAAGCTCTTTGCATTTAAGGACAAGCGGATTATCAAAGTAATCACAGGTGTCCGCAGGTGCGGCAAGTCTACTCTTTTGGAAATATACCAAGAAAAACTGCTACAAAGTGGCATCACTCAAGAACAGATTACATCCGTGAATTTCGAAGAATATGACAATGCTTATCTGACTGCTCCTGACACTCTTTATGCTTTTATTAAAAACCGATTATGCAAGGATAAGATCTCCTACATTTTTTTAGACGAAATTCAGCATGTTACAGATTTTCCTCGAATTGTTGACAGTCTGTTTCTGAAGAAGAATGTTGATATATATATCACCGGCTCAAATGCATACATGCTTTCAAGCGAAATCGCGACGCTGTTATCAGGAAGATATGTTGAAATCCGGATGCTGCCCCTTTCATTTCGGGAATATGTTCAGACTACGGGTGATAATTACGATCTTCCTCGCAAGTATACGGATTACCTTGATACGAGTTCGTTTCCATACGTGTTAGAACTCGAAGGACGTCAGACCGAAATACACGACTATCTTCAAGGTCTGTATAATACGATTATCATGAAAGACATAATGGCCCGAAAAAAGATTTTTGATCCGATGATGTTAGATAGTGTCATTCGCTTTGTATTTGATATCATAGGAAATCTGCTATCCACGAAAAAAATAGCGGACACCATGAGCTCAAGTGGAAGAAAAATTGATGTTAAAACAGTCGACAAATACATGAATACTTTGATTGAGACCTTTATTGTCTACCAAGCAAAACGTTACGACATACGGGGAAAACAATACCTTAAGACTTTGGAGAAGTATTATGTTGTGGATATTGGACTTAGAAGTGCATTGCTTGGTTCACGTGCCTATGATGCCGGTCATATCCTGGAGAACGTAGTGTATCTTGAATTGATCCGAAGGGGATTTGATGTGTATATTGGCAAGTTCGACGGAAATGAAATCGACTTTATCACAATATCAAAAAGCGGTCTTACATATTATCAGGTGGCGGCGACTGTAAGAGATGAAAATACGTTGCACAGGGAACTTCGAAGCCTCCGGAATCTGAGGGATCACTATCCAAAGTATCTTTTGAGTTTGGACGAGGACCCTGATGCCGATTACGATGGAATCATCCGCACCAATGTACTGAAGTGGCTGATTAATGACTGAAATCGGTATCTGATATTCTAACTAAATTCGCTTATTACAGTCCCGACCATGAAACAAACTCAACTTTTCCAAGCGAAAAGTATTCATTCCCTCCGTAAATTACTAGTCCGGACTTTGCTTTTCCATGGGCAATCCACTCATCAATGTAGCGAGCCATGGCAGGATTGGCAGTACGTCCCGACTTGATTTCAATCGGAATCGGTAAATGACTCCCCCGATCAATAACCACATCCACCTCTTTCTCACCGCTGACATGCCAGAAATATAACGGGGGACGCAATCCCGCATTATATGAGCTTTTGAACAACTCGGATACCACGAATGTTTCAAACACCGCGGTGCGAAACGAACTGACCAACAACTCATCTGCCTCCGAAATATGTAACAAATAGCATAACAGTCCTGTATCCAGAAAATATAACTTGGGGGATCTCGTTAACCGTTTGTTGAAATTCTTCTCATATGGAGGAAGCAGCGTAATAACGAACGAAGTCTGCAAAATTGATAACCACCGTTTGACCGTCGGAACGGAAACCCCAGTATCATTGGCCAGCGAACTCATATTAAGCACCTGAGCCGACCGTCCGGCGCACAGTCCCAAGAAGCGTTCAAATGTTTCAATATCACCGATGTTTACAATCGAGCGGACATCACGTTCAAGATAACTTTGCACATATTGAGCATACCATAAAGAAGGTGACACATGCTCCATATTTGAATAGAGAGCTGGATATGCTCCCCGAAACAGCAGTTCTTCCAACTCAAACTTTGGCGAAGTCCTCCATGGCACATGATCTAATTCAAGTGACGAAGGGCACAGACGGTCATTGAGTTCCGCATTGGAAAGCGGAAGGAGATTAAATGTCGCACACCGCCCGGCAAGTGACTGTGAGATAGAGTCCAACAACAGAAAATTCTGGGATCCGGATAACATGAACTGCCCAGGGGCATGAGTTTCATCGACCAACGGCATAAGATATGAGAACAATTGTGGAACACGTTGTACTTCATCAAGAATAACAGGTTCTGAAAATTGTTTCAGAAATCCTCTTGGGTCGATGGCAGCAAACCGCCGCACATCGGGGTATTCCAGATTAACATATTCCCATGACGGAAAAATCTCTCTGTAGAGAGTCGTCTTGCCAGATTGTCTGGGTCCTGTTACTGCGACAATCGGCCATTGTTCAGCTGCCTTTTTCAAAACTTTTGTTAGGTTTCGTTGAATCATTTCCACTCTTCCAATTTTATCTATATGCAAAATTTAACATCCAATATTAAATTTTGCAGAAAGATGGAGGTGTTTCTATAAAAATAGAAAAAGTTCAATTCTGAAATAATGTTATTTGAAAGTATCTCTGGGTCTGTCGACTCCCAAAATAATGTTGCCCATCTTAAGTCCGATTTGGAATCCGAAGTTTGGATTTATAAAACTGAAGGCAAAGGTTGCATACGGCGTTAATTTCAGCGAGGAGGCTATGGCAAGGTCTGTTTCCAAAGAGATTCCGCCGTAAAGTTCTTTCTCCCACAAAAGAGAGTTCTCTTTTAAATCAACTATCGTCTCTAAATAGAGTGAACCCCTTAAGCCGGTAATCCCACCATTTAAAACAGGCCAATCAACCCCTTTAAAAGGTATCTGATACATTAAAGTTATTAATGACTTAGCCTCTGCCGTTTTTTCTTCAATCTTCAATACAGAGGGTTTTATAATCCCTTCTCTGAAGTCTTGCCCAAAATAAACACTCTCACTTTGTAGTGAGAGAACTTGATTTGTGCTACCTAGAGGAATTTGTGTATATACAAACAGAGTAGGCATTTTAAATGAGGCACCTGAATCTAAGAATTTGTCCCACTGAAAACTGCCGCTTAACTGAAAACGGTAATTTCCCCAGTAAGAGTCAGCAGGGCTTAAAGAGTAGTAGAGGTAGGTCAATGAGCCAAACAGTGTAGAGATATTGGACTTCCCAATAATATTAAAACCTGCGCTTGTCGTCAGATAGAGGTTGTTTGAACCACTCGGTTTGGTTTTATTGTAGAGATGGGTATTTATAGAGAGACCGAATTTATGTTTGTAGGGGAGTTTTGAATCGTATTGGAAACTTACATCAAAGGGACCTCTTCTGTAGTTGTAGAGAGAAGTAAACAGAGCCTCTTTGTCCTTAAACGCCCACGCTGCACAAAAGAGGAGGGTATGTCTTTCATAGAGACTCTGCAAATAGAGAGAAACCCCTATGCTACTTAATAAGCTATCAGAAAGTGGCAGCGGCAACCAAAAGTTGTAATTCGGATAATCTCTGAAAGAGGAGACAGGATATTCTTTATTCTCTTTTAGAGAAATTAAAGAATCTGCAACTTTCACAAACTCTGTCTCATTCCCTTTTAATTCACTGTCTGACAGAGAGCGTAAAACATAGCGGTCGTTACTGTAGCTTAGATAAATCAGTTTATCTTTTACTTTAATGCCTGCCAAAATGCCGATTGTGTCATCGGCAACCTCTTTGGTGATTCCGCTTTCAAAGTTGTAACTGTAAAGGGCTAATTTATTGTTATAATCACTGCTGAAATAGATATTGTTTTGATCTAAAAAAGTTACCGAACTTAGCGTTGCTTCAGTTGGGCCGATAAGGGTCTTGGCAGCTGAGTCTTTTATCTGTATCAGCGAAGATTTTCCTTTAACGACCTCTATGGCTAAGATACTCTGCTCATCGAAAGAAAAGAGAGGTTCGTACAAACTCCCCTCTTCTGAGCGGTACAAAACACTCTTATTTTGGGTTTCTAAGTCGATTAAAACAATTTGATACACTGAATCAATGGGTTCTATTGCTGTCAGTTTAGTCTGCTCTTTATTAAGGTGAGGCTGTTTTAGGCGCTCTTTGAAAGTCAGCTGACGGTACTTTTTGCTTTCGATGTCATAAGAATAGATATCGGCATACCCAAGATTATCGATTGGGTTATTTTTCATAGAGCGGGAGTCAATAAACATAAATGAGAAATAGAGAGTTGTTCCGTCAGAACTGATTTTAGCCGAATGTCTGTCAGAAAAAGGGAGATTTTTTGCCAAAACCTTATTATTTTCATAATCGTAAATGAAGCCGTTAACAGAAGCACTGTAACCAAGACCGATTAACCCTTTTTCGGTATAAAACGGAAGATAGAAATTTTTGTCAGTTGCCGGTGAATAGGTGTTGGGCTTTTGGTAATCGACATACCCTTTTTCAATCTCATCAGCAGCCTTCTTATAAAGTTCTTTGGCACTTATTCCAATGGTGTTTTTAAATGCCCTGTTTATACCCAATATGGGATTTTTAGTAAAGGAGCGGTTTATTTTAGCAAAAGAGCCTTCTTGGTAGTTTTTAAAAAGGTAGTTAATTGTCATCAAACCGATTGCATAGGGGCGGTTGTACGGTTCAACAGGGGAGTGGTAAGAACCTTTTGCAAGGTTGATGACTCTCTTTTCGGCTATCGGAGAGTGGTAGAGAAGTTCAAACTCTTTTGAATGCAATCTTCCCTGTTCATGGTAGGTGGCAATTCCCTCTATCCACCACAACGGCATTAAAAATGTGTTAAGAATTGCCGAAGCCGGACCGAAGATAGGTCTAAGGTATTTTACAAGAGCCGAGGGTTCGGTTAAGTGGATATAGTGGGTTAATTCGTGTCTGAAAAGTGCCTTTAAATAACTTTCGGTTCTTTGTCCCGTTAATCTTGAGTCGGTATCGATTGTGTAGAGGACAATTTTTGGTTTGAGGGGACTGAAAAAGCCGTTGGAGCTTATATAATTACCTGCTAAAAGAACAACAATTCTCTCTTTTGGTTGGTAGTCTAACTTCTCTACCAATTCTTCAAATTGTTGATCGGCAAAAGAGGCAATTGTATTTGCACTTGCTAATTCAGCCCCATCAAAGATGATTGAAAAATAGTTTGTCGTTATTTTTTTAAGTTCGGATGCGTTTAATAAAGAGAAGCTAAAAGTTAAAAAAAGAAGTAAGAGCGCAAGAATCCTCTTAACCATGACTTGAGGATAATAAAATAGGTCTCACTTCACAAGAGTTTTTTGCTAAAAGAAACTTATTGTAATTGATAATTATCAAAGCTGTTATACAATCGTAAGTAACTGGTTTTTAAATACAGGGAGGAGAACCTATGCAAAAAAAGATTTTTCTGGTTTTAGTGCTTTTACTGGTTTTAAGTATCGGAGCAACATTTGCAGCCACACCGAGCACTTTTGAAATTGGTTTGTTGAATTATTATTCACTTAGTGATTTAGCTGAGACCGAGTTTGCCAATTATACTCCCGGATTAAGGGCAACTCTCTTTCTGAAGAATTGGTTTGGTCTCTCGGGTGATGCTCTCATAAGAGCTCCTTTTACAGGCGCAACTCCGTATAATCTTATTCTTTCGGGAGATTTGGTTATCAGATGGCCTGCCGGATTGGTAGAACCTTATATCGCTTTTGGACCGGCTTATGATTTTGTAATTGACGAAGATGGAGTCTCACTGCCCAAAACTATCCGCTTAGGGGGAAGGCTGGGAGTTGATTTCAATATTACCTCTATATTAAGTGTCGGAGTCGAAGCAAACCACATTGTATCGGATCTTTCCGATGTGATAGATGGAGGAGCCTACGATTTTATGGGCGATACATTTGTGGGCATTACCGTAAAGGCTAAATTTTAATAGAGAGATTTATTAAGAGGTTTTTGGCGGGTTTCTTTTAAAGTAGTCGTGCTCCTCTTGAACGTCTTTTATTACATCAATTAGTTTTGTTTGCAGTGAGGTTGCGGTGGTCATGGCAAATGCAACCTCATTGTTATTTCCCAACTCACTTTTTATTGCTTTTACAAGGCGATAGATTTCCTCTTTCTCGAATCCGTGCAGGATAATAACGTTTGTTTGTTCGGTATTGTTACTCATGATTGTAAAGTAACGGCTGACGGCTGAATTTGCAAGGCAATGGAACAAGTTGGCCTTATTTGGTACCATTGTTGTTATGAAAACCCATCTAAAATGTATTCCCTGTTTTTTTCAACAGGTAGCCGATTCATCCAAGCTGCTTGGAATCAGCGAAGAAGAGACAAAGAAGATCTTTGTTGAGCTGGGCGACCAGTTGAAAAACATTCCCCTCGATTTTGCCCTTCCCGAGATGACTCAATTTATTCAGAACCAACTCGAGATTTACAGCAACAAAGAGGATCCTTTTTATGAGATAAAACAGTTTAGCAATAAAGAGGCACTGAAAAACATCGACCAGATGAGAGAAATCGTTAATTCATCTTCCGATAAATTACGAAAAGCTGTTGAACTTGCCTGTGCCGGAAATATTATCGATTTTGGTGTCTCTTCTTTAAATGTCGATATTAAGAGGGAGATTGAATCAATTTTAGAGCAGTTTGAAGAGTCGCTGGAAAAAGAGTCAGAATCGTTGTTTCAGCTGGATGAATTTAAAAAATCGTTGGGCGATGCCAAGAAACTTCTTTTTATCGGTGACAATGCCGGTGAGATTGTTTTTGACAAAGTCCTTATTGAGACAATCAAAGAGTTGTATCCAAATCTTGAACTCTACTTTGCAACCCGTGGCCGTCCAATAATCAACGATGTCCTTGTTGAAGATGCCGTTTCTGTCGGAATCGATAAATTAGGTAAAGTGGTATCAAGCGGAGTGGGGACAGCGGGACTTGCCCTGGAGTATGCTTCCAAAGAGTTTCTCAAATTGTATAAAACATTTGATTTGATAATCAGTAAAGGGCAGGGTAATTTTGAGTGTTTGAGTGATACCAAAGGCCCTATTTATTTTCTTTTAATCTCAAAATGCAGCGTAATAACCGAGGAGTTAGGCAGTACTCTCCGTCAGATTGTTTTAGTTAAAAATTCAAAATTTTCAGAGGCTTATTAGATAATTTCTTTATTATCGTTGGTGCTGTATAATAAAAGAGAGAGGCTGTTATGAGTATCAGAAAAGCTAGCTTTGCGGGTTCGTGGTACCCTCAAAGTAAAAAAGAGTTGAATCTTATTTTCGAAAAAGAACTGAAAAGTCTTTCACATAGAACTGTAAAAGAGACACAAGTGGCAGTTTTGCCCCATGCGGGACTTTATTACAGCAGCCGCGGTTTAACTCATTTAATTTTAAATGCTCCCCCTTTGGTTGAAGAGGTTTTAATAATAGCTCCTTCACACTACTATCCTCTTAAAAACAACGAAATGGTATTCGGCTCTTTTGATCTTTATGAGACTCCTTTGGCAACTTTGGATTCCCTTAAAACGGAATTTGCAGATCAGAGGGCAATCATCACCAGGGCAGTGGAGCAGGAGCATGCCATTGAGATGATTTTGTTGGTTATTGCCTATCTGCAAAACAGACAAAACTCCCCCATAAAGGTTGCCTCGGCTCTTTTAAACTCGGTAACAGATTCTGATGTTCTTAAAACAATTTGTGAACAAGTCAATAGTGTTGTCACCAATAAGAACAGCTTAATCATTGCCAGCAGCGATTTTACCCACTATGGGAGAAACTTTAACCACACTCCTTTTGGGACAACTGTCGATAAAACTGTTTTACAAAGGGTGAGAGAGAGTGATTTAAGAATCGGTTCCCTTTTAAAAGAGGGCTCAACAAATAAGTTGCTGGAGGCGCTCAACAGCAGAGACTACACAATTTGTGGTTTAGCCGGTGCAACGGTTCTCAGTGCACTGGCAAAGCAAAACTCATTTGAGGGAGAGGTTGTGGATTACTACACCTCTGTTGAAAAATCAAAATCATACTCCAATGATTTTGTCGCTTATTTATCTCTGTTGTGGGGGTAATAAGGTGGAAAAAAACAATCAAAAATTACTGTTAAAATTAGCCCGTGAATCAATCTTAGAAAATTTGACGGCTAAAGGCTCGCCTACATTGGAGTTGTTGGAACAAAGTAAAATAAAAGAACTCTGCGGGAATGAAGGATCTTTTGTTACTTTACGGATAGGGGACAATTTAAGGGGGTGTATCGGAAATATAATCGGAGAAAAACCCCTCTACCGTCAGATTTACAGATTGGCCAAAGAGAGTGCTTTTGGCGATCCCCGTTTCAGGGCATTGAGTTTGGCGGAAGCCGATCAGATTAAAATAGAGATTTCGATACTGACTGTTCCCAAAGTCATTAAAAATGTTGATGAGATAGTTTTAGGGCGTGACGGGGTAATTTTAACCAGCGGTTTTCAGAGAGCCCTCTTTTTACCCCAAGTCGCCCTTGAGCAAGAGTGGGATTTAGAGACGATGTTAATAAACCTCTCCCTTAAAGCAAATCTTCAGCCTACCGCTTGGCAGCAACACTCAACAAAGTTTGAAGTGTTTCAGGCAACTGTTTTTGAGGAGAGTTAAGTGTCTGTAAAAATTGCCTGTGATTTTTGTTACCACAACTGTCTTTTAAGCGAAGGGCAGTTGGGCCTATGCAAAGTCAGAAAAAACCAAGAGGGTAAAATCGTAACAATCGGTTACGGCCAAATAGTCGCTTCGGCAATGGATCCGATTGAGAAAAAACCGATGTACCATCTTTTACCCGGAGCAAAGACCTACTCAATTGCGCTTTTTGGGTGTAATTACAGCTGTCTTTTTTGTCAAAACCACACTATAAGTCAACCCGAAGGGCCCTATTACAACACTTTGTTTAACGGTTCTTATTTTAATGAAACAAGTGTCGAAGAACTTATTGCAGCAGTTGTGGCCTCAAAAAGTCCGATTGTCAGTTACACCTACAGCGACCCGATTGTTTGGCAGGATTATATGCTAGAGGCTGCCCGGTTAGCTCACTCGCACAATCTGTTAAACTGTATGGTAACAAACGGCTCGTTCAGTAAGAAAAGCTTAGAGCGAGTCATTGATGTCATCGATGCCTTTAACATCGATGTAAAAGGGGATGAACATTTCTACAAAAAGTATTGCAAAGGCTCTTTGGAACCGGTTTTAGAGGGCATTGAAAAAATAGCCTCAACAAAAAACAGAGTTCTTGAAGTTACGACACTTCTTATAGAGGACCTGCAAAGTTTAAGTGAGATAAAATTTTTGGCAAAGCAGCTCTCTGAGAGGGGAGTAGAGGTGTGGCATCTGAGTCGCTTCTTTCCCCACTACAAGATGAGAGATTTAAAGAGTACCAGCGAAGAGTTTATGATTGAGGCAATAAATATCGCCAAAGATGCTAAAATCAACTACGTTTATGCCGGTAACAGCTTTCTTGAGAACGATTATCCTACGGTTTGTCCAACCTGTAAAAGTATTTTGATTAAAGGACATTCATACCGTGGAGAGGCAAAAAGCGAAGCCCAAAAAAATATCAAAGGGGGCAGATGCTTCAACTGTAACGGCGAGATATACGGTCTTTTTAGTTAAACTTCCGATACAAATCGTAGTAGCGGTTTTCAACTTCGTTTACAACGGCATCCCAATTTCTATAGATGCTCTTTTGGGCGTTAAGGCCAACCTCTTTGACATGGTTGGGTTCTTTTAACAGAGTGATGATTTTTTCACCGTAAGAGCGGGCATTGTTTTGGGCCACAAAAGAGTTGTAACCGTCTTTTGTCCTTGTTGCCGTGCTGGAACCACAAGTGTTGAGCAGTGCTAAAGCGTAGGCTGAAGCCTCATACATAACCAATGCCGAAGTATCGTACTGACTGGGAAACATAAACAGATAAGCGCAAGCCAAAAGGTTTTTAATAATTTCCCGTTCTTTTATGGCACCGGTAAAAATAACATGTTTTTCCAAGCCATAGGAGGCAATCATCTTCTCAAAATGGGGGCGGTCAGGCCCCGAACCGACAAAAACCATCTTAAAATTTTGATTGTGGTCTTTTGTTATCTTTAGTGCCTCTATTAAGAGTTCCAGATTCTTCTCTTTTTTCAGCTGTCCGATATAAAGAAGTAGCAGTGTTTTGGAATCGACATTCAGAAACTTATACCCTGCTGCTTTTGACTGGCGGTACTGCTCTTCGGTGGGAATCGGTAAATCACACCCGTTTTCAACGATAATGACCTCTTTATTTTTGAGACCATAATCGTAAAGTTTGTCTCTGCTCCAAGCAGTCGGAGTCCACACCTCATCGGCTGTCTCATAGTGTTTTAAAATCCGTTTTGTGAAGTATTCGGCTGCCGATTTTGATTTTAATGTTCCATAGAAATCGTCTTTGTAAAGGGAGTGGAATGTGGAAACCAGGGGGATTTTCTTATGACGGTTGAGTTGTTCGGCAAACCTGCCTAAGAAAAAGGGGGCGTGGGTGTGGATTATATCAAAATCGATTGAGCGGACTTTGTTTCGCATCTCTCTGCTTTTAATCACAAAGCCATACGGTTTTATGTTATAAACTGGAATCATTGTGGCTCTGATTGTGTAGTCAATGCCATGCTCTTTATCGTAAGCATACCCCTCATCGGCATAAGAACCCGACACTACTGCCCAAATCTCATGTCCTTTCTCTTTTAATAAAGAGCTGTAGTTTTTTGTGACAAAACCGACACCGTCCATTAAGGGGGGAAATGATTCGCTGAACTGACCGATAACCAGTTTCTTCATTCGTTTCTCCTTCATAAATAATAACGCAACTTTAATTTTAGTGAAGCACTATTGACCTCTTTTTCGTTATTTAGTTGAGAGTGAGGATTAATTATGGGTGAAGAAATAACAAAAATTTGTCCTAACAGTGAGTGTCGTTATCATAACCCCGAATTTGCATCCAAAAAGAGGTGGTATCGTCCCCATGGGTATTACTACTGCCCGACAAACCCCGATAAACCAATCAGAAGATACCGCTGTTCTACCTGCGGAAGGACATTCAGCGAGACTTACTTCAGTCGCAAGTGGCATCTGCAGCGAACCGATATTGATGAGGTTGATCTTTTTTTTGAGTGGTGTAAAGGCTCAAGTTTAAGTGATTTGGCCAACCGCTTTTCCTGTTCCAAAAAGTTAATAGAAAACAGAATAACAAGGATGAAGAATCTTGCCGAAAGTAAAGAGATAATCTTAGAAATAGAGAGTCCCGAAGAAAAAGTTCAGTTGCGTTTGTAGATTGTGTCGATAAAGCCGATAAAGTTTTTAAGTGTAACTGTTTTATTTTCTACTTTGACGGTTCCGTTAAAGTGGCCAAAAAGTTGGGTTTGTTCACTTTTTGAGACTCGCAGATTTTTATAAACAGTGTGGCTGACCTTTGGTTCAAAGGTTAAATCTACTCTCCCTTTATTCTCTTTAATAACCCACTTAGTCCCTTTTATAAACTCAATCGTATCAAGTTTGTGCAGCTTTTTATCGTAGATGAGACAGTTTTCAGTTGCCGATGTGTCTCCCAAGCCTAAGCCAAAACTAAAAGAGAGCTCTTTATCTTCAATAAAACCTGTAGAACCGGCCCAATAGAGGGGAGTTTTAGTTCTCCATCTGCCTCTTTGCCAATACAAGAAGGCTCTGGTGGTGTTTGGTTCTATCTCTATCTCATCCATTCCGAGTGTCAGAAGTCCGCTTACCTGCAGAGGTACTACTTTTTCGCTTAAGCTGTAGGAACTCTTTTTTTGTGACGAGCCGGTAACTAAATTAAATGTCTCTGATTGGGGGTCTTGGGTAAGGGTAAAATCGGCTATTAATCCTCTGTTTTCGTGGCCGCTGATTTCCAGCGAAGGGGCTCCCAGTAACAGCCTTCTTTTTGAATCTCTTTTACTGAAAGCAATTCTTAATCTCTTGTTGGCCCACCCGATAGAGTAGTCATCGCTGTGCAGTGGCAAGTCAATTTTAGTAAATCGGGAAGGCCTTTTTGTTCCGATGTAACTGAGACTGCTCTCTTTTAAATTGATGTAAGTGATGGCAAAATAGGAAAGATAGCCCAAATGACTGTAGTTAGCAGTAATAACAATCTCATTTTTATAATCAAAGATAAGATACCGGTCCCACTCTTTGATTTTCAGCGCAGAGCATCGGTGTCGCTCTTTGTTGTAGAACCAAACGGGCTTGGGACTGTAGCCCTGTTCTGTCACAAAACCACTTTTATCGAGAAGATTTTGTCTCTTTGTCACCAGATTCTGATCCACTGTTTTTCACCTTAAGTTACACTATACATAAAAGGATTTAATAGCAAGTTTTTTATGTGAAGCATATATTCAAACCCTGTAAGGTTGACAAATCCAACTTGTGAAGTTAGAATTGTCAAAACAAATAAAAGGGAGATTGTTGTGTATATTCCCCGTGACATTCAAACCCAAATTACCCAGGCAATACAATACTACCCCGTACTAATTGTAACCGGTGCCCGACAGGTAGGAAAGACGACTGCTTTACGCAAAATTCTACCTGCTTACAATTATGTCAGTTTGGATCTTCCAAGTCTTGCCCAACAGGCAGAATGCGACCCTAAATCTTTTTTAGCTATGCACCCTGCTCCCTTAATCATTGATGAAGTGCAGTATGCACCCGGTTTGTTTCGGCACCTGAAGGCGGCTGTCGATGAAAATCGGCAAAGATTTGGACAATTTGTCCTTATAGGGAATCAACATTTTACCTTGATGCAACAAGTCAGTGAAAGCCTGGCTGGCAGAGTTGCGATTTTTGAGTTAGAAAATCTAAACCTTCCTGAAATTGCACACTCAATAAAAACTACAGAAAAAAGAGTGATTACCCGCGGACAATTCCCTGAACTTTGGCGTAATGAAGAACTGCCAAGTTCCCTCTTTTACTCTTCATACCTTGCTACCTATTTAGAACGCGATGTGCGCCAAATTTTGAATGTTGTCAGCCTTCGTGATTTTGAGCGGTGTATCCGTATTTTAGCTGCCCGAAGCGGCTCAATTCTAAATAAAAGCGAGGTTGCCAAAGATGTCGGTGTCTCTGTCAAAGCAATCGGAGATTGGATTTCTGTTTTACAGGCTTCAGCTCAAATTGTCTTACTTGAACCATGGTTCCAGAATTTTGGTAAAAGAATTGCAAAAAGCCCCAAACTTTATTTTAGTGATTCGGGGCTGCTCTGTTTTTTACTTGGGGTTGATGAACAAAATCTTGAAAATTCTCCATTTTTGGGTATGATTTGGGAAACCTTTCTGTTTGGTGAACTTCGAAAAACTCATGCCTATCGAAATTCTACAATAAAACTTTGGCATTATCGCGACCAGTATGCCACCGAAGTTGATTTTATAATTGAATGGAGAGGGAAACTCTCTTTCGCAGAGGCTAAATGGAGCGAACTTCCCAATCTTAAAGATACTCGCAGTATGAGTACGATTTACCGAGAGCTTCAGAATTCCGATTCTCCATGGAAGGCCGAAAATCGCTATCTGCTTTCGCGGGCACACAATCCGTACCCTTTGGGTGACTGTACCCAGGTTGTTCGGGCCCAAGATATCCCTTATCTGAAAGAGATGCAAAACTCATAAGTGACACAAAGCCTTTTGTTGCACTTAGGCTTTGCCGATGATAAACTCCATTAAAAATAGGAGTTCCCTGTGGATGATAAAATAACAAGTTTCACCTCGTTTGGAGGTTGCAGTGCCAAGTTGGGAGCAGCTTTATTGGATAAGGCTCTCTGTGATCTAAAACAACCTGATTATCCCAATCTTTTAGTGGCTTATCAAAGCAGTGATGACTGCGGTGTTTATAAACTGAACGATGAATTGGCAATGGTTCAGACAATCGACTTTTTTCCCCCAGTCTGTGAAGACCCGTATCTCTTTGGTCAGATTACGGCAGCCAATGCCCTCAGCGATATTTATGCAATGGGTGCCAAGCCTTTAACTGCGGTAAGTGTTCTTTGCTTCCCCGAAGGGAAATTAGACGACTCCTATTTAAGAAAGATGATGCAGGGGGCTTTAAGTAAGTTAATAGAGGCCGAAACTGCTTTGGTCGGGGGGCATTCAATAAATGACGCTACCGTAAAGTTTGGCTTTTCGGTCAACGGGGTGGTCAATCCAAACTCTTTTTGGACAAACAACGGCAGTAAAGGGGATGAGCTGTTAATCATCACAAAGCCGATTGGTATCGGATTGGTCTCTAATGCCGTCCGGGCTCAGGTTGCCTCTAAAGAGGAAGCGGAGGAGGTCTTTAAGGTGATGACTACCCTCAATAGAAAGGCCTCTGAGGTTCTAAGGAATTTTGAAGTGAGAGCCTGTACCGATATTACCGGTTTCAGCCTTTTGGGGCATCTGTGTGAGATGGCCCAAACAGATGGTGATGTAACTTTGGTGTTGGATTATAAGAGGGTTCCGATTATAGGGAATGCAAAAAAGTATGCCCAAGAGGATTTAACAAGTGCTCAGACTTACAAAAACATAAACGACCGGGGAAAATTCGTGGGCAATCTCGATATTCTCAGTATCGAAGAACAGCGGCTCTTTTTTGATCCGCAAACTTCAGGGCCGCTTGTGGCTTCGGTTGCCAAAAGCGAAGCCGATGAAGCTTTAAAAGCCCTCCGTTCGGAGGGCGTTGATGCTCATATTATCGGGTATACCGAGAAGGGTAAAAAGGGATTGAGAATTATTTAAATTTCAATTCCCAAAAACTTTTTAACCACTATCCCAATCACAAAAGAGAAGCTTGATACTCCCAAGCTGATTAGAGTCATCTCGCCGAATCTCTTAAAGAACGGGACATCTTTGGCAACCGAGATGTAGTAGGTAAAGGCAAAGATTATTAAGACCACGGTAATCAACATCGTTAAAAGAGCCCACATGAAGTGGGTGTTGGGGAAAATCAAATAAGGGGTAACTAAAAAAGCGACTGTCAGCAGATAGACAACCCCGGTATAGATTCCCGATTTTAGTGCGTCGCTGTTACCCTCGGAGCGGTGCGATAGGTACTCGCTGCTGGCCATTGAAAATGTTGCCGATATTCCGGTAATCAGACCCGATAGGGCAATGAGGCGGGTGTTTTGCAGTGCAAAGGTTAAGCCGGCCAATGTCCCCGATAACTCAACCAGGGCATCGCTGAGACCCAGCACCATTGATCCGACGTATTGAAGCCGCTCTTCATCCAATAAAGAGAGCAGTTGTTGTTCGTGCTGATCTTCATCAAGGGCAATTTTTTCGGCCTCGGGAACTTCGTCGGAAATTGATTTATAGGTAAGAGAGGCATTTCCCTCTCCCCGTTCCATTAATTTAAGGGCAAATGTAAAGCCGAGTACCCGTGCTAAAAATGTGTACCATAATATTTTCAGTTTCTTGGGTTTTGTCTCGGTTTTTGTATACTTCTTCCAGATTTTGTAGTGCCGATACTCTTCATCAGCAATTTTAATTAAAACTGATTTGTTGTGCTCATCCTTTACTAAATCGGCAATCTTTTTATAAACGATACTTTCGGTCAGTTCGTTTACCTGCATTCCAAGGATGATTTTGTGTGCGTTGGGACTCAACACTCTCTCATTAGCCATTTTTACCTCCAGAGAATGCCTTATTATGACTCAGAAAATACATTTTTAAAAGGGTGTTGACTTTTGTTTCTATATATAGTAACGTCGGCTCAATAGAAGAGGATTTTGTATGGATGATTTAGAGCAGTTAATCGATTTGTTTGCCAAGACAAACAACTATTTGGAGATGCAAAAACTCTTTGAAGAGCTCTTCACCCAACGAGAGAAGTACGACTTTGCACTTAGGTGGCGTCTTTTGAAGGAACTTTATGACGGCAAAACCCAGCGTGCCATTGCCAGTGAGCTGGGCATAAGCCTATGTAAAATCACCAGAGGGTCAAAAATATTAAAAGACCCTTCGTCACAGATGAACAGTGTTTTAAAGGAGTACTACGATGGCAAAAAAAAATGAGTCATTAAATTTACAGCAACCCGATGAGAAAGGGTTCTACGGAGAATACGGAGGAGCGTATCTGCCCGATGAGTTGGCTTCTGTTATGAAAGAGATAGCCGACTCTTACAACGAGATAAAAAACGATTCCGCTTTTATAGATGAATTGACCCATCTGCAAAACACCTACACAGGAAGACCCAGTCCTATTTATTATGCAAAACGGTTAAGCGAAGTTATCGGGGGAGCTCAAATCTACCTCAAAAGGGAAGATTTGAACCATACCGGTTCCCACAAAATTAACCATTGCCTGGGAGAGGTTCTTTTGGCAAAGAGGATGGGCAAGAAAAAAGTTATTGCGGAGACCGGGGCAGGGCAACACGGAGTCGCCCTGGCAACTGCCGCCGCCTTATTGGGGTTGGAGTGCGATATCTACATGGGGAGTGTCGATGTTGCCAAGCAGGCTCCCAATGTGTTGAGAATGGAAGTTTTAGGGGCAAAGGTTGTTCCTGTAGACAGAGGGACAAAAACCCTTAAAGATGCCGTTGATGCCGCCTTTGAAGCCTATCTCAAAGATCCTATAACAACGATGTATGCAATCGGTTCGGTCGTGGGACCCCATCCGTTTCCCACGATGGTCAGAGATTTTCAATCTGTTGTAGGCCGTGAAGCAAGGCAACAGTTTCTTGAGCTAACCGGAAAACTGCCCAACCACATAATGGCCTGTGTCGGCGGGGGATCCAACGCCATGGGGATTTTCAGCGGATTTTTAGACGATAAAGAGGTAAATATCTACGGAGTCGAACCGGGAGGCCGAGGCCCGGCCAAAGGGGACAATGCCGCCACTATGACCTACGGCAAACCCGGTATCATCCATGGTTTTGCCTGTTATCTTTTGCAGGATGAGAGTGGAGAACCTTTGCCGGTTTACTCCATTGCCAGCGGGTTGGATTATCCCGGGGTGGGACCGCAACACAGTTTTCTTAAAGATATTGAGCGGGTTAAATATGTTGTGGCAACCGACCGCGATGCCCTTTTGGCTTTTTATGATTTAAGCCGCCTGGAGGGAATCATCCCGGCATTGGAAAGTGCCCATGCAGTCGGCTATGCCATCAGAGCTGCCAAAAAAATGGCAAAAGAGGAGACGATTTTAATAAATCTCTCGGGCCGGGGCGACAAGGATATGGATTATGTCGTAGAACACTATCCACTGGAGGCCTACGAGGAACAAAAGCTCCTCACAACACTATAAAAACCAAAAACTTTGCACCAATGGTTTCTTTATTACTTAAAGGGGTTTAAACTTAAGAAAGAGCAACCGGAGGTGCAAAATGGGAAAAACATTTACAATAGCGATTCCTCAATGGCAGGGAACAGCTGCAGGAACCGGCTGTTACCACGGTTCGTTAATGATGACTAAAACCATTGAGCCCGATTACACCGTCAACGTACATGAGCACTCTGTTACCAAGCGGAGAGAGGGGATTTGGTACATTGAAGAAATAAGCCGCCATCTGTCAGAGGCATTGGAGGTGCTTAAAGCCTCTCAGGCTCCAAAAGTTGTAACTTTGGCAGGAGATTGTTCCAGCGGAATTGCCAGTGTCAGTTATCTTAACGGTTACTATAACGGGGATCTTTTAATGCTCCATCTGGGAGCCTATGCCAATTTAAACACCCCTGAAAACTCCAAAAGCGGCAAATGTGACAGCATGCCTTTGGGTATCCTTTTGGGGGAGGGTTCAGAATCTTTAATAAATCTCCTTTCGTCAAAGTTAAAACCTGAGCAGATAGTTTTTTCGGGACTGCGAAGTCTAAGCGAAAAAGAGAAACAGTTTTTAGTAAACAACAAAATCGATACGGCTCCTCACGGAGAGGCAACAGATGCAACACTGACTTCTATTATCGAAAAGAAGGGCTACAACAATGTTTTCATCCACATCGATTTGGATGTTATAAACCCTAAAGACTTTAGGGCTGTAAGTTCCCCGGTGGAGGGGGGAATCAGATTTATTGAACTTTTAGAGACAATAAAGATGGTCAGTGAGAAATTTAATGTTGTCGGTTTTACAGTTGCGGAGTATCAGCCGATTGGCGATGACGATAAAGAGAAAATAAAGACCCTTTTAGAAGTAATCGCTAATATTATGCAATTGTAGCCTGTAAGCTTGTTAAGGGCTCCCCATTTCATTACAATCTGGCTATGAAGGCTAAAGTCAGAGGCGACAATCTTATTCCGTTGGATAACTCGGCTGTTATCTACCCACCGACAGTCGCCCGTTACAATACCCATGTGTTTTCCCTTTCAATGGATTTAAAAGTCGAAGTGGTAAAAGAACGCCTTCTGACGGCTCTTGAGACTATAATCGAGCGCTTCCCTTATTATGGGGTGTCACTGCATCAGGGTTTCTTCTGGTACTACTTTCTCCCCAATAAAAGGCCGTTGGAAGTTTATGAACAAAAGGGCTCTCCCTGCAATTATATCCACCCCAGAAAAGGGGCAAACAGGTACCTTTTTAAAGTCTATTACACAAAACACAGGATTGCCGTTGAATTTTTTCATGTGTTGACCGACGGTACTGGAGGCTTAATATTTTTAAAATCACTGGTTGCAGAGTATCTGAGGTTATCGGGAGAGACGGTAGGGGAAGACCCTCAAATATTTCTAGCTGACGGCAAAGTTGATGCCAGAGAAAAAGAGGACTCTTTTGAGCGCTTCTACAAACCCCTGAAGTCGGTTTTTAAATCCGAGAGCGGATCTTTTCATCTTAAGAGGGGATCTCTCACCGACGGGGTGCAGGTTCTCAGCGGTCAGCTTAAAGTTGAAGAGCTGAAAGCGATAAGTCAAAAATACGGGGCAACTATAACCGAATATTTAGTCAGTGAACTTATTTGGGCGCTTCAGCAGCTACAAGATTTAAAAGTGAAAAAGGCTGCAAAAAGAAGACCGATAAGGGTTTCGGTACCGGTTAATATAAGGCGGTTGTATGATTCTGTGACGATGCGTAATTTCAGTTTGTTTGTCGTTATCGGGATTGACCCCTCTTTGGGATTTTGGAGTTTTGAAGAGATTGTTGAGCAGGTAATTCATCAGTTAAGAGGGGGCGTCAATGCTAAGGCCCTGAGTAAGCAGGTTGCCCGTAACGTTGCCGGAAGGCGCAACTTTTTAATCAGGTATGCTCCCAACGCCCTGAAAAAACCCTTGATGAAACTTCTCAGCGACTCTTACGGTGACAGAATCTACTCAACAACTTTCAGTAATTTGGGAAACGTCAGTCTCCCTGAGGGGATGGCTGACATAATAAAGAGACTCGATTTTTATCTAAGCCCGAGTAAAACAAATAAAGTCAGTTGCAGTGCAATAGGCAGCGGCAATACGATCAGTCTGAATTTTACCTCAATCTTTGCCAAAAGGACAGATTTTGAACGAATCGTGTTCAGCTCTTTGGTTGACAAAGGAGTTGGGGTAAAATTGGAGACAAACAGAAAGTGAGGAAAAATGGCTTACTGTGTTAAATGTGGTGTAAAATTAAGCGAGGGAACAACCTCCTGTCCGTTGTGTCAAACGGCTGTAAATGCCCCGAATGATGTTATAGGGGAGAAGAGTTTTGAGCTCTTTGGCGGAAACACAGAGATTAATCGACTAAATTACCCCCTTTTTGATAAGCACCGCAAAGGGATTATTGAGTTGGTGGTTACTTTTACAGTTATCGGTGTAATTACCCTCTTAATAACCCATTTTGCCCTCAGTTCTTTTAATGCAATTATCCCCATAGCGATAGTTTTGTTGGGTAGTACGTATCTTTTAGTTGGTCTTTATATAAAGATAACCTATGTAAAATTAGCCTCTTGGTACCTGTTGATTACAGTTTTACTGCTGTTTGTAATCGATTTAATTGATTTGAAAATCAGTTGGTCCTTGTACTCAAACAGTTCAATATTGCTTTACTGGGTTGTTTTTGTTTTGCCTTGGATTTTCAAGAAGGCGAAAAGGACGATTGCTTACATGATTTCGGCCTTTGCAATTCTCCTCTATTTTCCTTTTATAGACTACTTAACAAACGGTAGTTTCTACTGGTCTTTGAGTATTGGAATTCCGACTTATATTGTTGTTCTTGTCTGTTTTTTATTATTATTACTGCGTATTAGATTCGGCAATCCTACTATAACCGACGGAGTTCTCTCCCTTATAGCAATCAGTAGCATAGGAGTTGTTGCGGGAGATTTCTTCCATTTGAGGAGTATCGGTTCTAAAGAGGGAATTTCGTGGTCGCTTGCCGTAGCAATTGTAGCTTTTTCGATTCTCCTCTTTTTAATTTTGAAAATGGCTTTGCGTCAAATAAGACACTATTTTCACAACAGGATAGTTTAGCAATAGAAGCTTAAAAATTCACTGTACATTGAGACATATACAAAATCACTAGAATTTGTATTCTCCCAAAATGGTTTTTCTATAAAATTTTCTCGACCTTTAATATAAGTCTACATATACTCTTAATTAATGAGAGAAAACGTAGACATAAAGAGTAGGAGTACTCGTCTTATTGAAGAAACGTTTCGCGCCAAACAGACAGGTCATTTTGGTCTTTTTACGCTTGCAGATCTTGCCCTCTTAATAGACGAAGAGCCCAACGACGCTTTTATGAAATTCATATCTTGATTCATAAAAACAGGTAGCCTGGAAAGAGTTGCACGGGGAGTATATGTAAACCCGCTATGCCCTCCGGATAGCCCAGGTGTTTTAGAAAAAATTGCAAGCCTATTACATTGGCAACACTTTTTTTATGCCAGCTTAGAATCCGAGTTAAGCAGGCAAGGCTTAATATCTCAAATTCCCATTCAATACTTAAGCCTTATGACCAAAGGTCGTTCTGGAAAACATACAACAAAATATGGCACAGTTGAATTTACACATACAAAGCGTTCTATTGAGTCTTTAAAAAATTCGGTTTACTTCGATTTAACAACAGGTATTTTTCGAGCTACAAAAGAACAAGCACTTACCGACTTAAAACGAGTAGGTAGAAACATTGACATGCTAGTGGAGGAAGAATAATGTTTACTAAGATTGTAGAACAGATAATAAAAACAAAACCATTCCTGCTAATCTGTGATGTCAATTTCAAGGCGGATGAGTTTCTATCTCCTTCTTGCTGAATCAAAGTAGATGTTGAGCAGTAGCTTCTCTGAGTGCTTCATCATCAGAAGATCCCTCTACGATTATAAACACAATTTTTCTACGAGCCACAGTGTTCTCCAGCCTCCCTAAATGCAAGCGCTATTTCTGCATTGTTTGTCTGTTCGTAGAGCTCCTCATCCTGTTCTCCAAGCATTATATCCCTGAAGTAGAAATCTCTGAGATTATTGTTATCTTTTACATTTGTCATTCGAGCGAAACGGTTTTGAGGATTTGTAGTCGTGAACGCAATGAATCCGCGATCCAATGTCTCCAGTGGGCGAAGATTATGCGAGGTGAAAATCAGTTGCCCCTTGCCCCTTTCTGATATGATGCTAAGCAGCTCTCCCAGAAGATACTCAAAGACTCCTGAATCAAGTTCATCAATAGCAACAGTGATTGAAGGCTGATTGTAGACGACGATGAGAAGCTGGAGGATGGAGACAATCTTCTTGATACCTTCAGACTCATATTTGAAAGGAATTTCTCTGCTATTTTTATGCGACATGAGTTGGATACGGCTGCCTTTCTCACCGTTTTCAAGAATCTGGGTACCTAAGTCTTTTAAATTAATGGTAAGTCCGGGAATTATCTGTTTTAGCACAATATTCATAGTTTGGATGACCCTAATAATCACATCCTTAGCTTTTTTTGGTATAACAGTCGGTTTATTAAGAGGAATCATTATAGTGCCTATGTTGCCGGTGCTTTCTGTTGAAAACTTAAAGACTAAAGGTTGTGCATTCAGACTTATAAGGCCTGTATTAGTTGTGTTAATGACAAAAAATTCGTGGTTACCAAAATTAACCAAGGCTTCTATGAGAGCAACATAGTAAGAAAGTTCCTTGTCAGAGTTTTGGGATAGTTTCAAGGTATTTCTGACAGAATCCAGAAACTCCCTTGAAAATACAAATGAACGGGATTGGGCATTTGAAAGTTTTTTCGCAACTTGGAGATCTGTATCGGTTTGCTTGTTATTTCCAACTAAGAGCTGCTTTTTTGGTCTTGGAAGAAACAACTCTGTAGTATCCGTATCAACAAGCTTTCCCATTCTGCTTTTTTTTTCGCCCAGAATTGGACACTTGAAAATCTCGTTAAATATAATGACCCGCTTTTTATTTTCAGCAGGCTGGATTAAGTCTACATTTCTCCCTGAAGAATCAGAGACCGATTTTATGCTGAACTGGTATGACACCGCAGAGGTTTCCTCAGGTGTTTTCACAACAAAGTCGTATAAAAGCGTAGCGACTTGTGTATCAACGTTAATATAGTCAGCAAACTTCTCTAAAATTGTGTTTCCGCAGAGAGCGTATTTTAGCAGTTCTAAAGCATCAATCAATGCAGTTTTGCCTGAACCGTTTTGCCCATACAACCCTACGATACTGGCTCTGTAATTCTTTCTAAGGTTCTCAAAAGAGAGAGAGCCTCCGATTACATTCTTGAAGTTGTTTATGGTAACACCGGTAATTCTCACCGAAGTTGGTTTCATTAATCAATCCTCCATGTCTTTTCTGACTTGTTTAGGATGCTATGTTTTTCTGTAAAAGTCAAGATGAATTGAATAAAAAGTACATTATGTGCAAAAATAAGTTTACAATATTCGATAATTTGAATTTGAATAATTTAAAAGCTCTTAAACTGATTAAAAAACTCTATATTTGAATTTTAATTTTTAGAGATTGCGTATACTCTTGATGATTACAATCCTAATGGATGGTGGACTGGCTAACTTTGAGAATCAAATTAAGTCCTATTAAACTATTTTTTCCAGAACCGGGTGCTGAAAAGAATAATTAAGCTATAGATTTCTAACCTTCCGCCAAGCATCATAAATGATAGAAACCACTTAACATACTTTGGCATTAAAACAAAAGCAATGCCGTGTGGCCCAATACCTCTAAAACCCAATCCAAAGTTACCGACACTTATTAATCCGGTTGAAAAGCTGGTAGTTAAATCGTAGCCGGCTGAAGCAACAACAAGAGTCGTTAATAGTACTAAAAAAAGGTAGATGGTAATAAAGCCGGCTATTGCATTGACTGTTCTCCAAGGAATCCTCTCATGTTCGCTTTGGATGGTGAAATGCCCTTTGGGGTGTAACATCACTTTTACGTTCTGTTTTGCCAGTTTAAACATTGTTATGATTCTCGATACTTTTATACCGCCGCTTGTGGAGCCGCTGCTGCCGCCGACAAACATCAGTGTTAAAAGAACACCCTGGGCTAAAAACGGCCAGCTGTTGAAATTTGTGATGTAGAAACCGGTTGTGCTTAGAATTGAGGCAACATGAAAAACCCCATAGCGAAAAGCCTGTTCAAAGGTTGGGTAGACACTCTCTTTTAAGAGAGAAAATACGACAATTGCAGCGGCACAGCAAAAAATAGCCAAATAAACTTTTATTTCGTCATTGGTTTTTATCCGGCTGAATTTTCTTTTAATCAGAGAATAGTAGAGGGTGAAGTTGATTCCCCCCATAATCATAAAAACTGTCACCACATAATCGACATAGGCACTTGAGTAAGAACTTACCGAAAATTCTCTTGCAACAAAACCTCCCGTTGCCACGGTACTAAGAGAGAGGGTTAACGCATCAAAAAAGGGGAGTTTTCCAAATAACAACAGTACAATTTCTGCCAGTGTTAAAAAAATATAGATCAGCCAGAGTATCAAAGCACTGTCTCTGATTTTAGGTGTCAGTCTGTTTTTATTTGGCCCGACCACTTCGGCGCTGTAAAGTTGTGAGCCTTCAGTACCCATAAGAGGAAGGAGGGCGACAAACAGGACAACAATTCCCATTCCCCCCAACCAATGGGTCATTGAGCGCCAAAGTAAAATCGGTTTTGCTATCCCCTCAATATTTTCAAGATTGCTTAATCCGGTAGTCGAAAAACCACTCATAGTCTCCATAAATGCACTGCTGAAATCTCTGGCACTACCGCTTAAATAGAAGGGTAAAGAGCCTATGGTTGTCACAAATAGGTAGGTAAGAATCACAAAAAAATAGATCTCTTTTGTGGTGAGAGCCTCTTTTTCCCAAGAGCGCCCTACAAGAAAAACAGAAATCACATAGAGGGCAATAATAATTAAGGGGATTAAAAATGAGTTGAAAACAGCTTTTTGATTTAGAAACAGAGCATAGAGAGCAGGAATCAACATGAAAAAAGAGATTACCAATAAAATCGTCGCCAAAAGGTGAAAAATCTGTTTGTAATTCATTGTAAAAAGACCTTTTGAACAGTGGTCAACTGGGATCTCTCGGCACACACCAGCAGGATATCACCCGATTCTATTTTGTACGAACCTGTGGGAATTATATTTGTTTTGTCACTTTTTGTTATCCCGCAGATAATAGCCTTTTTTTGAATATTGAGTTGTTCTATTTTTTTGCCGCAGATTTTCATCTCTTTACTGACTTCCGATTCAAAAACTTCAAAAAGGCCGTTAAACAGCGAGTGGACACTGGAGACATGTTTGCCCCTCATATATTTTAAGAGAGAATCGACTGTTGCTTCGCTGACACTTATTATTGAATCAATATTTAAGTGGCGGGCTAAACGACTGTAGTTGTTGTTTCTTTTTATAAGGGCAATCGTTGAACCAACCCCTTCTGATTTGGCATAACTGGCTGTAATTACGTTTAGCTCATCACTGTCGGTTAAACTAATCAGTAAATCGTAGCGGTTTAAAAGTTCCTCTTCAAAAATAGTCTCATCGGTGATATCGCTTCGGATAACCAACAGATTGGGAAACAGGGATGCAAATGAGTCACATACTTGGGGGTTTTGTTCAACCAAAGCAATATTACGCAACTCGGAGCTTTTAAAAGACTTAAGCAAAAAGCGGGCAATTTTGCTTCCCCCGACAATCACTATTTTTTTTGGTGCAACTTTTTTTTGACCGATAATGTTAAAAAGGGCTTCTCTGCCGTCATCGGCAGCCGCTATTGCAAGGGTGTCCTCAGAGTGAACTATGGTATCTCCGTGAGGAACGATTGCCTCTCCTTTACGGTACATTGCCGCAATGACAAATTCAGTTCCGATTGAGGAACGGCAGTCGGCGATACTCTGATTTGCAAAACGGCTTTTGGGACCGACAAAGATGTTGTATAAAACAAGGTTGCTTTTTTCAAAAGTGATTGCATCGCTGACTATCCCCCTGTTTATAAAAGTATGGATACTTAAAGCTGTTTCGGCTTCGGGGTTTACAATGTGGTTTATTCCTAAAATAGTAGTCGGCAGTCCGTCTTTACCGACATAGGTCAGATTCCTTATTGCAGCAATTGTCGTTACTTCACTTCTGATTGTTTCGACAAGACCGCAGGCAACTAAATTTGTCTCGTCGCTGTCGGTTACCGCAATAAAAAAATCGGCTTTAGCGACTTCAGCTTCCCGCAGAAAATCAATGTTGGTGCCGCTGCCGATAATAACCAGACAATCGAGACGGCTTTGGATATCGTTAGCCCTTTTAGGGTCACTGTCTATGACAACCACATCCTGTTTCTCATGGATAAGGTGGCTGGCTAACATACTGCCTCTTCTGCCGGCTCCAAGTATGACCGTTTTCATAAATTCACTATAGCCATAGGAAGATGGCGATGCAAGCTATTGTGTAAGATTTACCAACTTACCGTTGCCGACTCTCAACAGTTGCTCAACATTTAATTCAATAAGAAAGCCTCTTTTCCCGCCGTTTACGATTATACTCTTCCATAAAGAGGCTTCTTCATCCAAATAGAAGGGGTAGCTGTGCTTTGTTGCCAAAGGGGAGACACCTCCTTTAAGATATCCGGTTAAACTTAAAAGTTTGTTTGTATCGACTAAATAGACCGACTCTAAATTCAACAAAGAGCGGACAAGCTTCATTTTTATTTCCAAATGGGAAGGAAGGCAAAAGATCCTTATTTGGTTATCGTTGGCAGAAGTTATTATTGTTTTAAAAACCTGATTGGGGTCTCTGTTTATCTGTTTGGCGACATCAATGGCGTTACTGTTTTCACCGTAAGTGTACTCGATAACAGAATAGTCGACTCCCTCTTTTTCCAAGAGCCGCATCGCATTTGTTTTCATTACACCTACTATCATATTTTATAAAAAAGAGGGCAAGAGAATCTCTTATTTTTTTAGGTTAAATTATGCTTTAGATTTTTTTAGCAAAGGAAGACAAACTCTATAGTTGACAAACAACATCACGGTAAGATAATCACAAATATTTTGCTGTTTTATTGTCAATTAGTTTTTATTATAACCCATTGCTTTCACTAAAATACACAATTCAAAGTCTTTATTGAAAAAATTTAGTCCAAATATTTTATTTATTTGTCCAACTTTGTCCAATAAAATATTTACAAACAGTGGTGACAGTGGTACTATTCAATGGTCAAAACAATGGTGTCCAAGAAAAAGGTGTTAATATGAAGTCAACCCTAGTAGTGAAGTTAATAGAAGCTCATAGTTCTGGTGATGAGGATGCTTTTAAAAACGCATTAAATATTTTAGCAGAGGATGAAGAGAGAAAAGGGAACTTTGCTACGGCTTCAATGTTGAGAAACGCATATGTAAATAATAAAAAACGCTCTGTTTCCTATAACGATAACTTGCCTTCTGAAGTGTATTTTTCTGTTCAAAGCTCAACACCAATGCCAAAGGACAAGGATAGTGCACTGGAGTTGTTAGAGATTTTAACTCCAAAAGTTACATTGGCAGATGTTGCTTTGCCTGAAAAAACATTACAGGCAGTTAAACAAATCATAAAAGAGCAAAAGTCTGTCGAAAAACTGATTGAAAAAGGTGTTGCTCCTGCTAATAGATTGTTATTCTGTGGGCCTCCGGGTTGTGGAAAAACATTAACTGCTTACGTTTTGGCAGGGGAGTTACAGATACCTGTTGCTTATGTAAAACTGGATGGTTTAGTTTCATCATATTTAGGACAGACAGGAACTAACATAAGGAAAATATTTGATTTTGTGAAGAATAAACGAATTCTGTTATTTCTGGATGAATTTGATGCCATAGCCAAAAAAAGGGATGATTCTAATGATTTAGGAGAACTTAAGAGAGTTGTGACGACTCTTTTGCAAAATATGGATGCAATGCCATCTAACGTCTTTTTAGTTGCTGCAACAAATCACCATCATCTTTTAGATCCTGCCATCTGGCGAAGATTTAATTCTTCAATATTGCTGGAATTACCAAATGTTGAACAGCGAACTCAAATTATAGAACGATTTTGTTCAGAAAAATTATCCGAGTATGATATCGACATTAGAACTTTATCAATACTATCCGAAGGTATGAGTGGCGCAGAGATACAGGGTTTTATGCAATCGCTCGCAAAACATTGCGTATTACAAAATATAAAAAAAGAGATCTCCCAAAAAGATATTGCAGAAATATGGTTTCAGCAAAACACACTTTTTGTCAGTGATAATAGTGATGATTATATGAAGGCACTTTTTAAGCTCAAAAAAAATGGCATATCTCTAAGAACATTAGAAGAGATAACAAGCATCCCAAAATCTACACTGGATTATCGATTTAAAAAGGGGGGGCTAAGTGACGAGTAATAAAAGAAGAAATCATTTTTGGATTCCTGATGAAGAAGTTATTAGAGTGGACAGAAAACCGGAGGCCAGAACAAAACCAAGAAATATTTATTTTGGCAAGCACGGTCAAAAATTAAGCAGTAGTCTCCAATCCATAAAACAAGCGATTGATAATGCTTCAGAAGATGACTCTCTAGCAGATTCTGGATTAATGATATTCAAAGTAGAATTACCTGAAGGGGAAAAGATTAAAGATAGAAAGGCTTTATTTGCGTCAACTGGGATGGAAGTAAAAGTTGTAAAAAATGAGAATAAAGCTGTGATTGCGACAACAATAAAGCAGTTTAAATCTTTGAAAAAGAGAATAGAAGATTATTCCAAATCCGGAGCAGGCAAATCCCACTTTAATTATATAGAAGATTTTAAGCCTTATATCGGCAGTGAAAAGAATTCAAGCTCTTTACAAAAAATTACTTGTTCCGATAGAGTCCCCGAGTCGTTGGATATTCAGTTGATGCTTATGCCGAATTTAAACGAAGAGATATATAGCTTAGCCATAAAAAGGCTAATTGAAAAAATTGGTGACAAAAATGGAATTATTCAGGAAGAACCCTATTATTTGTCAGATAATACACCATTAATTAGGGCAATTATTCCTTCAAATTCTTTATTTCATTATGAGAATGATTTAGCGATTTATAGAATTGAGGAAACCGAATTTTTTAGTGTAGATACCAAGCCACCAATACTATTAGATATCGTATTGATTCACAAATCTAATGGTTGCTTTCAATAGATTGTTTTTGCAAAGACCTTCGCCATTGCTGTGTGTACTTAACTGACAATAATTCATAAATTTATGTTTTCTGTTCAGTTGCAGGCTTTCTTCAAAAAGCAATTGAGATTTACTTCGAAAGTTAGTGTGCTTTTTACTTTTGGCATCTGGACACATCCGCTCTGATTTGATATGTTTTTTTAGCAGAGAGGAAAATAAAAGGATGCAACAAGCCTTGTGTAATAATAAGCAAACGAATGAATGCCGGTGTTAACTCATCGGCTTTTTTTTGTATAGAGGAGACCAATTAGATGAATAATGTATTTATCGGAAGATCATTTACAGTAATAGATGATTTAAGTATCGATGAGCGGCGCTACCTCTTTGAGAAAAGTCGTATTTTAAAAGAAGCCTTTATAAACGAGGATGAAGCGGTTCTAAAAGAGTTTAGAATCGCCGATCCCGACTTTGGCCTTTATGAGGTATTTTTAGAAGACAGTACCCGTACCCGAGAATCGTTTCGTAACGCGGCTAAATTTCACAGATCAAAAGTTAACGATATGGCTGCAGACCACTCCTCCTTCAACAAGGGAGAAAGCTATGCCGATACTTTTAACACATTGGCAGGGTATCACAACTCAATATTTATAGTCCGCAGTAAATTAGAGGGAGTCTGTCGCTGGTTGGATGAAGAGGCTAACAACTTTGCTAAAAGAAACAACCTTAAAAGAAGGGTAGCTTTTATAAACGCCGGAGACGGAAGACACGAACATCCAACTCAGGAGTTGTTGGATGAGTTTACATTTTTGGAAGAAAACGATTGGGATGACAGTTCAATCCATCTGGCCTTAGTGGGGGATCTATACCACGGAAGGACAGTCCACTCAAAAGCCGACGGGCTGAAGATCTTCGGAAAAGTAAAAATCGATTTAATAAGTCCGCCCGAACTCTCCCTACCGCCGTTTTACTACAATAAAATGGTGGAAAATAATTTTGAAGTGCGGGTATTTGACTCAATCGACGATTATCTTAAACAAAACGATGTGGCTTTGATGTGGTACTTCACCCGTCCCCAATTGGAGAGAATGGGAGAGAAAATTCTTAAAAGACAGGACGAACTGAGAGCCAAAGTAACCTTCAGAAAAGAGTTTATAAACAGACTCTCCCCAAAAACAAAATTCTACCACCCCCTGCCGCGCCACAGAGTCTATCCTACAATCCCAGCCTATTTGGATGATACCCACCTCAACGGGTGGGAAAAACAGTCAATAAACGGAATGTATGTCCGAATAGTCTTACTGGCAATGATTGCCGGTAAAATCGGAGACGACTTTAAAGGTGTCCCTTATAAGAGTAAAAGAGTCGATGAGGAGTACATTGTCAAAGTCGAAAAACCGACTACTAAAGAGTCGACTCAAAAGAAAAACTACAGTGAGGGAGTTCATCCAATCAGAGACGGGTTGGTTATAGACCACATCTGTAAAGGACTTGACCCGGTGACTATCAGACGCCAAATGGCTCAAATTATTAAAGTCATGGGCTTTGACAGCAGAAAGGGGGGAGAGTGGGTCTCCACCAGTAAAACAAACAGCGACCAGTTTAAAGGCATTATCTTCAGACCGGGGGAGTATGAGCTGGATCGTAAAAACTTAAAACGTTTGGCTGCGGTAGCGGCAGGCTGTACCCTGAATATTATAAAAGGGGGGCAGGTTGTCGCCAAATACAGGACAAACTTACCACCTAGAATTTATAACTTTGATGATTTAGCATGTAACAATGAAAATTGCATCAGCCACCCCTCGCACGCCGAAGGGGTTCCCGCCCACTTTGAGCGGACTGCGTTAAATGAATACGAATGTGTGTACTGCTCGGCACTGCACACATTTGAACAAATATGGAAGTAGAAAAATGGACAGAATAGGAAAGATCAGAGAACTTTACGGCTCGAGGATAGCTTTGAGAGCCTTACAACTGGAAGCTATAAAATTAAATGTTAAAGAGCCGTTTCTTTGGACAAGCGGCTACCGAATGCCTATTTATAACGACAATAGGCGCCTGCTGGCTTCGCCCGAGGTAAGACACACAATCGCCGAGGGGTTCAGTGAAATCATCGGCGCTTTGAACATTGAAGTTGATAACATCGCAGGAACATCGACTGCCGGAATACCACCGGCAACGACTCTTGCCGATTTAATCAACAAGCCCCTCAGTTACGTCCGCTCCAGCGAAAAGAGTCACGGACTTAAAAATGTTATTGAGGGGTTGGGCAGCGACGGCTCTTACCACCACCAGAAGGTAATCTTAATTGAGGACCTTTTTTCGACCGGCGGTTCTTCGATAAAAGCCATCAATGCTATAAGGGAAGCCGAAGGGGATGTCAGTTACTGCCTAGCTATTTTCACCTACGGTTTAAAAGCCTCGGTTGAGGCCTTTGAGGCTCTCAGACCTCCCTGTATGCCGATTACCCTTTTGGATTATGAATCTTTAGTTGAAACGGCATTGGAAGAGGGGTATGTTAAAAAAGAGGAAGCCGAAATCTTGGCAAAA
>Ga0265293_10002736_pt1 | contig 34387 bp, 37 predicted proteins | sample Munlanlewell138R_FD_192505 | JGI IMG/M metagenome (GOLD analysis project Ga0265293, IMG submission 192505) | Leachate microbial communities from a municipal landfill in Southern Ontario, Canada - Leachate well 138R | ecosystem: Engineered > Solid waste > Landfill > Unclassified | place: Canada... | reverse complement strand
TTTGCTTCGGGCAATGCAAAAGGCAAAATACAGTGAGCAAAGATCAATCCATTTTGGCTTAGGTGCACAATATTACACACATTTTACTTCGCCGATTAGACGTTATCCTGATTTGATTTTACATCGCTTGATTCATTGTTTTGTCTTGGGTGAAACGAATAATTTCAATAAAGACTTCCGTCGTTTTGAATCAATTCTACCTGAAGTGGCTATTCATACTTCTAATCAGGAGAGAAGAGCTATTCAAATGGAGCGAGATGTAGCGAAGCTCAAGAGTTGTGAGTATATGAATGATAAAATTGGGAAAAAGTTTGATGCCATGATTACGCAAATGATGGGTTCAGGAATGTTCGTCAAACTAGAAAATGGAATTGAAGGATATGTTCCATTACGATCACTGGATGATTATTATCGCTATGAAGAGGCAAACCTAATGTTTGTTGGCTCAAGAGGTAAAACATATAAACTAGGGCAAAAAATTAAAGTTGAATTATTGAGTGTTGATCTAAGAGACCATCAAATGGATTTTGGAATCGTAGATGCAAAAAAAGGAAATAAATATGAAAGTAATAGTACAAAACAAAAAGGCAAGACACGACTATCACATTCTCGAAAAGCATGAAGCAGGACTGAAACTGCTAGGAAGTGAAATTAAGTCGATTCGCCAAGGAAAAGTTAATATTAATGATGCATTTGTTACATTTAAAAACAATGAAGCAATGATTCATAATATGCATATTGCTAAATACGATTATAGCAATCGTTTTAACCATGATGAAACAAGAACGAGAATTCTATTGCTGCATAAAAAAGAAACAATCAAACTTTTTAGTCAAACAAAAGAGAAAGGTTTAACAGTAATTCCGTTGAGCCTCTATTTAAAAGAAGGTTTGGCCAAAATTGAGATTGCTTTGGCAAAAGGTAAAAGAGATTATGATAAAAGAGAAAGTTTGAAAGAAAAGGATCAAAATCTAAGACTTAAAAAACTGCAAAAAGAAAGATATTGATAAGTGATTAAGATGAATAATATCCAGGATAATATTAAAATTGGTCTTGCTCTAGGTGGTGGTGGTTCTAGAGGCAGTTACCAAATCGGTATCTTAAAAGCCTTATATGAAGAAAAGATCTTAAAACAAGTCGAAAGCATTACCGGAACTTCAATTGGAGCAGTCAACACATTAATGGTCATGGCTAACTTTGATTATGAAAAGATGATCGAAACATGGGAGAAAATTTCTAACTCCGAAATTTATGGAAAAGGAATGGATCGTCTAAAAGAGGATGGACACGGATTATATAATATTCACAAGCTTTTTAAAGTCCTATCAAAGGAAGTATCATTAAGTGAAGTAAGAAAAAGTAGATTTGAAAGTCATGTTGTAGCGACAAAAATACGTAAAGGGCGTTTAATCGATCAGTTGCTGTTTCGTCGTTTTGAAAAAGAGGTCTTTAATCTGCAAGAAGTTGATGATCCCAGAATAGCGGTCTTGGCTTCATCATCAATTCCAATTCTCTTTGGCTCAACCGAAGTTGATGGAGAGCAATATATTGATGGTGGTGTAATGGACAATTGTCCTGTTGAACCTCTAATTGAACAAGGCTGCAATATCATCTTTGCTGTTCCGATTCATTTAAGATTCAGTCCCAACAAATTCAAGGATAAAAATGTTTTCATCATCAATATGAAAACAAACTACTTATTTAACAAGATTTCGTTTGATCCAATCAGTTTTAAACCGGAAGTTGTCCGTGAAAAAGCTGAGTATGGGTACATGATGGGTAAGCATATTGTTAATCAGCTTAGATTAAGCGGATATTTGGATGAAAACAACCATTGGCAAATCCCAAACGAATATACCCATTTTCGAATTTCAAGAGCTGAGGAACAAAAATTAAGAAAATCGATAAAGGAAGAGAAATAATATGAACATTGAAATCATTAGGTTTTTGCAAAATATTAGAAATGATATCTTAGACTGGTTCTTCTATCTTATTACTCAAATCGGAGATCAGATAATCTTTATTTTTATTGCAGTTGTTATTTTCTGGGTTTATGATAAAAGGTTCGCTTTTAAGATAACGATTAGTTTTTTATTAGGAAGCATTATTAATTTAGCGGTCAAAATGACTGTAAAAATTGATCGTCCATATACAAAGCCAGGTATTACTGAGCCAAACATGCCAGTCTTAAAACCAGTCTTGCCGGGCGTGCATACAGAAGGTTATTCATTTCCAAGCGGACACAGTCAAAATGCAGCTGTTTTAGGTTACAGCATGATCGATGAAGCGAAGAAAAAAGGTAAAAAAACTGTAATGATTTTCAGTATTATCATAATGATTCTGGTTCCAATCAGTCGAATGTATCTAGCTCAGCACTACATTACTGATGTAATTGCTGGATTAGTACTGGGGATTATCATCACTTGCCTTATTTTCAAAATGATTGATAAAACAAATGATAAAGAACATCTATATGCACTATTCTTTATTCCGATTTTTCTTGGCTTGATGGTTTTCTTAAGAAACAGTTTGGTGCCATTGGCTGCTGGTGGATATATTGGTTTTGTTATTGGTTATTATTTTGAAAAAACCGCAATCAACTTTAAGTTAAAACAGCCACTAGGACAACAAATTCTTAAAGTGTTAATTGGTTTTGTTGGTATTGTGGGAATCTACTTATTATTTAAAGTAGTATTGCCAAGTGGAAGATGGAATGATTTCTTTAATTATTTTTCCATTTCATTATGGGCAACACTAGGTGCTCCAGCGGTATTTAAATATGGACTTAAACATTAAAAAATTTTCTGAATTGACCAACGATGAGTTATATCAAATACTAAATTTAAGATTAGAGGTTTTCGTTACCGAGCAAAAGATCCTTTATACAGACACCGATTTTTTTGATCAAGATGCAGTTCACTATTTCATCATGAAAGATCAAGCGATAATTTGCTACCTAAGAGTAATAGCACCTGATGTGATTGACGATTATTTTCACTTTGGTCGGGTTGTAACGAAGCTTAGTGAACGAAAAAAGGGCTATGCATCAAAATTGATCAAACGTGTTCTAGCTGATTATAGTGATCAAAAAATCGTTATTTCCGCACAAGCGTACTTAAAAGAGTATTATATGAGGTTTGGTTTTAAAGTCATTGAGGGCCCCTATTTGGAAGAAGGAATATTACATTATAAAATGGAAATCAATGAACGCTTTACAACTTGATAAACCTATGATACAATAGATTTGCGATGAACAAAAGGAGTAATTGTCAACTCATTTAAAGAGACTTTGCGGTTGGTGCAAGCAAAGATGGGTAGCAATGAACGCTGTTTGGGAGCAAAAAGTAAGTCGGCTTTAACGACAATTGAGTGCTGGATTTATCCAGAACTAAGGTGGTACCGCGATTATTCGTCCTTAGATATTTCTAAGGGCGTTTTATTTTATTAAAGATGGAGGAGTAGTATGAAAGCAAGTGAAATAAGAGAGATATGGTTAAGTTTTTTTGCCTCAAAAAAACACGCAATTGAATCTTCGTCATCGTTGATTCCCCAAAACGATCCAACATTGCTGTGGATTAATGCAGGTGTTGCACCATTAAAGAAATACTTTGACGGTACAAAAAAACCAGAAAATCCACGCATGGTAAACGTGCAAAAATGTATTCGCACAAATGATATTGAAAATGTTGGAAAAACAGCTAGACACCATACGTTTTTTGAAATGCTTGGTAATTTTTCGATTGGAGATTATTTTAAAAAAGAAGCAATTACCTGGAGTTACGAAATATTAACAGATCCTAAATGGTTTGGCTTTGATAAAGACAAACTATACATGACTTATTATCCGGATGATATTGAAGCAAAAAACATTTGGCTTTCTTTAGGTGTCGATCCTAGTCATATTATTCCTTGTAAAGAAAATTTTTGGGAAATAGGTGAAGGACCATGTGGCCCAGATACAGAGATTTTTTATGATCGTGGCGCAATCTATGATTCACGCGGGACAGAATTGATTCGTGATGATATTGAAAATGAACGTTACATTGAAATTTGGAACATTGTTTTTTCACAGTATAATGCCATTGCCGGTCTAAAAAGATCTGAATATCCTGAATTACCAACTAAAAATATCGACACAGGCGCTGGTTTAGAGCGGATTGCCTGTGTTATGCAAGGTACGACAACAAACTTTGAAACAGACCTGTTCTATCCGATTATTCAGCATGTTGAGCAACTTAGCGGTATTAAGTACAATCAACAAATGGAATTTAAGGTTATCGCTGATCATATTCGCTCAATTGTAGCAGCAATAAGCGATGGGGCAACCCTTTCTAATGAAGGAAGAGGTTATGTTCTAAGAAGATTATTAAGAAGAGCTTTAAAACATGGAAGAACCCTAGGTTTAAATAAACCATTCTTGTCTTTGCTGATTGATGATGTCGAAAATATTTTAGGTAGTATATATCCAAACATTATTCAAATGAAGTCAATCATTAAGAAAATGGTCTTGATTGAAGAAGAAAAGTTTTTGGAAACAATTCATGAGGGCGAAAGGCATTTTTATGAAGCTTTAAAGACAGAAGCTAAGCAAATCTCTGGTGCAACTGCATTTAAACTATATGATACATATGGATTTCCTTTGGAATTGACGGTTGAGTATGCTGAAGAAAACAATCATACAGTAAATGAAACGGAATTTTATAAATTAATGGAAGCACAAAAAGAACGTTCAAGAACAAGCAGAAAAGCTGTTAAAGGGATGAACACACAAGATGAAGCCTATCTAAACTTTAAAACTGAAAGCAAATTCATTGGTTATGATACATTAGAAACGGAAACCAAAGTAATAAAAGTATTTGATGAAGGAATTGTTTTGGCTGAGACTCCATTCTATGCGACAAGTGGCGGTCAAGTATATGACTTTGGTTGGATCAATGGGATGCAAGTTACGAATGTGACCAAATTGCCAAACGGACAACATCTTCATGAAGTAGAGGGAAGCTTTGAAGAAAACGAAGAAGTTTTAGCGGTTGTTGATCCGGTTACGCGACTAAAAACAATTCAAAACCATAGTTCAGCTCATTTATTTCATCAGGCAATCAAAGATATTTTAGGCAGTCATACACATCAACAGGGTTCGCAAGTATCAAGTAAAACAATGCGTTTTGACTTCAATCATTATGAGAATGTTACAGCCGATCAAATTTTGGCAGTCGAACAGTTAGTCAAACACTATATCTTGGAAAAACCATTAGAAGTATTGATTCAGGAAATGCCATTAGAAGAGGCCAAGCGAATTGGAGCCCAAGCCTTATTTGGTGAAAAATATGGTTCAATTGTTCGGGTTGTAAATATGGGATGGAGTATTGAACTATGTGGGGGAACACATGTTAAAAACACCAAAGAAATTGTTGATTTTGCGATTGGATCATGTGAATCAATTGGTTCGGGTATATATCGTGTTGAAGCTGTAAGTGGTGCAAACACTGATGCGGAAATGGAATTGTTTTTACAACCATTAAAAGAGCAAAAACAATTGGTGGTCGATAAAATCTTGAAAATTAATCCAACAGCAGTAATTCCGGCGGAACCAAAGATTATCAAGAGTTATCAAGATATAATAAATTATCATCAACATTTAGATGATATTAAGCAATTAAGTAAAGCGATTGAAAAAAAGAACGAAGCAGCTAAGGAAAAAGATTTGCTAACAAACTTGGATCAATTTAAGCTAACGAATGAAAAAAGACAAGTCGTTATTACATACAACCTTGAACAAAAGATTTTAAAGACATTAATTGATTTACTTTATGATAAAATAAAGGGTGAAGTTTTAGTGTTGTGTAACATTGGTGATAATAAAGCTTCATATCTTGTCAAAAGCAAGCTTAACAATGCGGACTTAATTGTTAAAAGGATTGCTGAACTATTAAATGGTTCAGGTGGAGGAAAACCAAATTTTGCTCAAGGTGGAACTCAGAATCTTGACAGTATTGAAAAAGTGTTGAAGGAAATAGAAAGGTCTTTATGAAGCGTTATTTAGGACTTGATCTCGGTAGTAAAACACTTGGGGTTGCGATAAGTGAATCAGGCTTAATTGCTAGCGTCTATAAGACAATCCGTTTTGTTGAAAACAATTATGACGATGCTTTAGAGCAGCTAGTGCCTGTAATTGATGAGAATAAGATTACAACAGTTATTCTAGGCTTGCCGAAGCATATGAACAATGATTTAGGTATTCGCGGTGAAATCAGCACCCAGTTTAAAGCAAAAATATTGGAAAAAAGAAATGTCGAAGTGATTCTGTGGGATGAAAGACTTTCAACACAAGCCGTTAAAAAAGTAATGGTTCAAGCAATTAGAAGATCAAAACAAAAGACGATTAAAGACGAATTAGCTGCTGTATTAATCTTACAAAATTATTTAGACTCAAAAGGAGCGTAAAAAATGTTAGAGAACAATCAAATTTTAGTTACTACCGAAGACGGTAAAGAAATGGTTTGTGAAATTCTTTTCACACATGAAGTTGATAACAAAAACTATGTTGTCTTTGAATTTCCTGATTCTGGTGAAATCAGTGCTGCTGTTTATCTAGCGACTGAAACCGAAGACGAAGGCTATTTTGAAGATGTTGAAAGTGAAGAAGAATGGGAAATGCTTGATAAGTTGTTAGAAGAATACTTCGATGAAATTGAAGCAGAAGACGAAGAAGAGGATAACTCTTTGGCATGATCGGCTTAAAAAGCTATGCAAAAGAAAACAAAATTCCAATCATCTCAGATGATGGACTTTTGTTTTTGTTGGACCTGTTAAATATCAGTAAAATTGAGACAATGTTAGAAATTGGAACAGCAATTGGTTACACCGCAATCGTCTTTGCAAAAAAAGGTGTTTTTGTTGATACAATTGAGCGTGATTCAAAAATGATTCGACTTGCAAAAGAGCATTTTATTTTGTATAACGTGTTAGATAAGGTCACTTTATATGAAAAAGATGCTCTTGAATTAGATTTAGGCGACAAAATGTATGACTTAATCTTTATTGATGCCGCTAAGGCGCAATATCAAAGATTTTTTGAAAAATATAGCAAGCATCTAAAGCCGAACGGCTTAATTGTCTGTGATAATTTGGATTTTCATCATTTAAAACCAGAAATGGTAAGTAGGCACACAAGACAATTACTAAGAAAGATACACGCGTTTAAAAGTTATTTAGCAAGTCATCCTACATTTGATACTACAGTTTATCAAATTGGTGATGGAATGAGTGTTTCAAAAAGGAAAGCAGAATGAAAATAATTTCAACTATCTTTAAGTTAGATAATTTAATGTCAATTTTAGAAAATGCAGATGGAATTATTGTTGGCAACAGCAATTTTTCTGCTCGCTTGACTTCAAGTTTTTCAATTGAAGAAATAAATGATTTGATTAGCAAGCTTAATCAACTGGACAAAAGTATTTTTTTGAATGTTAATCAAATGTTTTCCGACGATCAGCTTGATGCAGTTAGAAAGCAATTTAAATCGTTGAATCTACACGGTTTAACCGGAATTGTTGTTGCGGATTTGGGTGTCTTTCGGATTCTAAAACAACAGGGTTTAGGACATAAGGTAGTTTACAATCCAGAAACATTACTAACAAACTATTATGATTTCAACTTTCTGGCAAGTGAGCATGTTTATGGCGCATATATTGCCAAAGAAATAACCTTAGCTGATATTATGCAAATTTTGAATAAAAAGAGTTATAAAACATTCATGGTTGGTCACGGACATTTAAACATGTTTTACTCAAAGCGGAAGCTAATTGATAATTTTAGCAAGTTTATTGGCACTGACAATACTTTCAAGAACCAACAGAATTTGACATTGACAGAAGAGCATCGTCAAAATTTAAATTATCCCGTTTTTGAAGATGAAGCCGGAACACATGTTTTTAGACCTGCTGTTTTTGAAACATTAAGTGTTGTTGATCAATTAGAGCGACAATTAGATTATTTAGTTGTCGATACAATTTTTAAAGATGATGACTATGCGGTTAAGGTTTTAAAAATGTATCATAACCGTCAATTGGATTTAAAAGAAAAAGAACAATTAGAAAAAGATTACCATGAAACTTGGGATGACGGTTTCTTATATAAGAAAACAATTTATAAGACGAGAGGGCAAAATGATTGAACTATTAGCACCAGCGGGTGATTTAGAAAAACTGAAGATTGCCTTAATTTACGGTGCAGATGCCGTTTTTATTGGTGGTGAAAACTTTTCTCTAAGAGCAAGAGCTTCTAATTTTACTTTGACAGATATTAAAGAAGCGACAATGTTTGCCCATAAATTAAAGAAAAAAGTATACGTAACAACCAACATCATTCCTCATCATGAAGATATGGATGACTTGATTCCTTATTTAAAAGGACTTGAAGAAGCAGAAGTAGACGCAATCATTAGTGCTTCACCATTCATTGTGGATACGGCTTTAAAACACACCTCATTGGAAGTACACTTATCTACTCAGCAATCATCAATGAACGCTGAAACGGTTAATTTTTGGTATGAGCGGGGTGTAAAAAGAATTGTTTTGGCCAGAGAGCTTTCAAAACAGCAAATAAAACGCTTGGTAGATAAGACTAAGGCGGATATTGAAGTATTTATTCATGGCGGAATGTGCATGTCATATTCGGGCCGTTGCAGTTTATCAAACAGCATGACTGATCGAGACGCAAATCGTGGTGGCTGTGCACATTCTTGTCGTTGGAATTATGAGTTAAGACAAAACGGCGAAAAAGTAAGTGATGAAACCTTTTCAATGTCCAGTAAAGACTTAGAGGCACTTGAGCAAATTCCTTATTTAATTGAAGCGGGGGTTGCTTCACTGAAAATTGAAGGTAGAATGAAAAGTCTGCATTATATTGCAACTGTTGTCAAAGTTTATCGTGATTTAATTGATCAATACTATTTGAATAAAGAAATTGCATCGTTTGATCAGTTCTTAAATGAGTTAAAAAAAGCGGAAAACAGACTGGCTTCTTTTGGCTATCTGGAAGGAATGCCAGGAATAGAGCAGCAATTGTATAATCAAAGAAGTGAAAAACCGACGCAGTTGTTTGTGGGAATTGTTAAAGAATACGACCATGAATCAAAGATCGCAATTGTTGAACAAAGAAATTATTTTAAAACCGGGGACAAACTCGAAATCTTTTCTCCAGATAAAGCACTTGAAACCTTTGTCGTTGAAGAAATACTTGATGAAAACAATGATATTGTTGAAGTAGCAAGACATCCTCAGCAACGATTAAAAATGAAGATTGATCATCCGGTCGAAGAATACGCAATGTTGAGGAAAATCGATGAATAAACTTGAAAAGAACAATAAAGCGATTTATTATGAAATAATGAATAAAAACAATAAACATACTTATTTTCGGAGTAAACCAGGACATGTTTTAGTAACAACAAACAAAAAAATACCAATCGAAAGGATTGAAGCCGTTTTGTTACTTAAATTCGATCGGTTCTATGAGCAAACACAAATATTGCCAATTGAATCTGACGATCAAATAAGTCTGTGGGGAAGAACGTATCAGATTATTCGCAAGCCAGGACGCTTTAAATACGAGATCAAGGATGATTCATTTTTATTAACAGCAAGGGAAACTGCGGATATTAAAACTTTAAAGAAACGTGTTTATCTTGCTGAAATGAAAAGGATTACACCGAATATTGAAGTTGAAATCAAACCAGTTTTAGATTTTTACAATATTAAAGAAGCACCAATCCATTACAGCTATTTCATTAGTAAATTTGGCAGTTTTCATAAGAGAAAGTATTTTATTAAATTAAACACTTTTTTAGCAACCTTAGACTCGATTCATTTAAAATATGTTTTGTACCATGAGTATGCACATACAGTTCATTTTAATCATTCGACTAAGTTTTATGACCTATTAATGAAATTAATGCCCAATTATAGAGAGATTCAGAAACAAATAAAAAGCATAGCAATTCCACGGTAAATAAGGTATAATAATGAGGAAATAGGAGGTTTATCATGGCAATCAAACAAGTATATGAGCTAACACAAGAAGGTGTCGATACAATTAAAGAGGAATTAAATGAATTAAAACATGTTCGACGTCTTGAAAACCTAGAAGCGATTAAAGAGGCACGTGCTCAAGGCGACCTATCAGAAAACGCTGATTATGATGCTGCAAGAAATGAACAGGCGCGAATTGAATCAAGAATCAGTGAAATTGAGACAGTATTAAAAAACGTTAAAATCATTAAGACATCAGCAGACGATGTTGTTAACATTGGCAAGCAAGTATCATTGCTTTTTCTGGAGAAAAATGAAACGCGTATTTATAAACTTGTGGGGACAATCGAAGCAAACCCAAGAGATGGCAAAATATCAATCACATCACCGATTGGACGCGCCTTAAGGGGTCATCAAAAGGATGATATAGTTTCAGTGAAATCAGAAACAGGTCGATTATTCCAAATCAAAATATTGGATATCAATAATGGCGATTTACAAAAAATGTAGTCCAGATGCTTTTGCGGCAACAGTGTATGAAATAAAAGTTGAAGAAATAAAAGCGCAAGGCATAAAGGCCTTGATTTTTGACTTGGATAACACACTTATTCCGTATAACCAACCAGAATTAGGCGATCAAGAAATTCAATTTTTATCAAAAATGCAAGAAGATTTTAAATGCCTGATTTTATCTAACAGTGGTAGAAAACGAGTTGAATACGCATTAAGAAGAATTGATGTCCCAGCTGTTAGCCGTGCGATGAAACCATTGAAGAAGGGCTTTAATAAGGCATTATCCATCTTAAATGTTAAACGTGAGGAAGTAATGGTAATTGGCGATCAGCTAATGACGGATGTCTATGGATCAAAACGATTTGGATTTAAAATAACACTGGTATTACCAATCCAGGAAAAAACTGAAAAATGGACAACAAGATTTAACCGCAAGCTTGAACGGAAAATGTTGAAGAAAATTAAGAAGAAGAATCCGGCCCTGTATGAAGAAAGGCTGATGGTTTATGCAAACCGATAGAAAGTGTCTTGGTTGTGGTCTGTCTCTTCAATATGAAGATTCCCAAAAAGAAGGATATGCTGTAAAAGAAGACCATGATTATTGTCAAGCCTGTTTTAAACTTAAACATTACGGTGTAGTAATCACAAACACTTCAAAACATGAAATGCCAATAATCAAGAAAAAAGGCTTGATTGTACTAATGACTTCAGTTTTGCATTTGGATCAGTTATTTGCCTTTTCAATGCAACGTCATTATCCAGATTTTTTAGTTATCTATTTAATCAACCATGTAGACTTGCTGCCTAAAGACACAAACCTAGATCGATTATTAAGCAACATTAAAATAGAAGCGCGAAAGCAGAAAATCTTCTATAGCGATATCATTTTAATGTCGGCCGTTAATAAACATGATATTGAGCAATTAAAGCAATATCTTAAATCGTTTAAGAAGATGGATATTTACTTGATGGGTTTACAAAATAGCGGGAAAACAACACTGTTTAAGGAACTAACCAATCAGCAAAATGCATTGGCAATGAAAAAAGCCGGTCTAACCCAAGAAGAAATGATTGGCCAATTTGAGCATTTGACGATTCATGATATGCCAGGGCTATACAAATCAGGTTATTTACATGAGCTAATGACTTATAATGAATATAAACGATTGATCCCTGATCAAACATTTAAACCTAGGGTTTATTTAATGCAAAAAGAAAAGGCCCTATATCTTGAAAACTTAGTTTCAATTAGTCATAAGGAAACGGAATCAATATCATTTGTTTTTTATGTAAGCGACCAGTTAAATTTAAGACGTTTTCCTAAGCACTTAAGTGGCGAAGAGTTCGAGCAAAGAACAATCAAGGTTCCCGTCGGCAAACAGCAAGTAACATTTGCTGATTTTGGTTTTATGCATTTAATGGGGCCAACTACTTTAAAAATGAGTGTCCTAAAAGGATTACATTTAAGTATAACGAAAGTGTTGTTCAATGATTAAGATAATTACTGAAGCCGTAATGGAAAAGCTGGCAAAGCATCCTAAACGACTTAGACATGTATTTGGTGTTTATCAAATGTCAAAGTACCTAGCGGAGATTCATCATTTAGATATTGAAAAAGCAGCTATTTCAGCATTGTTTCATGATTACACCAGAATGGATAGTCTTGAAGATCAAAAACCATATTTAAGTAAGAGAATAATTGATCAGTATAAAGAAAAGCCGATTGCTTATCATGCGTACTCAGCAGCTAGACGATTAGAAAAGGAATTTAAGATTACAGATTTTGATATTGTTTCGCCAATTGAACAGCATGTTTTTGGTAAAAGTAACATGAGCAGTTACGAAAAACTACTGTTTATTAGCGATTTCTGTGAAATAAACAGGCCACTAAAGTTTCGAGAAGAAACAGTTTTATTGGCAATAAAGGACTTGGATGAAGCATTGGTCTATGTCTATGAGAAAACACTATTCTTCCTGGAAGAAAAAGGAATTACCCCAACAAAACAACAAATCGAAGCATATCAATACTATAAGGAGAGTGTGAATGGAAAAACTAAATAAAATTATTCAAACGTTAGAGGATGTAAAAGTAAAAGATTTAAAGGTGTTTGATTTTGAACAAGTTTCGCCCTTTTATGATTATTTTGTCATTGCGACAATCAACCCAAGACAAGGAAACGCCGCAGTCAATAGCTTAAAAAAGGCATTTGATCAATCGGAGATAAAAAATGTTGAAGGCAAGGACGGAAGCTGGATTTTAATTGATGCAAACGAAGTTATTGTTCATTTGTTCCAGGAAGAAGATCGCCAGTATTACGGTTTTGATCAAAGATTGCTTGGAGTGAAAAGAATCATTTAGTCAAAATAAAAGAAATTAATGCTTGTTTTCTCTACGATTAAATAAAGGAGGAAATAAGCATGAAACGAAAATTAGGCATTGTTTGGGTGGCCGTCTTAATCGGTATTTTTGTTACATTCCCTAAACCGCATAAAGAACCGATTGAATACAAGGATTTAGTAAAATTAGAGATAATTGCGATTCATATAGAGGGTGAAGTTGTCTTTCCCGGCACTTATTATGCTTATCAAAAAACTGATCTATCGACCGTTATTAAGCAAGCGGGAGGATTAATGCCTAATGCCATTAGTCCTGTCAACCGTGAGTTAACGAAAGACGAAGTCATCATTATTCCAGCAAAACAAGCAGAAGAAAGTAAAAGTTCATTACTAGATTTAAATAAAGCCAGTTTTCAAGAGCTAATTTTGATTCCTAGTATTACCGAAGCACGTGCTGCAGCAATTATCATTTACCGAGAACAGCATGGTAATTTTTTATCGTTAGAAGATCTATTATTAGTTAAAGGAATTGGTGTTTCAACACTTGAGAAGATTAGACCATATCTTAAAATTAACTGACTTGCATGTCTACGGACTTGCAGTTTTTTTCTTTTTAATCGCTTGTTTTCAGCCCTTCTTTTACATTGTACTAGTTGTCTATCTCTATAAAACCAAACGTTTCTACAATAAGATACTATTGGCATTAATCTTGCTTAGCTTAAGCATATTGTTCATTTATACAAAATGTCATCAAATCAAAAAAATAAATGGATTAGTCAGGGTTGTTTCGGCTGAAAAGGTGAATAACAACTATCTTTATACGGTAAGATATAAACTAAAAAAATACCAGTTTTATTCGATTGATAGATATAGCGAAAATGAGCAGTTAAGTATTAAAGCCACAGTGGAGCAATTTAGCAAGCAAAGAATCCCGTTTGGCTTTGATGAATACAAATACTACCTTGGTAATAACATAAGAGGAAGATTAAAGCTTGTTAGTATAGAGAAAACGAGGGAAGCAAGCATTATTTATCTTCCCAAGCAATTATTAAAAGAAAAGGCTGCAACACTAAAAAGCAGTTTATACATTAATGCCTTTATCTTTAATGAGATTGCCTTTGAAAAGGAAGACATAGCAGTCTTAAGAGATTTAAACATCTTGTTTTTACTATCACTTTCGGGCCTACATTTATATCAGTTATTTTTATTGATAAGCAAAATCATGTTTTATTTAAACCTAAGTCCGCTAACACAAAAAGCGATCAAAGTAATGATTTACTTAGTATTTTTTTACTTACAGGGGTTTAATTTTGTGCTGTTAAGACTGAGTTTAAAAAATGGATTATCCTACTACAATAAGCAAAAAAACTGGCAGTACAATTCATTAGATATTCTATTTTTAACCTTCTTTATAGTTATGTTGTTACAATTTCACCTAATTTTCAATCAAGGCTTTTTGATTACGTTTTTGATTTTAATTTGTCTTAATCTAAGCTCACAAAATTTAGCAAAATTACACCCGTTAATCAGAGCCTATTCAGTTAGTTCAATTGTCTTTTTAGTTATCTTTCCCTTTTATGCAAAAGTTTCGATAATCCAACTTTTAATGATGCCTATTTTTATATTCATATTTACGATTGTTATCTTTCTAATTGGAATAATGGTATTGTTCATCCCAGTTCTTGATAACTACTATATGTCTTTATTAAGCCATATTGAGTCATTGATAATATTTGTTAATAATATCAATAAAAACATTTATTTCGCAAAAATGACACCATACGTTATAATTGTATTTTATAGTTTTGTTGTTTTCTTTTTCTTAGGAAAAACAATCAGGATTCGACTTAAACGTCTAATTGCCATCGCGATATTAATTTTTATAAATCAACGCTATGTCTTAGACTATAACGATGTAACAATTACTTTTTTAGATGTCAAACAAGGGGATGCGACAATTATCAGACAGAGGGATTGTGTGGTTGTAATTGATGCTTTTGATTATGTAACTAACTATTTAAGAAATCACGGCATCAGCAAAATAGACTATCTGGTTTTGACTCACAAAGACTTGGATCATACAAAAGAGGCTGAGGCATTGATCAACAATTTTGAAATCAAGACAATCATTGTAAATCCTTATGATGATTATAATCTAAGTCACAATAACGTTATTTCCTTAAAACAAGGTGATAGTTTTAAATGCAATTCACAGATTTATTTTGTGCTATCACCAAGTAAACATTACTTTGATTCCAATAACCATTCTTTAGTTATTAAATCAACCTTCTATGGTAAGACATTTCTATTTACCGGTGATATTGATTCAACCGTTGAACAGGAATTGATTACTAAGAAAAACATCTTTTTAAAAGCCGATGTATTAAAACTAGCCCATCATGGTTCCCAAACTTCAAGTTCAATGCAGTTCTTAGAAATTGTAAAGCCCAGTGTTGCGATTGTATCAAGTGGATTTAATAATCAGTATAGTTTTCCACATCAGTCAGTTTTAAAAAGGCTTGCTTACTTGGACATTAAAATTTATCGTACTGATTTACAAGGAACGATTATTTATCAAAGGCGAAATAAAAGGGAAAAATGGCAGTTCATGCTACCAATTTAAGTAGTAATTTGTTATAATTAATCTATTGATTAAGGGGGTATCAAGATGGATGAGAAAGTGTATTTATATTATGGACCCAATCTCTATTTATTGAATAGCCATGCAATGCAAAAAGTTGAGACTTTTGGCGTTGATGATATTAATATTTTAGACTATGATTTAGCCGATACGCCGCTAGAGGACGTAATTGAAGATTTACAGACTGTTTCTTTTTTTGCTGAAAAGAAAGTAATCATTGTCAGAAGTTTGGAACTAGTTGCTAAAGCTCCAGAAGATTTAAGAGTAGTTTGGAGTCAAAGTTTAAGAAAACCAAACGATGATATTTATTTAGTGATGATTGTTTCCTCGTTAGATTTACTTGATCAAGAACTAAAAAAAGAAGTTGAAAAATATGCTTTTATTGAAAAGGTAGAGGACATGGATGATGCAAAGTTTATACCTTATTTGCGTGACTTGTTCAACAAAGATGGGTATGAAGTAAATGATGACGCTCTAAACATCTTAAAAGAAAGAACAAAAACCGATTTTCAATTAATGCATCAAGAAATTGAAAAACTAAAAATCTATGCTTATCAATCAAAACAGCTAACCAAAAAAGACATCTTGACACTTGTCAGTCGGAATCTTGAAGAAAACATGTATGAATTGATGAGTGCATTGCTTGAGAAGAACACGGCAAGACTATTAGAAATTTATCATGACTTATTAACACGAAGTGAAGATCCTTTAAGAATCTTAAATCATTTGGTCAACCGGATTAGAGAATTAGTTCACACGCAGCTTTTATTAGAGAAAGGTTATTCTCAAGATGAAATTGCAGCACACTTCAACTATCATAAGAATCGTGTTTATTACTTGATTAAAGATGCTAAGTCAAATTCATTTCGTATCTTGGAAAACTACTTAAAAAAATTAGCCAAAGTTGATTATGAAATCAAGTCTGGCAAAACGGATAAAAAACTTGCTTTAGAACTATTTTTATTGGAGGTGTTTTAATGTTAAAACACGAACATATTTTAGTTTTTGATTTTGAAACTACCGGTCTGGATGCGAGATCGTGCCAAATTATTGAAATTGGGGCGGTTTTATTAAAGAAAAGGGTAGATCAATACGAAGTATTAGAAACTTTGCAGTTGCTTGTTCAAACAGATGAGCCATTGCCGCCGAAGATTACTGATATTACTAATATCACCGATGAAATGTTATTAAGAGACGGTGTAACAGAACAAGAGGCATTCAATCGTTTGTCAGCACTCATGTTAAAAGAAGATACTTTATTGATTGCATACAATATTCAGTTTGACTTGCAATTTTTAACCGCTTTATTTCATAAATATGAAAGTAAGACATATCGAATTAAGCATGATATTCTTGATGCAATGGCTGTTTATAAGGATCGCAATCCTTACCCACATCGTCTTGAGAATGCTGTTGCTAAATATCAGGTTGAAGTACCTAATACGCATCGAGCCTTAGACGATGTTATGGCAACACTAAATGTATTAGTTAAAATGCGTGCTGAAAAAGACAATTTAGGCAAATATGTCAATAAAATTGGTTATAACAAAAAATATGGTGTCTCCGGAATCGTTTTACCACATGTTAAATATGTTGCTCAAGCAGGTGGCAGAAATGAGATTGACAATTTATGAAAAAAAAAGACACATCACGGATGTATCCTTAAATTGTATTCACTAAACGAGTTAAACTTGATTTATGTCTGCTGACAAAGTTCTTATGATAAATGCCTTTTGCTTGCCCTTTATCGAGTTTTTTATGAGCGAATGAAAGTTTTTCGAGTGCTTTTTCTTTCTCATTTGCAGTAACAGCTGCTTCAACCGCTTTGATAGCTGTTCTAACAGATGACTTAAAAGACGCGTTCATTAAACGACGTTTTTCATTAGTTTTGTTACGTTTAATTTGTTGTTTAATATTTGCCACAATCTCACCTCCCATATGCGCATACTTATTGTATCAAATGACATGTTAAATTGCAACAGTTTGCATTAAAATATGCTAAAATAGAAACAAACAGTAAAGGAAGTATAAACTATGACAACCGCTAACAAATTGACAATATTAAGACTTTTGTTAATTCCAGTAATGCTTTTCTTTGTATATTTCGAGCCGCTAAAGACACCGACACAAATTTTACAGCTTCCACTAAATCAATTGATTTTCGCAATTATCTTTGTTATAGCTTCAATTACTGATTTGCTAGATGGCTATATTGCTAGAAAATACAATCAAATAACGACCTTTGGAAAGTTTCTTGATCCAATTGCGGATAAAGTGTTAGTCTTAACTGCAATGCTTTATTTACTACACATAAATGAAGCGAGAATGGGAATATGGGCAGTAATGATCGTAATCATGCGTGAATTCATGGTTACAGGCGTGAGACTATTAGCAGTTGATAAAGGTAAGGTAATTGCTGCATCACCATACGGAAAAATTAAAACTGCGGCCACAATGGTTGCTTTAGTTATGTTCCTGTTCAATGATTTTTTATTACCAACAATTATCACTGACATAATTTGGTATATTGCAGTTTTGTTTACAGTCATAAGTGGTGTTGATTATATTTGGAAAAACAAAGAAATTGTCTTAGAAAGTATTTAGCAAAAGTAAAAACAAGTCATTTTGACTACATTTAATTGAAGGAGTAATGAAAAATGGATAAAGATAAAAGAACGCAAGCCCTCGAGGCGGCAATGAAACAGATTGAGAAACAATACGGCAAAGGATCGATCATGCGTTTAGGCGATGATGCTGATCATCAAGTTGAAGCTGCTTCAACCGGATCATTATCATTAGATATCGCCCTTGGCATTGGTGGTTATCCGAAGGGAAGAATCGTGGAAATTTATGGGCCAGAAAGTTCAGGAAAGACAACAGTTGCATTGCATGCGATTGCTTCAGTTCAAAAAAACGGAGGGTATGTTGCTTTTATCGATGTTGAGCATGCGCTGGATCCCAAGTATGCTAAAGCGCTAGGTGTCGATGTAGACAACCTAATTCTTTCCCAGCCAGATACTGGGGAACAAGCTTTAGAAATAACCGAAGCCCTAATTAGAAGCGGTGCAGTTGATTGTATCGTAATTGACTCAGTCGCAGCACTTGTACCAGAAGCAGAAATTAGTGGTGAAATGGGTGATTCACATGTTGGTTTACAAGCCCGTTTAATGAGCCAAGCAATGCGTAAACTTTCAGGTGCGATCTCAAAAGCAAATACAACCGCTCTTTTCATTAACCAAATTCGCGAAAAAGTTGGTGTTATGTTTGGTAATCCAGAAGTAACACCAGGCGGAAGAGCACTTAAATTTTATGCCTCAGTTCGTTTGGAAATCAGACGTGGCGAACAAATTAAGAATGGAACGGATATTATTGGAAATAAAACAACAATTAGAGTTGTTAAAAATAAAGTTGCCCCACCATTCAAATCGACTGTTGTGGATTTAATTTATGGTCAAGGGATCTCCCAGACTGGTGAGTTAGTTGATTTAGCTTCGGAGCTTGATTTGATTCAAAAATCTGGTGCCTGGTATTCATATAATGGTGAACGAATTGGACAAGGAAGAGAGAACGCAAAACAGTTCTTAGTTGACAATCCAGAAATCTATGAATCGATTCATAAAGCCGTTTTAGAACATTATGGTATAAATAAATAGATCAATAAAAAAAGCCCAACGGGCTTTTTAATTTCCTGAAATGACAACTTCTGGATTTTCATTCTTTAAGTTCAACTTTAAGTAATAGGGGGTACTGTCATTATCACCAAGGATACTTGACTGTGTATAGATCACTTTCAAGTAAAGGGTTGGATCCGTTACTTTAAAAAACAATAACTCACGTTGTGGTAATGAATAATTAAATGGAACTCTAAGCGTTGTTGATTGAGAAGTAAATCTCGTTTCTGCCAAATATCCTCGTGCTAACAACCACTTAGTCTGAAGGACTGCCGTAATTTTAAGGGCATTGATTTGATAGCCTTGATTTGGAGTATAAGTAATTCTAAATGAGTATGAACCATTATAATATTCATTTTCATCATTTAAATCAGGCTCTCTTAGTTCAATCCATTCAATCTCAAGCTTCATTGCATCAAGTTCTAAATTAGTAGAGAATTCTCTATCACGAAGCGTCTTTGTCTCGCTTGTTTGCTCAGCATTAAAATGAATTGTTGTCGTTGCACGACTTCGTCCAAGATAGATTGAAACGACAATAAAGACTGGAATTACGACAAGAAAAAACGCTAAAAGCAATTTAATTTTATACTTATATAAGAATTGACCTAAGTGGAATTTTTCCACGTTTTTTTCGTTGTTCAAAAGAAAACACCCCTTTAATATGTCTATATAAGATTATACAACAGGAATAGTAAAAGTGTACAAAAAATAAAAAATGAATCAATTGACTTAATGCTAAAAAATAAGGTATAATAACTAGGTAAGTAGTAAAAGACAATTTGATTTAATCAATTGTTTAAAATAAAAATTAAATGGAGGAATACTTATGTTTCAAATTGCATTTGGCTTTATTGAAATATCAGTCTCCATTTTGCTAGCAATCCTTGGTTTTGGCACCGGATACTTCGTACGTGTCTGGCACCATGATAAAAGTTTAAAAAATGCTCGAGGATTAGCGGAAAAAATTGTTGAAGATGGTAAAAGAGAAGCTGAAAAAGCTAAACGTGAAAGTGTATTAGAGGCAAAACAAGAAATATTTGCCTTGCGTAGAGATTTTGATCACGATGTGCGTGAACGTCGCCAAGTTGTTGTCACACTTGAAAACAAAGTCAGCCAACGTGATGAAGCGTTAAATAGACGATCAATTTATTTAGATAAACGTGAAGAAACCTTATCTTTAAAAGAAGAGCGTCTTGATGAGCGTAAAGAACAACTTGAACAATTAAATGGCAAAGTGGAAGATTTATTGAAAGAACAGGAAATGAAATTGACAGAAATCTCGAATCTTACTGTTGAAGAGGCACGCGATATTATCATGGAAAGAGTACGTGAAAGTCTTGCAGATGAAATTACTGCCTATATCAAAGAAGAGGAAGAGAAAGCAAAAGTTGAGGTCCACACGCGTGCAAAAGAATTACTTGCGTTATCAATGCAAAAATATGCAAGCGAGACCACAAGTGAGCGAACAGTCTCTGTTGTTGACCTTCCAAACGACGATATGAAAGGTCGTATAATCGGTCGAGAAGGCCGTAATATCCGTACAATTGAGGCATTAACAGGTGTTGATCTAATCATTGATGACACACCAGAAGCAGTTGTATTAAGTGGTTTTGATCCTGTTAGACGTGAAGTAGCTAAACGTGCACTTACGACTTTAGTTTCTGATGGAAGAATTCATCCAGGCAGAATTGAGGAAGTTGTTGAAAAGGCGCGAGCAGAAGTAGATATGTTTATTCGTGAAGCTGGTGAAGACGCAGTCTTTACGGTTGGCATTGGAAAAATACATCCGGATTTAGTTAAATTACTGGGTCGTTTAAGTTTCCGAACTAGTTACGGTCAGAACGTATTAAAGCATTCAATTGAAACAGCCTTTTTAGCAGGTAAATTAGCTGCTGAAATTGGTGAAGATGAAGTCCTAACAAAACGTGCTGGTCTACTACATGATATCGGCAAAGCGGTCGATCATGAAGTAGAAGGTGGGCATGTTGAAATCGGAGTTAATTTAGTTAACCGTTATAAGGAACCAAAAGAAGTTGTTGATGCAATTGCTTCCCATCATGGCGATAAAGAACCAGAATCAATCATTGCCGTGTTAGTGGCTGCTGCTGATGCTTTAAGTGCTGCTAGACCTGGAGCACGCAGTGAGTCAATGGAAAACTATATCCAAAGACTAGAGCAATTAGAAGCAATTTCCAATGAAGTTCCGGGTGTTGAAAAATCATTTGCGATTCAAGCTGGACGAGAAATTCGTGTTATTGTTAAAGCGGAAGAGATTGATGATCTATCAACCTTTAGAGTCGCACGTGAAATTAAAGAACAAATTGAAGAAAGAATGACATATCCAGGTACAATTAAAGTTACGGTTATTCGTGAAACACGAGCAACAGACATTGCAAAATAAGAGGCTCCAGCCTCTTTTTGTTACGGAGGGTTTAAATGAGAATTATTTTTGTTGGTGATTTATATGGACAAGTAGGTATTGATACATTTTTAGCTAATATTGTAAGCATCAAAACAAAGTATCAGCCACATTTAATAATTGTAAACGGTGAAAATGCTAATAACGGTCGCGGTATTAATTTAAAAATATATAAAAGCTTGATGAAAGCCGGGGTTGCAGCGGTAACAATGGGAAATTGGGTCTGGGGCACGAGTGAACTTTTTACTTTCATTGACGAATCGAACATTGTCCGTCCAATCAATTATCGAAACGCTCCAGGGACTGGGGCTTTAACAATTAAATATAACGATCAAAAAATCTTAATTATAAATGCACTTGGTCGCACATTTATGAATCCTAACGTTGATTGTCCTTTTCAAACTATTCAAAAAGCGATTGAAGAAAGCGATGCAGATTATAAAATCTTGGATTTTCACGCAGAAGCAACGAGCGAAAAGGTTGCAATCGGACACTACTTTGATGGTAAAATTGACTTAATCGTTGGCACACATACGCATATTCAAACTGCTGATGAAAGAGTTTTGCCAAGGGGAACGTTATATATAACGGATGTTGGAATGACTGGACCGGTTAATGGTGTAATCGGTGTTAAACAGGTTATTGTCATTAATCGTTTTTTAAACGGTTTCTCGATTCCCAATGAAGTAGCAGGTGGACCAATGCAGTTAAATGCGATCTTCGCTGATTTAAGATTAAAAAAGATTGAAAGAGTTCATATCGAGGAGCAAGGGGGTTTATAATGAAAAAAATTGATGTTGAAAAATACTTTAAACCCAATCTGGCTCAAGCACGCAAACGAACAAGAGAACGGCTTGAAGAGATTGAGTTTGAGATGCAAGACGCTCACCAAAAAATTGGGATCAACAAAACATATAAAATTTACACTTATGGCTGTCAAGGAAATGAAGCTGATAGTGAAACAATGGCGGGTATCCTAAATCTAATGGGGTTTACTCCAACTGATGAGGATAAAAACAGTGACGTTATTATTATTAACACCTGTGCTATTCGGGAAACTGCTGAAAACCGGATTTGGGGTGAGCTTGGTCGTCTAAAAGCATTCAAGCGTCAAAATCCGAACTTAATCTTAGGCTTGGCTGGCTGTATGGCACAAGAAGAAAATGTAATTGAACGTATTTTAAAAACATATCAACATGTTGACTTAGTCTTTGGAACACACAACATTTATAAGTTACCTGAATACATTGAAACAGCCATGTTTTCTAAGGAACGTGTTATTGAGGTTTACTCTCAAGAAGGAGAATTGGTTGACAACTTACCAAAAGTAAGAAGTCATCGTTATAAGGCATGGGTCAATATTATGTTTGGTTGTGATGAGTTTTGTACGTACTGCATCGTACCCTATACCCGTGGTCAAGAAAGATCTCGTTCTAGAGATAAAATTATCGAAGAAGTAAAAGAATTGGTAAATGAAGGTTATCAAGAAATTACGCTTCTCGGTCAAAACGTTAATGCTTATGGTAAGGACTTTAAAGATGAAGACTATACATTTGGTGATTTACTGGATGATTTGGATAAGCTTGGCATTCCCCGAATTCGTTTTACAACAAGTCATCCCCATGATTTAGATGAAAAGACAATTGAAGCAATGAAAAACGGTAAACAGATCATGCCGCATTTTCACTTGCCCGTCCAGTCTGGGTCAAATCAGATTTTAAGAAGAATGAATCGTCATTATACAAAAGAATCCTATTTAGCAAAACTAAAGCAATTAAAAGCAGCAGTTCCCGGGATTAGTGTAACAACAGATATTATTGTCGGATTCCCCGGTGAAACAGATGAAGATTTCCTTGAGACTCTAGATCTTGTCGAACAAGCGCAGTTTGAAGGGGCCTTTACTTTTATTTTCTCAAAAAGAGAAGGAACACCAGCCGCTAAGTTTATTGATGAAACCCCTGAATCAGTAAAGAAGGAAAGACTGTATCAGTTGAATGAAAGAATTAATGTAGGCTATCTAAAAGGCAACGAACGTTTTTTAAATAAAGAAGTTGAAGTTTTAGTTGACGGTGTATCAAAAAACGATAGTACAGTCTTGGCTGGATACACGCCAAACAATAAACTTGTTAACTTTAAAGGCGACAGGAATTTAATTGGACAAATCGTTAAAGTTAAGATTACAAAGGCAAAAACCTGGTTTTTAATGGGCGAATTAGTATGACAGAAAAAGAAACTTTCTTAAAAATGATTAATGAACATCCAGTTGTTGTTCGTTATCGAGAACTTGAAACAGTAATCAATAGGAATAAAACTTTAAAGCAAAAATTTGATAAACTCAAGAAAACACAGAAGCAATTAATCAACGCTGAAAAAATTGAAAAAGTGACTTTAATCGAAAGTGCGAAAAAGCAGTATCAACAGCAGTTGAGTGAGATTGAATCGTATCCCTTGGTTTCCGAATATTTGGCTTTACAAACCGATATTAACGATATGATCCAGCAGGTTTTGTTTGTTTTTGAAAATGGCTTTATCAATGAAGATGTGGAATAGTTGCGGAATCAAGCGTTATTCCGGCAAAAAAAGTTAAAAACCTTGATAAATTCATTAAAAAATTATATTATAAGACTATAAGAGAAAAATATGGAGGTTACATATGTCTAGAATAACGCGTGAGAGCACCATGATGATTGGTTCAAAGGAAATAGCGGTAAAAGAGATTTTGAGGACAATCATCTATTTACCAGCGACTGAGGTAAGGTCATTCTTCCATGAAATTGGATTAACGATTCCAAGAGAACTGCGCATTCATGTTTTACGTGAATTGTTAAGAGATAGAGTTATCGAAACTAGAAAAACACGTTTAACAATGGCCGATGAACTGAATTATCGTTTGTCTTGGTTCACTGAGTTTTCTGAAACTCAGCTTGAAAACTTATTGACGTTTTATGATGATCCTGAACTTGACAAAACATTTTTAGAGGAATTTTGGGTAGACCTGTTTCAATACATGTTAGACAAGGGTGTTCCCGAAAAAGATTTTGTTCGATTAATTGATATGAGCGTTGAACATGTTAAAAAACATGGATTGAAAGCATTTAATGTCAGAACATACAATCGTGAGATTAAGGATTTGTTTTATGATAGTCATGGTCGAATTGATGGTCTATCACAAGCAAAAATCAGACCTGTTTTATACAAGAGCTCAACCTTATCTGAGATCCGTGATTTAGGTGAAAAATATGATGTTAATGTTCCACGAAGATTAAAGAAATCTGAGCTGGCTGACATTATTATCAATGAATTGAAGAACCGTAATTTACATACTGATGCACTTGAAGAAGAGATTCGCGGTATGTCAGTTTTAGTCTTGCAACGTTATGCCATTGATAACGATATCAAAGCTTCAACGGAATTGAAGAAAGAAGAAATCATTGAATATATTCTAGCTAACGCAAAAGAGACAAAAGAAGCGTATTTTGTCCCTGATTCACCAACGGTTTATGAAAAGGAAGTTTCTGAAATCAGTGAAGAACCAGTTGAAGAAATTCCAGTAAAAGAAGAAGAACCGGTTGTTGAAGAGGTTGTTGTTGAAGAAGTAAAAGATGAAGTAGCTGTTGAACAGGTTGAAACGAAGGTTGTTGAAGAACCGAAAACAATCGTTCAGTCAAATATTAATCTAGATGAGTTAGTTGTTGAGGTCAGAAAGCTGCGTGAAGCGGTTGAATCATTTGGCTTTGAAGAAGATGAGGAGATATATGACTTTGATGATGTTGAGTTTGACGATGAAGATTTGGAATTAACTGAAGAAGAACCGATTATTGTAAACACAGCTGAATTTATAGGAACGAAAAAAGACTATAAGAAATTCAAGAAAGCCGAAATTAAGGTTATCAATGATCAAGAAAAAATGGCTCAAACCGAAGAAGAAATATTGGGCAATCATCCAGTTGAAACACGTGCACTTGCTAAATTCTTCATCTTGATTGGTAAATTCTTATGGGCGGTTTTGAAAGTATTATTAAAGGTCGTCCTGTACTTAGCAATTTTCGCGATTATCATCTTTATTATTTACGGTGTGCTAACATTCTTTGTTTCAATTGAATTCCTTGAAGGTTTCAATTCAACAATTAATGGCTTCGAAATTGCAGGTAAGGGTATCCTTCAGCACTTCCATGATTTCCTATCATCTTTAGGATTAACTAAAGCACAGTAATTTTAAAAAAGGGGTGGCAATATGTCATTACAAAAGATAAAATCATTTACCCCAATGATGCAACAGTATTTAAAAATTAAAGAAGACTACGCAGATGCGATAGTCTTTTTTAGATTAGGCGATTTTTATGAAATGTTTTTTGATGATGCGATTGTTGCCTCAAAGGTTTTAGAAATTGCTCTAACTTCAAGAGATGCAGGAAGTAAAATTCCAATGTGCGGCATTCCACATCATGCAGCAAAAGCCTATATTCAAAAATTGATCAACAATGGCTTTAAGATTGCGATCGCAGAGCAAGTGACGGAACCAGGTAAAGGATTAGTTCAGCGTGAAGTAATTAAAGTAATTACGCCGGGAACAGTTTTAGAAGAAGGCTTACTTGATGAAAAAACCAATAACTATATTGGTTCAATCATTTTGGCTGAGAAAGGTTATATTGTCACTTATTTGGATTTGTCGACCGGTGAGACATATCTAGCAGATATGCTTTCAAAAGCTGAAGCACTTGATGTTGTGTTTGCCCAACAGATTCGTGAACTCGTTCTGCAGAAACATTTTGACCGCAATATGATCGAATCTTTTTTGCAAAAAGATTACTTTATTTCCTATTTTGACACACCAGTTCGTTATGAAAACAAAGTATTAAGACATTTAAATTCTGAACAAAAGCGGGCTGCAGCATTACTTTTAAGCTACTTAGAGCACACTCAGAAGCAAACGATCCATCATTTAGTTGAATTTAAAGTATTGGCTAAAACAAAACAGATGGCGGTTGATTATCGTGTGAAACGTCATTTAGAAATCTTTGAATCCCAAACAGGACAAAAAGAAACAACTTTGATTCATTGGCTTGACCAAACTAAAACAGCCATGGGAGGAAGAAGATTGCGCTATATCCTAAATAATCCTACTTCAGATAAAGCGATCCTAAAAGAACGCTATGATTGGATTGAAGCTTTTTCGATCTATCATCCAAGACAGCGATTACTGGAGGAACTACAGTATATTTATGATATTAACCGTCTAGTTGGCAGAATTACCTTCCAAAACGCAAACGCACGCGATTTATATCAGTTAAAAGAAACATTGAAGCGTGTTCCCAATATTGTTGCAATCCTTCAAAGCTATGAACATGAGAAAATAACGAGTTTGGCAGATAAGATTGATCCCCATCTAGAATTGACAGAATATTTAGAAAAAGCAATTGCCGATGAACCACCATTGACCCTAAAGGAAGGTGGAATGATTAAAGAAGGATTTAATAAAAAACTTGATGAATATCGAAATGTTGATACATATGGAAATCAATGGCTTGAAGATTTTGAACAAAGTGAAAGAGAAAGGACAGGAATCAAAAACTTAAGGATTGGTTATAATCGTGTTTTTGGTTACTATATTGAGATCTCCAAGGGAAATACAAATCTTGTTAAAGATGAGTTTGGTTATGAACGTAAGCAAACACTAACGAATAGCGAACGTTATATTAATCCTGTTTTAAAGGAAAAAGAAGATCATTTATTGCATGCCAAAGAAAAAAGCATTGCATTGGAATATGAGTTATTTAAGGAAATTCGTAGTTTTACTGAGGAGTTTAGCCACAGTTTGCAAATTTTAAGTCAATTACTGGCAGATGTAGATGTCTTTTCAAATTTTGCAATCATAAGTGAGAAATACGCATTTGTTAGACCTGAATTAACTGATGATAGCAAAGTTGAGGTCATCAAGGGGCGCCATCCTGTCGTTGAACGTTTTGTCGAATTTGTCGCTAATGACGTTAAAATGGAAGCAGGCGAGATCTTCTTGATTACTGGACCAAACATGAGTGGTAAATCAACCTACATGCGAATGTATGCTTTAATCGTCTATTTGGCTCAGACAGGAATGTATGTGCCGGCAGCTAAAGCCCTGATTCCAATTTATGATGCCCTGTTTACCAGAATCGGATCCAGTGATGATATTAGTGGCGGAAAATCAACCTTTATGGTGGAAATGGTTGAAAGCAACGAAGCCTTAACTAAAGCCACGAATAAAAGTCTTATCCTATTTGATGAAATCGGACGGGGAACAGCTACTTATGATGGAATGGCGTTAGCTCAGGGAATGATTGAATATATTCATGAGAAGATTATGGCCCAAACATTCTTTTCAACACATTACCATGAACTAACCGCCCTTGAAGAAAGCCTTGAGCGTTTAATAAACTTATCTGTTAAAGCGAAAGAAGAGAAAAATACAATGGTTTTCTTACATCAAGTTGAAAAAGGTGCTTCTGATCGCAGCTACGGTTTGCAGGTTGCCGCATTAGCCCACTTGCCAAAGAGCTTGTTGGAACGCAGCAAGCAAATCTTACATGCACTGGAACAAAAGGAAACAAAAGTTAAAGTTGATTTGTTTAACTATGATAAATTTGCAGCAGAAAATGAAGAAGTTTACCTTGATTTAGAAAGCTCAGCTATTTTGGATGAAATCGAAAAATTGGAAACGGATTACTTAACGCCAATGGACGCGTTAGTTCAATTAAAACATTTTCAAAACCGGTTAAAAAAGAAGAAATAGGGTGATTACATGGCCATCATTAAAAAAATGGACCAACAATTATCAAATATGATTGCGGCTGGAGAGGTTGTTGATCGACCGGCTTCAGTTGTTAAAGAATTAGTTGAAAATGCGATTGATGCACAGGCTAATTTGATAAAAATAGAAATTAAAAATGCTGGTTTAACTTCAATTGTCGTTACCGATAATGGGATCGGAATGGATGAAGATGATGCAAAAGCAGCTTTTTCCCGTTATGCAACAAGCAAATTAACGACAAAAGAGGATTTAGAACATATTAAAACACTAGGGTTTCGTGGTGAAGCCTTAGCGGCGATTGCGTCTGTCTCAAAAGTTATCCTAAAGACAAAACAGGCGGATGGAACCGGTTTTTTTGTTGTTTATGAACAAGGAAAATTGGTTGATCAAGGTTCGGTTGCTCTAAATCAAGGGACACAAATAGAAGTAAACAACTTGTTTTTCAACACACCAGCTCGTTTTAAGTATTTACTATCCGAACAAGCCGAGAAACAGGCTGTAATTGATTTATTTGACCGTTTAGCATTGTCTAATCCTAAGATTCGGTTTCAATTGATTATTGATGAGAAAATGCACAAAGAAACATATGGTATGGGCGATATCGCCAATTTAGTAGATCAAATCTTTGGTGCGAATGTTTCAAGCAAAATGGCTCATTTTCGTGAAGTTTTTCAAAAGGCGACGATCGAAGGATATTTAATCAGACCTGAGATTAACCGCTCCCGAAGAAAAGATATCTATTTCTATGTCAATAAGCGTTCAATTAAAAATTATCGTTTGATTCAAGCAGTAGTTGAAGGATATCACGGACTATTAATGACTAATAGATATCCGATTGCCATCATTTATTTAACAATGGATCCAGTTTTATTAGATGTCAATATTCATCCGCAAAAGACCGAAATCAAATTGGCAAATGAAACCTTATTGGCCTATCAAATCGAAAATTACATTAAAGCAGCCTTTAAGGATCAAACGCAAGCCTATTTTGAACCAAAACTTGCTTCAAGGGAAAATATTGTCGTTGAATCCTTGAATCTACAAGAAGAGGTCATTTATGAAAACGAGCATAATGATCAAATAAGCAATTCAGAAGAAAGACGTTCTAAATTGCCGTATTTAAATTACATCGGCTTATTGCACGGAACTTATTTACTATTCCAAAATGAAAAGGGACTTTACTTAGTCGATCAACATGCCGCAGCAGAGCGAATTCGCTATGAGCATTATCATCGAGCATTAGGTAATCCGGTTTTTGCTAAAAAGCAAATGCTTTTTTCAAAAAGACTTGAATTGACAAAAGAAGATTTGCTCGTAATTAGGCAGTATGAACAAGAATTCGATAAATATGGATTTCAGTTTAATGAGGATCAGGAACTGATTTCCCATCCAACTTGGCTAAAAGAAGCAGAAATGGACTTAGCGGTTGAATCAATGCTGACGATGCTGCAAGAGACACAGGCGGTCGACTTAAATAAACTAAGAGATGAGTTGGCAAAAGACATCAGCTGTAAAGGAGCCATTAAGGCGAACAAGCATTTAAATGATTTTGAAGTCCGCAAACTAATGTCAGATTTGGATAATTGTGAAAACCCATATACTTGTCCACACGGTAGACCAACAATCATTTTATTATCAGAAACCGAGATCGAAAAATTATTCAAGAGGATTGTCTGATGAAAAAGGTTATTGTTATTGTTGGACCGACAGCATCGGGTAAAACAGGATTGTCGATCAAATTGGCCAAAGCGATAAAGGCCGAGATTATTAATGGCGATTCAGTCCAAATCTATGAAGGATTAGACATTGGATCGGCTAAAATCACAATGAAAGAACAAGCAGGAATCAAACATCATCTTTTAAGTGTTGCGTCTCCCAAGTCAAACTATCATGTCTATTTGTTTCAACAAGACGCAAGAAAATTGATCGATGAAATTGAAAGACCAATGATTGTTGGTGGAACAGGACTATATGTTCAAGCGGCATTATATGATTATCATTTCGAACAGAATGGAAATACTTTTGTAAATGAAGAACGATATGATGGTATTGATAACGAGACGATTTATCAAGAGCTAATTAAGTTAGATCCTGATATTATAATTGATAGAAATAATCGAAGAAGAATAATTAGAGCAATAGAAATGGCTGAACAAGGCGATTTAAGGAGTAATAAAAAAGGTAAGAACAAGCCATTGTATGACGCTTTGATCATATACTTAGATATTGATCGGCAGCTTTTAAAGGAGCGACTTGTCACTAGACTTAAAAAGCAATTAGAAGCAGGTTTCTTAGAAGAAACTGCAGGCTTAAGAAATAAGGGTATTCAACCAAACATAATTGGTTACCGAGAATTGAATTTGTATTTAGATGGCATTTACACCTTTGCTGAAGCATTTGATGAAATAATTTCAGTTACGATGAAACTGGCAAAAAAACAAAAGACATGGTTTAAAAACCAAATGAATCCAATTATCTTAGACGCTCTTGACCCGAATTTAGAAAAACAAGCGTTAGCAACAATAAATGAATTTTTAATGAAAGGATGAAAGCAATGTTAAAATTACCAAAAAAAGTAGGACCTTATTCATTTTTAAGAGAGGCTGGAAATTTGGTTTTCACATCAGGACAATTACCAATTAACCCAGAAACCAATACCGTTGATAAAACAGATATTCAAGGTCAAACAATTCAGGTTTTGGAAAATCTGAAGGCAGTCTTAGCAACTGTGGAATTAGGTTTAGAAGATGTGATTAAATGTACTGTTTTATTGAGCAATATGGATGATTTTCAAGTTGTAAATGAAATCTACGGTACCTATTTTAATGAACCATATCCAAGTCGAACAGCATATCAGGTAGCAAAACTACCGCTTGCCGTCAAAATTGAAATTGAAGCGATCGCATCAAAAAGAGCATGAATATTTATTTAATTGGTTTACCAGCATCTGGTAAAACAACAGTCGCAAAGGCTTTAGCAAATGCACTTGAGTATCCTTTTATTGATTTAGACACCGAAATCGAAAAAGATAGTTTAATGTTTATTGAATCCATTTTTGAAAAACATGGTGAAGAAACCTTTCGAAAGCTTGAAGCAGAAGCACTTCAAAAACTACCAAAAGATAACACGGTTATTGCTTGTGGTGGGGGAATTGTTGAGGTAAAGCAAAATAAAGAAGCACTAAAAGGGCTTGTTATTTATTTAGATGTTGATTTGGATGTAATAAAAAAAAGAATAGAAGACACATTTGTTCGTCCAATTTTAAAGCTAAAAAGTCTTGAAGTATTAGCAGAATCACGTTTTTTTAAGTATCGTGATTTTGCTGATTACATTGTCTCAAACGAAGGATCGTTGATTGAGACGGTTGAAGCAATTGTCAAGTTATATGAGGAGAAGCAAGCATGAATTTTTATGTGATTCACGGGCCTAATTTAAATCTATTGGGAAAAAGAGATTCCAAGCATTATGGCAATTTTACATTAGAAGCACTATATCAATCAATTGTTGATCGCTTTAGTGAGCATAATTTTACTTTTTTTCAAAGTAATCATGAAGGCGAAATCATTGATGTCATTCAGCATTTGATTGATGAACCATATGACGGCTTAATTGTGAACCTTGGCGCGTATACACACACCAGTATTGCCATTAGAGATGCTTTAGAGATGTTAGCAATTCCAATTGTCGATGTCCATTTGTCAAAAATTGAAATGCGTGAGCCTTTTCGCAGAACAAATTATTTAGCCGGTCTTGTAGAAGCTCATTTTTCAGGCAAAAAAGAAGAGAGTTATTTTGAAGCGATAAATTTTCTAATTGAAAGTATTGTCTGACAAGTTGTTTTTTAGTATAATAAAAACGGCTTAAAAAAGGAGAGATTCAAATGATTAGTACAAACGAGTTTAAAACCGGACAAACAATTGTCCATGAAGGAAACATTTATCAAGTAGTTGAGTTTTTACATGTTAAACCCGGCAAAGGTGCGGCCTTTGTCCGTAGTAAATTAAGAAATTTAAGAACTAAAGCAGTTATTGACTATACATTTAATGCCGGAACAAAAGTAGAACGTGCCCAGATTGATAAGCAAGAAATGCAGTACTTATACGCCGCAGATGACGTGCATGTCTTTATGAACAGCGATGATTATGAGCAGATCGAAATTCCAGCAAATCAAATTGAACACGAGCTCAAATTCATTTATGAGGGAATGATGGTTGAAGTAATGTTATTCAATCACTCGGAAATATTAGGTGTATCAATTCCAGAAAAAGTAGCACTAAAAGTGATTGAAACTGTTCCGGGTGTTAAGGGTGATACTAAGACAAATGCGATGAAGGATGCGATTGTCGAAACAGGACTGTTGGTAAAAGTGCCGTTGTTTATTGAACAAGATGAAAAAATCATTGTTAATACAAATGATGGAAGTTATGTCTCAAGATATAAATAATGACTTAAATAGAATCTCATTGAGATTCTTTTTTATATTTATTACCTGTATCTAAACAAGAAGTTTATGCTATAATGTTATGTGGTGAAGATATTGGAAAGACTACAGAAAATACTGGCGGAAGCAAATATTGCATCGCGTCGAAAAGCCGAAGAAATGATTCTTCAAGGGCGCGTCAAAGTAAATAGTGAAGTGATTACACAATTGGGGTACAAAGTTTCATTGAATGACTCTATTTTTGTTGATGGAAAACCAATTGAAAGAGCTGAAAAACAGTATTTTTTATTAAATAAACCAAGAGGTGTTTTATCAACGACCGCAGATGATGAAAGTCGTTTAACAGTCGTTAAATTATTGACAGAAGAACATAGACACATTCGTTTATATCCGATTGGAAGACTTGATTATAATACCGCGGGGTTATTGATTTTGACAAATGATGGGGATTTAACCAAGGTATTAACTAATCCAAATAATCGAATTTCAAAAGAATACTTGATTCGTATTGATGGAATTATGATTAAAGAAAAGATTCGCCAAATTCGCAAAGGGATAATGATCGAAAACAAGTTAATCAAGCCGTTAGAAACGCAATTGATTGAACGAGACAAAACAAATCAGACAACGCTGGTTCGACTAGTGATTGATACGCATCAGAACAAAGATTTAATGCTAATTTTCAAAGCTCTAGGGCATAAGATTAAAAAGATTACTAGAACACGCTATGATTTTTTAACCTTAGAAGGTGTTGAACGTGGTAAATATCGTGCTTTAAAAATTCATGAAATCAAGCAATTGCACCAAATTAAGCAACAGATTGCAAAAAAACAACTGTAAAACAATGATTATATGATATAATATATTAATGTACGGAGGACAATCATGCTCGGATTTAAGCTTGCGATTGACGGCCCAGCTGGGTCAGGAAAAAGTACAATCAGTGCTAAAATTGCTGAAAGATTAGGGTGGACGCACATCGATACGGGAGCTATGTATCGTGCTGTTGCCTTGCTCGCAATTGAAAAACAAATCAATTTAGAAAATGAAGAAGAGTATACTTTTTTGGAAAACGTCAATATTCAGTATGAAAACAATACAATCTATATTGGCAAAAAAGATGTAACAGAAGCTATTAGAAGGCAAGATGTTACACAGTACGTCTCACTCGTATCAAGTTTTCCATACGTACGAAAAAAATTAGTGAGCTGGCAAAAAGATGCCAGTGAAAATGGAAATATCATTATGGATGGCAGGGATATTGGAACAGTTGTTTTGCCAAATGCCGATTTAAAAATATTTTTAACAGCAAATGTTGAAGAAAGAGCTCAAAGAAGATACGATGAGCTTGTAAAAAAAGGTAAATCACAATCAATCAATCAAGTCATTGAAGAAATTTTGGTTCGTGATAAAAAAGATTCCACTAGAAAGGAATCACCATTAAAGATTGCCGATGACGCAATCCTCTTAGATACGACACACTTAACCATTGAAGAAGTGGTTAATAAAATAATCGCACTGATCGACAAAAAGGAGAACAAGCATGG
>Ga0265293_10002735_pt1 | contig 34391 bp, 35 predicted proteins | sample Munlanlewell138R_FD_192505 | JGI IMG/M metagenome (GOLD analysis project Ga0265293, IMG submission 192505) | Leachate microbial communities from a municipal landfill in Southern Ontario, Canada - Leachate well 138R | ecosystem: Engineered > Solid waste > Landfill > Unclassified | place: Canada... | reverse complement strand
ACTCGAGCGGCACCGCGGAGGACCGGGTGACCACGTTCCCCCACAAGGGGAAACATGCGCCTCCACCCAAGATCGCTGGCAAGATCAGGGCGATCGAGAGAGCCACCGCCGGACGCGGAGAGACCGCGCTCTATCTCACGAACGACCCACCCACGGTCGTGGGGTGGGAGGACACCGCACGCCGCGATGGTCTCCTGCTCCCCGACGGGTTCACGGTGGTACATCGCTTCGACCATGTCATCGGTGCGGACCAGGGATCGGCAACGTCCTGCATCCGGATCGATGGCGACCACGGGCACCCCATCATCCAGTCGGGGAGCAAGACTGGATTCGACAGCTACATCGAGCGAGCCATCGAGCAGTACCTCAAGGCCGCGGACCACGAGCACCTGAAGCGCGTCGCCGTCTACCTCGTGTCGGTCGGGCTCGATCCGCGCAGGTACCGGATCCCGCCAGAGGACCTGCCGTAGCCTCGCCGGTGTCCGGAAATCCGAGACGCGACTCGCCCGACGCTCCCACCGGGCTCAAGTGGTCTGAGGACGTCCTCACGGAGGGGTGTCAGCCAGTGCGGAGCGACGGGTAGGTTCGAGCTGGATGCCGTGTGCGCGACGCGCATCCATTCGGTGACACCCCCCAGCACACGGGCGTCGGGCTGCAAGACGCTCGCCGCGTGATTCGATCAAGGCTTGAAAATCCCACCGCGTCGCGTGGATCTCGCCCGTCGCTACGGGAATGTCGATCGCGCGGCGCGTGGGCTGCATCGGCATCGGGCAGGGCCTTGAACGCGCGGCTGATGAACACGGCGTCCGCTGCCGGGCTGGGCTCGAAGACGGATTGCTCCACCACGCTGACCCGCGCGCGCTGCTGCTCGTCGGGGATGCTGTCGGGCAGGTCGCGGCGCAGCCAGCCGGCCTGGGCGGGCAGCGCACAGATCGTCACCCGAAGGTCGAGGTGGGCGGCGACGAACTCCTGCGCCTGAGCGCCAGCGCCGGCGGAGTGGATCACCAGATGAGCGATCCCGGTGAGCAGGTCGGAGTTGGCGATCGACACGGCCAGCGCGGACTGGAACTCGGCCAGGCGTTCCAGGTAACGGTCCGCGTAGTCCTGCTCGGCCCGCACCTCGGCGAAGGTCTGGCCCGTGACCGAGGCGTAGGAGGCGCGGCCGGTGCGGATCGACTCGGTGAGCCCATAGATGCCGAGCATCTCCCGGCCTCGCACCCCGGCCGGGTGCAGGTAGTCGGCCATGAACTCGACGGTCAGGACCTCTCCGACCGGCGCCAGGTCGTAATGGCCCGGTTCGGTCTCGGTCAGAAGATCCAGGGCACGTAGATAGCGCAGCAGCTTGCCCAGCGCCCGTTCATCGCTCTCGGTCCGCGCGGCCAGGTCCGCCACGCTGGTCACGCCGCGGGAGATCAACTCGGGTACCCCAAGCTCGACGGCGCTGCGGATCGCGATCGGCCGGATCAACTCGGTCATCTCATGCAGCTGCTCGAACGGCGTGCTCGACTTGCCGGGGTCGGGCACCGCCTCGTCCGTCTCCAGAGCCACGACCTCACCGCGGCGCCAGTACCCGGTGAACTCGATGTCCTCCTTCGGCACCGCGCGGTCCTCGATCAGGTGGCGACGCAGGTCTCGCACGGTGGTGCGCTCCCCGGCGACCCACGCGAACGGGCGGCCCTCCCACCAGTCGCTGTTCCTGACCGCGTCCCGGAGGAGGGTGGTCGTGCCCGCCTCGACGCCGTCGCGTACCAGCCAGGTCACCTCGACGTGGGGCAGCGCTCGCAGCTGCAGCCGGTGGGAGTCCTCGGCGGCCTCGACGAACACCTGAGCCCTCGCGTCGTCAGGCAGCTCGTCGAGCAGGCGGGCGATCGCTGGGATGGCGGCGTCGTCGCCAGCAACCAGGAGCCAGTCCGCGCCATGCGGGAGCGCGCGAGACGCACTCGGGCCGTAGAAGTGGATGCGGTCACCGAGATGAGCGCGGTACGCCCAGGTCGTGCCCACGCCGATCCCATGCTTGACGAAGTCCACGTCCAGCTCGCCGGCCTCGGGGTCCCAGCGACGCACCGTGTAGGCTCTCGTGAGGGGTCGGGGATCTTTCGGCAGGTCCACGCCTCGCTCATGCTGCACTGGCAGCACGGGCTCGGCCTGGCCCGGATAGCAGAACACCAACCGGATGTCGTCGTCGAAGCCCGACGACTCGAATGCCGGCTGCGGGAAGCCATTCGCCGAGGTGAACTCCCGAAGCTGCTCGCCGCCCAGTGTGATCCGCCGCATCCCGGGCGTCAGGTCCACCACTCCAACGACCTCAACCTCTCGCAGGGTCAGGGGATGCACGATGAGCCGGCGCGAGGTCTTCGGCATGCTGGCGTGGGCCTTTCTGACCGGTTCGATGTGAAGCCGCTCAGGAGCGGCGATAGATGCTGTCGGGGTTAGATAACGCTCACGTGCTGAGTTAGCCAAAACTCACGCAGATGATTAGTGCTAACATTGTCATTGAGCCTAGGTAACCATCGCCTTGAGCGGTGTGCGCAGACTGCCATATGGCTAGGGCGTGAAGCCTCCGTCACCGCTTCCCATGAGCACGAGCAGCCCGCCGCCGGTCCCGGGGGTGCGGTCCGATTCGACGGGACATCCCCGTCGTCCGCTGCTGATCTGGGTCCGCACCGGCACGGCGCACGTGTACATCGACGACGCTGCCCTCCACCTCACCGCCGGCGAGGGCGTCTGGATCCCCGCGGACGGCTGGGATCACCACACAATCGTCACCGAGCCCGGCACCGTCGCCTTCCCACTGCGGCCACATCCTGGGGGCGGACCGTTGTCGGCACTCACGCGGTTCGAGGTCCCGAACGGCTGGCAGGACTGGCTGATCCAGCTCTTCAATCTGCAGGTCACGCCCCTCAGCGGGCACGGCTACTCCGAGGATGTGATCGCCGACCTCCTTCGCCGCTCCGGCTCTCGCCCGCCGCTACCGGCGCGGAGCGGGGACACTGCGCCCTCGGCGACAACCGGCCTACCAGCGATGCCGAGAGCCGCCGGTGCCCGGGCCGTGGCCGACGAGTTGATCCGCGATCCAGCACTCGAACTCACCGTCCGGCAGTGGGCGGCACGGGTGTCCTCCAGTCCGCGCACCCTGCGCCGCGACTTCCTCGCCGACACCGGCTTCACCTTCGAAGAGTGGCGGTTACGCTGCCGGCTGACCGCGGCCGTCGAACTCCTGGCGTCGGGCGACGAGGTCGACCAGGTTGCGGCACGGGTGGGCTTCGCCAGCCGCAACGGCTTCACCCGCGCGTTCAAGCAGCAGTTCGGACCAACCCCCCACGAGTTCAGCCGCGCGCTCTCCGCCAACGCTGCCGCCGCTGACCTGGCGCAACGCGCCACCGCCGCAGCACGCCAGACTGACGACCTCGTGCGCATGATGCACAAGGACGACACTTCAGCCCCACCCGACATGCTGCCCGCGACGCGCACGCCCTCGCACACTAACGACCTGCATGTGCTCAGCTGGGTGTATCGCGGCAGCGGATACCTGGACATCGGCCATCAGCGGTACGAACGCGAACGAGGCGTCGCAACCTGGATCCCGGCGCATCTCGATCACATCACTGGTCTCCGCGAGAACTCTGTCTCGCTGCCGATCGGAAACGCCAGCACCGGTGACCTCCAGCTCACCGAGCCGTTGCAGGTGCGGTTCTCGCCCGCCTGGGACAACTACCTGATGTTCTGCGCCATCAGCTCACGGTCGATGCTGCAACCGGACGACTACGACAACACACGTATCCTCGACTTGTTCGCCGAGCAGGTCACCGCACAACGAGCGCTCGCAGTGCGGATGCCTGCTGATGCGCGCGCTCGAGAGGCGGCGATGGACTATCTGCGCCGCATTGGCACGAGTGGCGGCGTCGTGGTGCCAGACATTCCTGCCGAGATCCACCGAGTCTTCCGCGAGCAGACCGGCATGACGTTCACCCGATGGCGCTACGCCGCCCGTATGCGGATCGCGCGCGACCTGCTCGCAGGCGGCGCCAAGTCGAGCACCGTCGCCCGACGCGTCGGCTACGCACACCTGCCGACATTCAGCGCCGCCTTCACCCGCTTCCACGGACTCTCACCACGCGAGTACCAGGAATGCGAGACCCAAGAGACCTGAGCCGCGCCGCGACTACACGCCCGTCCTTCCGCTCACCCCACACGTCACTCGGCCAGTGAGGTCTCGATCTGCGATGTCCCCGAGAACGGCATGGTCGGATGGAGAGGAGGCCGTAGAGTAGGATGCGGGTTCCGGTCAGAAGGGAACGCAGCGGATGGCTCGGCAGCCGACTCGAGGACACTCGCGGACGGGACGGCCCGCCAGTACCAGCCTGGACGAGATCGTGGACGTCACGCTGGAGTTGGGGCTCGAGGCATTCACCGTCGCGGCGGTGGCGGAACGCCTCGGGATCGCCGAGGGCACCGTCTACAACTACGTCCGCCGTCGGGAGGACCTCTACTCGCTCGCGGCGGCGCGGGTGGTGGAGCAACTGGACGTACGCGTCGATGCTGAAGACTGGGTCGGCTACGTGGATGAGATCTCCCGGCGCGTCCTGGATCTGGCCGTCCGGCACCCCGGGTTGCGCACCTACTTCTTCTGGGGGCCGTATCAGCCGTCCACCGTGAGCATCTTCGAGACGCTCATCCAGGGCGTGCAGGCGCGCCTGCCGTACCTCACCGAGGACGAGGCCTTCGTACTCATCTCGCGGCCGACGATCCTGAACCTGGAGTATATGGACGACGCATTCATGGGGCCGGCGGCTGCCTGGTTGCGCTGCGCGCTCCTCACCGGGCTGGATGCACTGCTCCGCGCAGGGGAGCGCCCTCCCACGGAGGGACGTTCCTGGCGGTCTCTGCTGCGTTTCGCGGACTCGACGCCCTAGCGGCCCAGCGTCTCCAGCAACCCGTACGCCAGCCCGATGCGGGCGTTGACCAGGTCATGCACCCCACCGTGATCGACGAACGTGACGTCATCTCCTCGAGCGCGCGCCACCTGCGCCATGTGACGGTTCTCCCGCAACTGGATCGCTTCGCCTCGCCCGACCTCGATGTACCAGATCCTGCGGGCAAGGCCGTCGCGAGCGACCAGCATCTGCGCGAGCGCCTCCGCCCCGCGGTCGAACGCAGTCCCCAGTGGCCACCAGAACGAACCCGACAGTGAGATGACCGTCCGGAGTCGTGGGATGTGGATCGCGGCATAGGCAGCGGTGAGCCCACCGAGACTCCAACCGCCGATCAAGCGGCGCGAGTCCGGCGCGCACCCGGTCACTTCCTCCGCCCACGGGAGGAGCTCGTCCCGCAGGAACGCGAGGTAGGCGGGGTTCAGCGTCATCTCCGCCATACGCGTCTCGGGTGAGCCGCCCTCCGGCATCACGACCGCCACCGGAGGGATACGGCCGGACGCGATGAGGTCGTCCAGCAGCCAGGTGATGTCCACCTGTCCGTTCCAGATCTCGCCGTCCAGCAGCACCAGCAGCGGTGTGTCCGGAGACACACGGTCCGGGACGTATGACCAGGCAGTGAGGGGGCGTCCGAGCGCCGCGCTCTCACGTTCGTGTCGCACCACTCGCCCGCCACGACCGGCCGGCGCCGCCTCGGGCCATGGGTCGACGCGCGCTGCGGGGAGTGCGAGGAAGCTCGACCGCCCGGACAGCGCGTCGGGCTCGGTGCGAGGATTGAACTCATCGACCGTCGCGCCGGCGGTCAGCGCTCCCCAGCCGACGCGGTCCAGGAGCGTGTCCGGCAGCACGGTCGCGGATCGGGCGATTCGGTGTAGCCGAAGCAACTGTCGCCCGGCAGCCGGAGGGTGAGCGCGGCGAGCGAGGTATCCGGCACCTGCTCGAACGCGCCGAGGGCCGGAGATGTGAGCGGAAAGCCGAGCAAGGTGCCAGCCGTGAGGTAGACGTGCTCGCCGGGACGGGCGGACGCGAACCAGGTGACCGCTTACCAGTCCTCGTCGATCGGCTCGACCCAGGGGTACTGATCGGCGATGGCGGTCCGGATGCGTTCCTCACGGCCCGACCCTGCCCCGATGGCGTCGAGGCGGGGCGAACGGGTGCGTGAGGGATACAGGTCCGGCGACAGCGTGGACCAGATGGCGACGTCCGCGAGCCGCATCGGATCCGGCCGGGATGCTCGTGCGTCCTCGGTCACCGCTGCGTCCGAGTCAAACGCCGTCAACCTCGGGCTCGAAGCTGTCCAGGTCGTACTGGTTGCCGTCGTACTTACTGGAGCGCGCGAGTTCCGCTGCCAGGGCCACCCGAGCCGCATCGATCCCGTGCTCCCCCAGCTTCCAGTACCCCGAGACGGTCACCACCGCCCGCGGGAGGGCCTGCTCCACGCGCAGGAAGCGCCGGATGCTCCCGATTGTCCCCGCCTCGCCGGCGACCCAGACATGGACATCGGCGTTCGCGGCCCAGTCCAGCGAGTGGACGTGGTCCACCAACTGGCGGCCCGGCCCGCCGTCCTGGATCAGCCAGGTCACGTCATCGACAACACCCGCAGGAAGGTCACGGACCTCCTCCGCATCCGGGACTTCGATGGCGAGCGAGACGGGGCGGTCGACGATCGCGCGCCCAATCTCGATGGCTGCCGGGAGCGCGGACAGGTCCGCGAAGAGCCGGAACGCGCGCGCGGCCGGATCGGGCGTGTACCCGAACCGCGGCCCGCCAACCAGGACACGCCAGCCGGGCTCGGCCTGCCCTGCCCACGCGGACCCTGGCCCATCGCCGTGGTCGATGATGTCGACCTGGGCCGTTCCGGCCTCGCGGTCGGGGTTGATCAGCGTGTACGCGCGTGAGGGCAGACCCGGCTCCCAGCGCTCATTGGGTTCCGGTGATGGTGTCTCGGTGAGCACGAACTTCACCGCGTCCCCGGGCTGATAGCCCGCGAGGAACGGGGTGAGTCCCTCCCCGCCAAGGGTGACCCGCCGGACGCGCGGGCTGACGCGGTCGACCCGCAGCACTTCCGGCGTCGCCCAGTACGTGGGTGGCTGAGGGCGGGCGAACACGCCGTTCAGCTCCTCGACCAGTTTGCTCGGCTGGCTCGTCATGCTCAGCCGCCGATCTTGTCGAGGTACGGCTGCAGCAGCTCGACCAGGTACGGGATGTTGAGGGCCGTCGGCGTGTTGAAGGCGTACGTCCCCGTCAGGTCGATGTCGAGGATGCGCTCGTCCTGGACCACCTGGAGCGACTGGTACAGGGGGCTCGCGTGAAGCTCGTCCCGGAGGTCGGACGAGAACGCGCCCATGATCAGCAGGTCCACTCGGTCGAGCAGGTCCATCTGTTCCATCGACAGGCTGAGCCGTCCACCGGCGTATTCCTCGCCGGAGGCGCCGAAGTCCGCCTGGCCCAGCCCCAGGGCGCTGAGCATGCGGATGCCGGAGTGCCGGTCGCCCAGCGTGGCGGCGATCCCGTTCGGGGAGAGCGCCGCGATGACGGCCGTCTTCCCCTCGATGCCGGTGTGGGACGTGCGCGTCTCCTCCAGCAACGTCAGGACGTTACCGATGGCCGCCTCCGCCTCGTCCGGGTGCCCCACGGCCCGGCCGAGCTGCCTCGTCAGGTCCTCCCACGCGCCAGCCACGCTGTCCCCGGCGATGTCGTCATGCGTGACCGTGGGGGCAACCGCGGACAGGAGCGGGAAGGTGTCTGCGTTGATCGCGTAGATGCTGCCGACGATCAGATCAGGCTGCAGCGCCGCGATTGCCTCAACCGGAACCTCACCGCCGGTGGGAGCGGGGAAGGAGAAGATGGCCTCGTTGGTGACGTCGATCTGGTCGGTCACCCATGGACCGAACGGGTAGTTGTTGGGGGCAGCAATTGGCTCGACGCCGATCGCGAGCAACGCCTCGAGGTAGTCCAGCGAGAGCACCACGATGCGTTCGGGCTGGGCCGGAATCGTGACCTCGCCATGGGCCGTCTCCACGGTGACCGGGAACTCGGCGGACGCCGCCGTCTCGGTCGCCGCGGCCGTCCCCGTCGCGGTCGCGGTCTCAGTTGGTGTGTCCGTAGCCGTCGAGGTGGCCGACGCGGTGGCCGCGCCAGCGTCTGTGCCGTCCCCACCATCGCACGCGACCAGGCCGAGTGCCCCCATGAGCAGCCCGGCCAGAATTAGTCCCGACAACATTCTGCGCTTCATGTGTCCTCACTTCGCTAGTGAGGTGAAGCATATGGATTTACGAGTCGTACTCGCAAACATCTGGTGAACCGACGGTCGAGTCCCTCCTCAGGACCTCTCACAGTTCATCGGACAGGGTCCGACGTCACGGGCGTTTACTGCGAAACCGCCTCCTCCGTGGGAGTTGAGCGCACCTTCTCCTCGATGCACTTCAACGGCGTATGCGACCGCAGCCACGGGACTACAGGCCCGCCGGGGCCGTGTGAGCGCGCCATCGGTGCGCGCAAAGCGGACGGCGCATGCGGCGAGATGGGCCTCGCCGCGCGCGCCGTCGTTTCGTCGTTCGGACTACCCCCGGGGCAGTCCGAGGCCGCGCGTGGCGATGATGTTGCGCTGGATCTCGGAGGATCCGGCCGCGATGGTGCGGGGGATCGAGGTCACATAGAGCCGCGTGAACTGGGCGCCCAGTGGCGCGCGAGGTTCGTCGGCGGACCAGAGGTTGCCGTACAGCCCGTAGACGCGGGTGCCGAGGCGCGCGATCCGCTGCACGAGCTCTGAGTTGAAGAGCTTGCTCGTCGACGCCTCGTAGTTGGGGATCAGGCCCCGGTTCTGCATCGAGATCACCCGGAACGAGAAGTTGAAGAGCACTTCCGTCTGGATGTACGACTCCGCGATCTCGTGACGGAGTCCGACGCTCTCCTCGAGGCGAGCATGTCCCCGACCTGCTTCGCTCTTTGCATGCTCGATAAGGTCGGTGATGAGGCGACGGTTTTCGATGGCACCCGCGATGTTCGAGCGCTCGAAGTCGAGCAGGGACGCGCCGACGTACCAGCCGCGGTTTTCGTCACCAACCAGGTTCTTCACGGGGACGCGCACGTCCTCGAAGAAGGTCTCGTTGAAGCCGTGCTCCCACGCCATGTTGATCAGGGGGCGCAGGTTCAGCCCGGGCGTGTGGATGTCCATCATCAGGAAGGAGATCCCCCGGTGCTTCGGCGCCTCCGGGTCGGTCCGCACCAGGGCGAACAGCCAGTCGGCCGTGTGCGCGCCCGACGTCCAGATCTTCTGCCCGTTGATGACGTAGTCGTCACCATCGCGGATCGCACGGGTCTGGAGGGACGCGAGGTCCGAGCCCGCGCCCGGCTCCGAGTAGCCCTCCGCCCAGGCAACCTCGCCTGAGAGGATGCGTGGCAGGTGCTCGGCTCGCTGCTCCTCCGTCCCGTGGACGATGAGCGTGGGGCCGAGCAGGGAGACGCCCATGCCCCCAACACCGGGCGCCTGCGCCTGGGCCATCTCCTGCTTGAAGATGAACTGCTCCATCGGCGTCAGCCCGGCGCCGCCATACTCCTTCGGCCAGTGGGGAGCGATCCACCCGCGCTCCGCGAGGGCACTCGCCCACTCGTTGGCGGCCTGCTGGGCGACCGGATCCTTCGAGATGCGGTCTGCCTGCCAAGACCCGGGGCCTTCGCCCGCTCCCGTCGACACGCGATACCGCTCGGGCAATCGTTGCTCGATCAGGTTGCGTACTTCCGCGCGGAAGCTGCCCTGCTCCGGGGAGTCACTCCAGTCCATCGCGTCCTACCCTTCCCGACCGCGCACGGTCGCCTGAGCCTCCACCGGCGAGGACGCTATCACGAATGTATTCATGCGGGATGTAACTATCGCACCGGACGCGTGATGGTTTCAGCTCGCCCCTGCCACGGCCAGATCGACTACGAATGGCGACGATGGGCCGACCTTGAGCTCCGCCCGCTACGGCGCGTCGGAGGGTGACCGATGGCCGGTGATGCCACGACGGCTCGGACAGGCGTCCCACGATCGAGGGCGCATCATCCTCCGTGACAAGCGGGCTATCCGAGCGGCACCGCGATCGTCATCGTCCAGACGTGCGTGAGCATCAGTGCGCCATCCTCGGCGTGGAACGGGAGCAGTCCGGTGGGGGCTCCCCCCGCCAGCTCGTCGGCAAAGCGCGTGCGGATCTCGTCTCGCACGGGCGGCGGCGTGGCGGTCCGCTCCATCCAGTCCTCCACGTCGACCGGTTGGTCCCGGCTCACGCGGTGGACGACACGGGCGCCGGCCTCCGACAGTAGTTCCTCGGTCTCCGCGCGTGTCAGCGTGCGGCCGTGACTGGGATCGCGTAGCCGTTCGAGGCGGTTCGTCTCCTCGGCCACCGCGGGTTCGTCCACCGCCACCATGTCGATCACGGCGACTCGACCGTCCGAGCGCGTTACCCGCACCATTTCACGCACCACGGCGCGAGGGTCCGCGACCTGGTGCAACGTGAGCCGACAGGCCGTCAGGTCAAACTGCCGGTCGATCCACGGCAGGGACATCGCGTCGCCCTGCAGGAACACGATGTTGCGCAACCCATCGGCGATAGCCAGGTGTTGGCCCTGCGCGAGCATCTCCGGCGTGAGGTCCAGGGCGCTGACGTGCGCGACGCGGGGGGCCAGTGCCCGTCCCAGGTGTGCCGCACCGGCGGCAACGTCCAGCACCTGGTCAGTCTCCGCCGGGGCCAGCTCCGCCACGATCCATTCGAGGCCACGGACGGCGAATCCGGTGTCGGAGAAGGTCGCAGCCTGCAGTGCGAACTGCTCGCGTATCGCATCGTTGTGCTGGCTGACCATATCTCTCGCCTCCCTCGGTCGTGGGGGTGCCAGTGTAGTTGCGGCCACTGCACCTTTTAGGAGGACGTCACTCTCTCCACCGTGAAGCGGGTCGGCAAGCACCTCCCGGTCCTGGGCGGAGCGAGCGTCGAAGCTGGCGTCCTCAACTCCCTCGCCCCGCGGCGCCCGAGGCGGACGTCGTGGACTTCGCAGCGGAGATGACGCTGACATGATGCGTGAGGCTTCGGGCCGCGCCGTCGTCACACACCGAGACGAGTCGCCGATCGACTCGGCGGAGGCGTTCCTCGCCGCCGCTCTCAGCATCGACGCCCGCGCCGCGGGGCGTGCCACGTACACCCACGAGGGCGGCGGTACGGCCGCCCTCGTGCATACCTCGACGCTCGCGACGGCTACTCCGACTCGGCGTCCGGGATATTGGAGTCCACGATGCCGACGACGTTGCCGCCCGGGTCGCGGAACTTGCCGTAGACCACCATGCCCGGGATGACGATGGGCTCCTGCACCACGGTGCCGCCGTTCGCCATCACCTGGGCCAAGAAGCCGTGGATGTCGTCCACCTCGATACAGACGATCTGGGACGGCCCTTCAGGGTCCTCGAACAGGCCGCCGCCGATACCCGGGCCCTCGCTGTCCCCGACCATGCTGTAGTCGCCGTCGGGGCCCTCGTTGTACGTCCAGCCGAAGGTCTGAGCGTAGAACTCCTTCATTGCTGGACCCGTGCCGGGTGCGGCCCCCAGCTCAAACCACGTGACTGCGTTCTTCATCGTGCGTCCTCTCCGGTGAGCCTCGGTGAACGTGCTCGACCGGCGGACACCCTACGCGGAACGCGTTGACGCCCGATGAAGGATCCGGCCCGCCGCCCCAGGGATTCCTCAAACGCGATCGACGCCGAGGGCATACCGACGCCCGTGTCCTACTCCGTGATCGCCTTCGGGAGGGCAATGCCCTCCCGAAGCTCGACCGGGGTGGCGGTGCGGGATCGGATGCGCAGGTTCAGCACTTCCAGGAAGACGCTGAAGCCCATCGCGAAGTAGATGTAGCCCTTCGGGATGTGCAGGCCCCAACCCTCCGCGATGAGTGACGTGCCGATGAGCAGCAGGAAACTCAGTGCGAGGATCTTCACGGTGGGGTGGTCGTTCACGAAGGCGCTGACCGCACCGGCACTCACCAGCATCACACCGACCGCGATCACGACCGCGGCAACCATGACCTCGATGTCTTCCGCCATGCCGGCGGCCGTGATGACCGAGTCGAGACTGAAGACGATGTCCAGCAGCAGGATCTGGACGATCACACCGGCGAACGAGGCTGCGGCCTTCCGACCGTCGGCGTGGTGCTCCTCGCCCTCCAGCTTCTCGTGGATCTCCATGGTCGCCTTCGCCACAAGGAAGAGCCCACCGGCGAGGAGGATGAGGTCACGTCCGGAGAAGCCCTTCTCGAAGACCTCGAAGAGGGGGTCAGTGAGGCCGATGACCCACGACAGCGAGAAGAGGAGCGCCACGCGCATGAACATCGCGAGGCCCAGGCCCAGCGTCCGCGCGCGCTCACGCTGCTCGGGCGGCAGCTTGCCCGCGAGGATGGAGATAAAGACGACGTTGTCGATGCCGAGGACGATTTCGAGGGTGGTGAGCGTAAGGAGGGCGATCCAGGTCTGCGGGTCGGCCAGGAGGTCCAACGGGCACTCCGTTCAGCGGTATCGGCCCCCGCTGAAGCGGGCGCAGAGCGTTTGAGCACCTATCTATAGGGCTTCCACGCCGATCCCGTCCCGATTCGACCTCCTGCGACCGCTTCGGCCGTCCGAGGCGCTACATGCGCCTCGGACCTTCCCGGCGCTCCTCCGGCGAGCCCGCGTCGTCTTCGGGGCCGTCCTTCGAGGTGAACTCGCGGAGGCCTCCGAGAGCGATACCGATGGCAACGCCGACAGCGATGCCCATGGTGACGTTGCCGATGAGCATGCCGATCACCACCCCGATAAGGATGCCGAGGGTGATTCCACCGACCGTGATCGGGCTGAAGGGATCCTTCATGGTCTGCTCCGTCTCTCCGACCCGCTGGCCGGATCAGGACGAGCCGATCCCACCGATCACCGTAGGGAGCCGCTGGAAGAGGTCGCAACCGGGACGAGAGATTTCGAGAAACAGGCGCGAGTTTCGAGATGTCCTCGCCGCTGGCGATCCGGCGAGGTGCCGCGGGAGAGGGGCGCCCTAGTAGGCGCAGCCCCAGGGTGACCAACCGCGCGCGTCATACAGCATCCGCGCCCGCATCATCTGCTCCTCGACGGAGGCGTCGCTGGGCAGGCCGGAACCGCCCACCGAGGCCCACGTTGGGAGGTCGAACTGCCAGAGGCCGAAATAGCGCCCGCCACGCGACATCGCACGGGCGTTGCCCGATGACTCGCACATGACGATCGCGTACGCCGTGTCCGTGTTCTCCGGGAAGACGGCCTCGACTGCTTCGTACAGGGCTTCGTTCTGGATGATGAGGGGGGCGGGGGCCGCGACGGCGGCGGGGGCGGCAGCAGCGGCTGCGGCGACCTCGGCGGGGGGAGGGGGCTCGGGGGAGGCGGGAGGCGCCTCTACCGCGAGCTGGAACGGCACCCCGCCGACCACCTTCGTCCGCGCAAGCCTCGAGGCCCGCAGCAGCGCCGGGTCGATCTCGTGCTCATCGAGCGGGGCTTTCCGGACGACCACGGTGGAGGGGTGGGGTGCATCGAGCGCCGCGACGGTGACCTCGGGAGGCGCGCCGGCAGCGGCGACGTCGTCGGACTGGAAGGCGAGGACTCCGACTGCCCCGACCAGGGACAGGAGGAGCGCAGGTCCTGCGACCCACGCGCCTAGTCGCGCGCCATCGACGAATGGTGTGAAGAGTTCCCGCCGCACGGGAGAATGCTTTCACGCCTAACAGTCACGACGCGAATCTCGTTTCGAGGAGGCTCCCACGTTCACCCGGTCATAATTCGTTAAGCCGGGAGCGCACCCCAGCAGACTCCGCAAAATCGCTCACCGACCCTCGCGTTATCGCCCGAATACGCCCCCGTGCGGAACTGCAATGTCCTGAAACACGCATGAAATGGCCTGATCCGGCCAATTACCTGTCCGTCTCTGCTACGTTACATGTAACGAAACAGACGCCCGCTTGAGCACCGCAAGGGGCCACGCGATGCCCTCACCGCCCCGACCTACCTCCACTCGCGACCGGGTCCGCGCTCACCGAGAACGCCTTCGCCGGCAAGGCCTCCGTCCCGTCCAGATATGGGTACCTGACACGCTTTCCCCCCGATTCACCGAGGAAGCACACCGCCAGTCGCTCGCCGTCGCCCTCAGCGCCCACGCCGACGAAGAGCAGGCCGCGGTCGAAGGCATGACCGACATGGCGTCCGACGCTGCCGACTGGCGCCGGATGAGGCGCGGCGAGATCTGGACCGTCGCGAGCTCCGAGGACGGCGCGAGCGCTCCTCGATTCGTCGCCATCGTGCAGGACGACGGCTTCGACGCGACCGGGTCGGTCACGATCTGCGCGTTCACGACCGACCCGGCCGAGGCGCCGCACTTCCGCGTCGAGGTCCAACCGACCGAGGCCAACGGCCTCGAGGTGCCGGCGCGCCTGATGGTCGACAAGATCACCACGGTCCGCCGCAGCCGCCTCGAGACGCGACTCGGACGGGTGGAGGACACCGACCTCCGCCGGCTGACGGAGGCGCTGGTCGTGTTCCTCGGCGTCGCGGGCGCTCGCACCTAGTCCACTCGACGACCTCGGCGGTACTCTCGCGCTCGCACTGATCGAGGGAGGCTCGCCCATGACCACCGTGAACGCCGCCGTGCTCCGCTCCGTGGAGCGAGGGCTGGTCGTCGAGACCCTGGAGTCGGAGGCGCCCCGCGCCGGCGAGGTCCTCGTACGGATGGGAGCGGCGGGCGTGTGCGCCTCCGACCATCACGTCATCCACGGCTCTGCCCTCCTCCCGCTCCCCGCCGTCCTCGGCCACGAGGGCTCCGGCACCGTCGAGGCGGTCGGACCGGGCGTGAACCACCTGAAGCCCGGGCAACGGGTGATCCTCTCCTTCGTCTCCAACTGCGGCCACTGCACGCCCTGTCGCTCCGCCTCGCCTCAGCTCTGCGACACCAACGCCCTCACGGGGGCTCGGCAGTTCGACGGCACGGCTCGCCTGCGAGACGCGGAGGGCAACGAGGTCTTCCAGATGTCCAAGATCGGCGTCTTCGCCGACTACAGCGTCGTGCCCGCTCAGGCGTGCTTCCCGATCCCGGACGATGTGCCGCTCGACGTCGCCGCCCTCATGGGCTGCTCCGTGCCGACGGGCTACGGGACCGTGGTGAACGCGCCGGGCATCCATCCAGGCGTCACCGTCGCGGTCTTCGGGGCGGGTGGGGTCGGCCTGCAGGCGGTCCAGGGCGCCCGCATCATGAACGCCGCGCGGATCATCGTGGTGGACATCTCCGAGTCAAAGCTGGAGTACGCCAACCGCTTCGGAGCCACGGACCGCGTGGACGCCACGACCGTCGACCCCGTCGAGGCGATCCGGGCGCTGACCGGCGGCGGCGTGGACTACGCCTTCGACACCTTCGGTAGCACCGCCACCACGCAGCAGGCCGTCGACTGCCTCGGAAAGAACGGCGTCGCGGTCATCGCGGGGCTCGCTCCGCTCGGCGACCGCGCGGGCATCGACCTCGTCGACCTCGTGCGGAAGCAGAAGCGGATCGTGGGGGCGTACTACGGCAGCGCGAGCCCGCACGAGACCTTCCGGACGATCGTCGGCCTGTACCTCGCGGGCACCCTCAAGGTGGACGAGGTGATCGAGCGCCGCTACCCGCTCGCCCGCATCAACGAGGGCTTCGACGCCCTCGAGCGTGGGGAGAACGGACGCGGGGTGGTGGTGTTCGAGTAACGGCGATCACTCCGGCGAGGCGACGGCCATCCCGAGGTCGCGCGCCGCATCCGCCATCCGCCGGTCGTACGTGACGACGGCGGTCAGTTCGTCCCCAAATGCAAGCGCCGTGGCGAGGTGGATCGCGTCCAACGTCCGGAGGGTGGGTGGTGCCATTCTGCCCGCCGTCGCGAGGATGACGTGATCGACCTCCATCAGGCCGACCATCTCCAGCACCGACACGACGTCGGAAGTCAACCCTGGGTATCCTCGCCGAATGGCGCGCGGTAGTTCGGCGAGCGTGAGAGCAGATGACACCAGTCGTTGTGTACGAAGGTAAGCGCGCAGGACCTCTGACTGGCGCTCGATGATGATTAGCTTTGCCAACGCAGAAGTATCGACGTAGAGCAAGACTAGAAGCGCTCTTCATCCCTCATGGCGATCACGATGTCGCTGAGGAGCGGATCGCCGGGCTTCATCGGAACCGGAGGATGCTTCGCTAGCACCTCATCGAGCGTCACCGTCGCGGGCCGTAGCCGACCCTCTGCCACCAACCGCTCGTAGATACTCCCACCCGATTTGATCGGCCGGATCTCCGCGACCGGCTCGCCGCGGTCGGTGACGGTGATCGTCTCACCCGCGCGGACGCGCCGAAGGTAGCGGCTGGCGTGCTGCCGGAGTTCTCGGATGCCGATCGTGATAGCCATGTAGCTACTTGTAGCACATCATGGAACGCCTTGCACACCGCTCCCACACAACGAGACCCGCCCCCGAGACGGGGGCGGGCGTGTAGAGGGGCTACGTCCGAGGGCTCGCTACCGGCCGCGCTTGTGGCCGTCCCGGTCACCGCGGCGGTCGCCGTGGTCACGGTCGTGGTCCTTGTCGCGGCCGTCCTTGCGGTCGTCATCATCGTCGGCGCCGAAGGAGACCTGCTGGCGGGACTCGGCGCGACTGTTGTCGTCCTTGCTGTCCCGATCCTTGTCGCGGTGGCCGTTGTTGTCCCACGAGGAGCGGTCGAAGTTCCAGCCCTGCCACGGCTTCGAGGTGGGCTTCCACTGCTTGTGGTCCTTGCGGTCGTCGTCACGGCTGATCGGCTGCTGGTCGCCATCGTCCGCGAGGTCGAGGATGCGCAGGCCCACGAGGCGCTTGATGCCCGGAGGCAGCTCCTCGTTCGTGTAGATGCCGCACAGCCACTCGATGTGGTCGGAGTCGTCCTCGTCAGCGCAGACGGCGAGGACCGGGTCACTGGCCGAGGGCTTCGGCGTCGCGAGCTTGACGATCACGTGCCCGATCTTGGCCCGCGCCCACGGCGGCATGTCCAGGTTCAGGTACACGCCGCAGAGGCCCTGGATCCGGGCGTCGCCGGGGTTCGCCGAGCAGGCCGCGACGACGCGCGCATCGAGGTCCTTCGGCGCCGTGTCCTTGGCCTTCACCTGGATGGTGACGGCGACGGTGTTGCTGGTGAGCGATCCGTCCGAGATCCGGTACGTGAACACGTCCGTCCCCGTGTAACCGGCGGCCGGCGTGTACGTGACGTCCTGCGTGGTGCCGTTCACCGTGGCCGTCCCGTGAGCCGGGGCGGTCTGGATGCTCACCGTCAGGTCGTCCTCGTCGTTGTCGATGTCATCGTCGTTCGCGAGGACGTCGATCGTCTTCGCGGTGTCGGCCTTCGTAGATGCGCTGTCCGCCGTGGCGGTGGGCGCATCGTTCACCGGGTTCACGGTCACCGTGACGGCCCCACCCACGGTGGAGGTGCCATCGCTCACGGTGTACGCGAACGTGTCCGTGCCGTTGTAGTCCGCGTCCGGCACGTACCGCACCTGGCCCGACTCGATCGTCGCCGTCCCGTGTGGCGGGTTGGTGACCGACTGGATCGTGAGGCCGGTGCTGGGTGTGTCGTTGTCGAGGACGTCGATCAGGACGGTGGCGTCTTCGTTCACCGTCGCGACGTCGTTCGCTGCAGATGGCGTGGTCTGCGCCCCGACCGGACTGACCGCCAGCACGGCGGAAAGCCCGGTGACGCCGGCGACCGCCAGCACCCCTGCGACTCTGCGGAATTTCATCGATTCCCTTTCCGTCGAGGACGGCCCCTCGGGATACCTCGATGGCTATAACTCCGCGAATCGCGACTCGTTCGGTGCGGCCTGACCGTCCATCGACGTTACGTCAACCAGCGAGTCTGGTGTGCGACGGATCTGAAATAGAAACCGCCTCGCCATCGGGAGGTGATGGCGAGGCGGCTAGCTCGGCCTCGGAGGGGTGAGGCCAGAGGGGCTACGTCCATATATAGGCGGCGGATGTATCGACGGTGTGAACACAGCATTCAGGTCCGATTGTGGCTGTAGCGAAATCGAGAAGATCGGCCTCAACACAACACGCGCGTCATGGACCGGACTACGGCGCGCCGATTATGAACACTCAGAGAACTACTGAGGATCGGGCTCCTGGCCGCCCTCGCGCGGCAGGCCTGACTCCGCGTCCCCGGCCTGGTCGTCCACGTCATCGGCGGGAGACACCTCCGGCCACATCCCCATGATCAACACCGCGAAGACCGAGGTAGCACCGGCGACCAGGTAGAGCCCCACACCTGCGGCCGCCCCAACCGCCGCCGCCAGCCAGATCGCCGCGGCCGTCGTGAGGCCTCGGACCACCTCGCCGCGCCGGAGGATCGCGCCAGCGCCGAGGAACCCGACACCGGAGACGATCTGAGACGCGACCCGGCTCTGGTCGTGCCCCTCGAACCCGAAGATGGAGACCAGCGTGAACAGCGCGGCACCCATGCTGACCAGCATCAGCGTGCGCATCCCCGTGTCCTTGCCGGACCGGCGTCGCTCCCAGCCCATCAGTGCCCCGCCGGCGGCGGCGATGCCGATCCGCGCGAGCATCGTCAGCTCCTCCGTCCAGGTGAACCGCAGGACATCGAGCTCCACATCCGCCATGTCGCCTCCTCGTGCCGCGCTCCTTGCTCCTCGCCCTCACTATCGCCGATCGCGAAGCGGACGCGCGTCGGATGGTCGAAGTCGCGTCGTTGGGGTGGTGGTGGCCGTCTTCTTATCGCGGGCGACGGCGGCCGAGAGCCGGCCGTGAGCGGTGTCGGCGGAGAATCAGACGGCACGGTGCGTCATCACGTGAGGCATGTAACGGTCAGCCCACCTATGCTCGGCTGGCCGAACTTGTTCGCAAGTTCGTTGGGTGTCGAGTTTCACCGGCACCTCACGCGGGGGACGACGCGAGTGACCTTCGATCCCGGATGGGCGGACCCGGCGTCGCACCAGGACATGGTGCTGGGTCCACTCGTGCGCGTGATCGAGGAGGCTGCCTCGGACGCGCCCTGGGCGCTCATCGGAGCCACCTCCCTCCGACTCCAGGGCGTCGACGCCCAGTCCCCCAACCTCGAGTTCATGACGACGGAGCCGGCCCTGATCGTGCTCGGAGAGATGCTCGGTGTCCCCTCGGACTGGGGGCAGGGCCGTCACCTCGCCGCGAACCGGCTGCACTTCATGCGCCATGACGTGCCGGTGTTCGTCTTCGGCGACCCGATCTTCCATGGCCCGTACGAGTCGATCTCGCCGCGCGACATCCCGTCCCTCTGGGACGCGCGCGTGCGCATCGAGGTCAACGGGACCGGCGTGCTCTGCACCCCGCTCGAGTGGGAGATCATCCTCGCGGTCTGCCTCGGAGCGGACGCGCGGGTACACGCATTGCGCACGCACATGCTGCACGAGGGTTATGACACCCGCCTCGTCGTGCGCCTCCTGCGGGAGGGGCGCGTGGACGAGACGACCGAGGAGGCCGTCTGGGCCGTCCTCGAACGGCCGGAGGAGTAAGGCTCCTCTGGCGGCCGGCCGCTTCGGTAGAGGCGGGGTACCGGCGTAGGATCGGTGGACACTGCTGACCGCCGATCGCTGAGAGCGAGCGATGCCCGTCAACTGGTGGCCCTCTGTCCCGGATGAGTGGAGCTGGATGCCGGCGGTCCACGTGGCTGCCCTCGTCATGGCGCTCGCACCCGCCGCGATCATCCTCGGCACCTCGCGGGCCCGAGGCGCCTCGCTGACGCGACGTTCGCGGTGGCTGGTGGGCCTCGCGACGTTGCTCCTGCTGGTGGCGCTGGACTGGCCGATCGGTCACCTCGCGCAGGTCACCCTCGCTGGCCGGTCGATGCAGTACATGCTGATCTCGCTCGCGGCCGCTCCGCTCCTGCTGCTCGGCACGCCTCGATGGCATGCGGAGGGCCGAGGCGTCCCGCGCCGCCTCCTAGAGCGGCTGGCGAGCGCGCCGTGGCTGGGCGCGATCATGCTGGCCCTGGCCGCGTGGCTCACGCACGGCGAGAGCGTCGTCGACGAGTTCGAGCAGGACGCCCTCGGGCAGATCAGCATCCGCACGGTCTGGTTCGCTACCGCGCTGTTCTACTGGTGGCCGCTGGTGGGGCCGGGACCGGAGCGTGAGCGGCTACCGTACCTCGCCGCCCTCGGCTACCTCGTGCTGCCGTTCGTTTTCCCGAAGTTCCCCGCGGCGGTCTGGGTGTTCTCCACCGACCCGATCTACGACCGCTTCGCGACCACGCCTGACCCGTGGGAGCTGAGCCGCATGGCGGACCAGGGACTGGCGGGGTTCATCCTCTGGCTGCCCGGCAGCGCCGTCGTCGCGGTCGCGGTGTACCTGCTCCTGCGCCACTGGCTGCGCGAGGACCGGCGGCTCGGCATCCGCGAACGTCTCGATGTCCCCGCGGACCCCGAGGCAGTCGCGCTGCTCGTGCGGCCGGACGTGCCGGAGCTGTGGCCCGTGGTGGAGGAACTCGTGCGGATCATCGACGAGGCCTCACCGCCGCGTCTCGGCTCCGACCTCGCCTTCTCGCGCGAGCGAGACCGTATCGTCCTCCAGCTGTACGTCCCCGCCGGTGGAGACGACGAGGCCGTCCTCCAGCGCCGCATCGAGGCGGGGTACGAGGCCCACCTCCGCCGGTACTCTCCCGAGCGCGCCGAGGTCATCCGTCACCACCTGGGCGTGAGCGTGCTGCCGTACGGCGTGCGCGTCTCCTAGGCCCCGTCCGGGGAGCACCCCCGCAGGAGGGCGAGCGTGCCCCGCTCCTCCGCGGAGAGCCATCGCGAGGCGCGCGAGGACGGCATGCGCTCGTCGCGCTCGTATGCCTCGATCACGGCGGGGTGCACGTAGGCCTTCCGGCAGACCGCCGGCGTGTTGCCGAGGACGCCCGCCACGTGCTTGATGGCCTGTGCCACCTCCTGCTTCGCGCGTGTCTCCGAGGTCGGTTCGGTCGCCTCGGCGAGCGCGGTCGCGGCGAGGACCGTCCCCCACCAGGTCCGGAAGTCCTTCGCGGTGAACTGCGCGCCGGTGGCCTCGCGAATGTAGTCGTTCACGTCCTGCGAGCTGACGGAGCGGCGCTCGCCGTCCTCATCGAGGTACTGGAACAGCTCGTACCCGGGGATCTCCTTGCATTGCCGCACGATGCGGGCGAGCCGCCGGTCGCGGACGTCGATCGAGCGCTCAATGCCGCTCTTGCCTCGAAACGTGAAGACGATGCCGTTCGTGTCCACGTCGGCGTGGCGCGTGCGGAAGGTGGTAAGGCCATACGACTTGTTCTCGCGCGCGTACTCCGCGTTGCCGACGCGGATGCCGGTCACGTCCAGCAGTCGCACCACCGTCGCGACCACCTTCTCGCGAGGCGTCCCGCGCCGTCGCAGGTCCTCCTCGACGCGGCGACGGAGACGCGGGAGCGCCTGTCCGAACGCGACCATGTTGCCGAACTTGCTCTCGTCGCGGCTCGCGCGCCACAGCTCGTGATAGCGGTACTGCTTCCGTCCTCGGGCGTCGCGGCCGGTCGCCTGCAGGTGCCCGCGCGGTTCGAGGGTGATCCACACGTCCTCCCACGCCGGGGGGATCACCAGTGAACGAATGCGCACGAGCGTCTCCTCGTCCGTGACGCGGTCGCCGTCGGGACCGCGGTACGCAAACCCGGCCTTCGTCCGGTCGCGCGTGATCCCGGGCGCCGCATCCGTGACGTGGCGCAGCTTCGCGCGGGTCGAGGGTGAAACCATGCGTGCGAGGATGCACGAACGGCGCTCACGAGCGCGTCAGCGCACCGACCTCGGCGGTTGCGAACGAGCGACAAGCACGCCGGTCAGCCGTCCGGCATCTCCCGGCCGGGCGAGCCGCCTCCACCTCGCCGCGACCATGGGACGCCGAGCAGCGGCAGCAGCCAGCGGTCCACGCCGAGGTAGCCCGCGACCTTCCACGCCAGCAGCAGGAGGATCGAGAGCAGGAACAGCACCGGGTTGGTGCTGGCGGTCCCGGCGAGCATGAAGTTGAAGTTCAGGAACGCCCCGCCGAACGCCGCGAAGCCGGTCAGCAGGCCGAGCACGAGCGCGACGCCGATCACGAGCTCGCTGTAGGCGATCAGAGGCGCGAACCACTCGTACCACTCGTGGTCGAGCATGAACTGGAGGAAGTCGCGGTACGGCCCGTAGGTGATGGCGGGCCGGCCTTCCTCCGGCACCGCGACCACGCGCTCCCAGAACCCCTGGAGCGCGGCGCCGCCGTTGTTCACCCAGCCGTCGCCGGTCACCTTGCCCCAGCCCGAGTCGATCCACTGCCAGCCGACATACAACCGCACGAGCAGCCAGAGAGGCGCGGCGGAGGGGTTCGCGAACAGGAAGCGATACCACGGCGGGTCCGGGAGTTCATTCGTGCCGAATGAGCGACGTACTGCGGGCATGGCATCCTCCAGCGGCCCGCTCTCACCTTACCGGAGCCGGCGCGTCGCGCGTCTACGGCTGGAGGATCGCCGTCGACCACGGAGCACCGGCTCGGCTCCGGATATACAGCAACCGCCGGTGGTAACGATCGTCCTCGTGCTGCCAGAACTCGACACGGAGCGGCACGATGCGATAGCCGCCCCAGTGCGCCGGCCTCGGCACGTCCTCACCCTCGGCGTGCCGCTGCTCGAGGGCGTCCCGCTTGGCGAGGAGCGCCTCGCGGCTCTCGATCGGCTCGGACTGGTCCGAGGCGATCGCACTGATGCGGCTGCCGCGCGGGCGCGCCGCCCAGTACGCATCCGACTCGGCAGCGCTCACCGGCTCGGCGACGCCCTCGATGCGGACCTGCCGGCCGCCGCGTGCCGGACCGGCGCCTTTCCAGTGGAACGTGAGCGCCACGCGGGGCTGCTCGCCGATCTCCTGCGCCTTCCTCGATCGGAGGTTCGTGAACACCTCGAAGCCACGGACGTCCCACTGCCGGACGAGCACGAGGCGGTTCGAGGGCTGCCCGTCAGCACCCACCGTCGCGAGGGCGGCCGCCTCCGGCTGCGGGTCGGTCATCCTCGCGGCCTCGAACCATTCACCGAAGTGCTGGAACGGGCTCGGCCGCGGCACGAGCGGCGCGGTCATTCCTCGATGCCGAGGTCGGCGGCGGTGATCGGCCCCTCGCGCAGCACGCGCGGCGCGGCGCCCGAGGTGTCGACCACCGTGGAGGCCACCCCGCCGTCGCGGCTGCCGCCGTCGAGCACCACGAGCGCCGGGCCGAACTCAGCGGCGACGGCCTCGGCGGAAGTGCATGGGGGCTTGCCGTGCCGGTTCGCGCTCGTCACCGCGAGGACGCCCCCGCAGCCGCGGATCACCATGCGCGCGATGCGGTCGTCCGGCTTCCGCACGCCCACGGTGCCCTCGGTGGTCACGACCGGAGGCAGCAGCCCGCCCGGCCGAGCGCGCACCACCACGGTGAGCGCCCCCGGCCAGAACGGCACGTACCGGTCGAGGGCGTCCGACACCTCGAGGAACTCGATGATGTCCGCGACGGAATCGATCAGCGCGGCGATCGGCTGATCGCGTTCGCGCCCCTTAAGGTCGGCGAGCGCCCCCAGGGCGCCCTCGTGCGTCGGGAGGCAGGCCAGGCCGTACACGGTGTCCGTGGGGATCGCGACGATGCCGCCCGCTCTCAGGCGCTCGATGACGTCGTCAATCTGGTCCGGGCCGACGATAGGCAGGAGGGACTCCTGAGGGTGCGTGGGCAGTCGTGGTTCGTTGACCCGCAATCTAGCCCTCAGTACGATCACCGCCTAGTCGCCCACTCCCCTCGGGCAAGGACTCCGACTCTTCATGGCCGACGAATCCCCTGCCGCTGCCGCGCAGTCGGACCGGATCCGCACTTCCGGCGACAGCGAAGTCGCGACCTACCTCGAGATCGCCGAGGCGCGTGAGCCCGGCAACGTCCTGACCCCGGCACCCAATGCCCCCGAGGCCGTCGTGGTCCTGGACTACGGCTCGCAGTTCTCGATGCTCATCGCCCGCCGCATCCGCGAGGCGAGCGTCTACTGCGAGATGCTCCCGTGGGACACCCCGGCGGAGAAGCTCAACCACCTGAAGGTGAAGGCATTCGTCCTGTCCGGCGGCCCGGCCTCCGTCTACGAGGAGGGCGCCCCGACGCTTCCTCCGTATGTCCTGGGGTCTGGCGTCCCCGTCCTCGGCATCTGCTACGGGATGCAGCTCCTCGCGCATGCCCTCGGCGGGAAGGTGGACCCCGCCCCCGCCCGCGAGTACGGCCATGCGGTCATGCGCGTCGCCGAGGCCGACCACCCGCTGTTCGCCGGCCTCGCGAGCGACCTCGCCGTGTGGATGTCGCACGGTGACCACGTGGTGCAGCTGCCCGCGGGCTTCCGCGTCATCGGCCAGTCCGAGAACGCCCCGATGGCCGCGATGGCGGACGACGCCGGGCGCGTGGCGATCCAGTTCCACCCGGAGGTCGTGCACACGCCGCAGGGCCAGGAGCTGATCTCCAACTTCCTGTTCGGCGTCGCCGGCTGTGCGGGCACGTGGACCGCAGGCAACTTCGTGGAGGAGTCGGTCGCCTCGATCAAGCAGGCCGTCGGCGACGGCCTCGTGATCTGCGCGCTCTCCGGTGGCGTCGACTCGGCCGTCGCGGCCGCCCTCGTGCATCGCGCGATCGGTGACCAGCTCACGTGCATCTTCGTGGACAACGGCCTCCTGAGGATGGGCGAGGCTGAGAACGTGGTGCGGACATTCCGCAGCCACATGAACATCAAGCTCAATCACGTCCAGGCGACCGACCGCTTCCTCCGCGACCTCGCCGAGGTCACCGACCCGGAGACGAAGCGAAAGCGCATCGGCGAGACGTTCATCCGCCTCTTCGAGGACGAGACCCGCGCCCTCGGTCAGGTGGACTTCCTCGTGCAGGGGACGACCTACCCGGACGTGATCGAGTCCGCGAGCACGGGCAACAACGCCGCGGTGAAGATCAAGAGCCACCACAACGTCGGCGGCCTGCCGAAGGACATGAAGCTCACGCTGATCGAGCCGCTCCGGAACCTCTTCAAGGACGAGGTGCGACGCGTCGGCAAGGAGCTCGGCCTCCCGGATGAGATGGTCTACCGCCAGCCGTTCCCCGGCCCCGGCCTCGCCATCCGCGTCATCGGCGAGGTCACCCCGGAACGCCTCGATGTCCTCCGTCACGCCGACTACATCGTCATGGACGAGATCCGGAAGGCCTCCGTCTACTACGACCTCTGGCAGGCGTTCGCCGTCCTCACCAACACGCAGTCCGTGGGTGTGCAGGGGGACTTCCGCACGTACGGCCACACGGTCGCCATCCGCTGCGTCACCGCGGAGGACGCGATGACCGCAGACTGGGCCCGCCTCCCCTACGACCTCCTCGCGAAGATCTCGAGCCGCATCACGAACGAGGTGCGCGAGATCAACCGCGTCGTCTACGACATCACCTCGAAGCCCCCCGGGACGATCGAGTGGGAATAGTGGCGCTCTGGCTCGGTCCCTCGTACGGGACGAACGTCGACGTGCTCGCGATCCTCGCTCGGCCCTCTCCCCAACCCTCTCCCAGAGGGAGAGGGGGTCAGAGTCAGAGGGGCAGAGTCCGGAGGAGCACACCGTGGGCTTGAACGTCCTGCTCCTTGGCTCGGGTGGGCGTGAGCACGCCATCGCGTGGCGCATCTCGCAGTCGCCGTTGCTCTCCAGGCTCTGGATCGCGCCTGGCAACGCCGGCACGGCTGACCTCGGCGAGAACGTCTCGGGCGTGTCGCCGACGGACCCGGAGGCCGTGCGCCGCTGCACCGAGGAGGTCCGTGCCGACCTCGTCGTCGTGTCGTCGGACGACCCGCTCGCGGCGGGCGTCATCGACGCAGTGGTCGCGGCGGGCATCCCTGCCTTCGGATCGACGCGCGCCGCGGCCGAGATCGAGTGGTCCAAGGCGTTCGCCAACGACCTCATGGCGCGCTCCGGCGTCCCCACCTCGGCGGGACCCACCTTCGAGGACCCCGACGAGGCGACGGCGTACGTCCGACACCTCGGCGGGCCCGTGGTGGTGAAGGCGGACGGTCTGGCGCTGGGCAAGGGCGTGACGGTCTGCGACAACGCGGACGAGGCCGTCGCCGCCATCGACGCGGCGATGCGCGAGGGCGCCTTCGGGGCCTCCGGCACGCGCATCGTGATCGAAGAGCGCATGTACGGCCGGGAGGTCAGCGGGCACGCGTTCAGCGACGGCATCACCGTGCGCCACATGCCCTTCTCCTGCGACCACAAGCGCATCTTTGACGGCAACGTCGGCCCGAACACCGGCGGCATGGGCGTCTACGCCCCGCCCACCTGGCTCGTCCCCGACACCGCCGAGGCCATCCGCACGACGATCACGGAGCGAGCGATCGCGGCGATGGCGGAGATGGGGCGGCCGTTTGCGGGCGTCCTGTACCCCGGCATCATGGTCACCGAGACCGGGCCTCGCGTCTTCGAGATCAACGCCCGCTTCGGCGACCCGGAGGCGCAGGTGCTCCTCCCGAAGCTCCGCTCAGACCTCCTCACCGTCCTGGACGCGTGCGCGCACCAGCGACTCGCGGACGTCGAGGTCGAGTGGGACGACCGTGCCTCGGTGGGCGTCGTGATGGCGTCCGAGGGCTACCCGGGTCCGACGCAGACCGGCCGCCTGATCGAAGGCATCGCGGACGTGGACGACGACGTACAGGTCTTCATCGCGGGCGCGAAGCGCGTCGATGGCCGGCTGCTCACCTCGGGCGGTCGGGTGCTGTGCGTCGTCGCGCAGGCGGACACGATGGAGGCGGCGCAGGCGAAGGCCTACGACAACGTCGCGCGTATCCACTTCGAGGGCGCGCAGTATCGACGCGACATCGGTGACACCGCCGCACTCCCCCTCGAGTTCGCGCGCTAGTCCTCGTCGTCGCCGCTCCCGCCCGAGCCGAGCGAGAGGAAGGCGTCGCGGACGTCCTCGGCGCCCGAGCCACGTTCGAGGACGGCGATGACGACGTTGGCGTTGAAGTAGTTGAAGCCGGTCGGCAGTTCGCAGTCGTCAGTCTGCGGCTCGAGCTGGCCGTCTTCCATGACCCAGTCGGCTTCGCGGGCCTCGGCGTCGGGGTAGACCCAGAGGGACCAGAGGGCGTCACCCTCCGCGCGGAACGCCGTGCCCGGGACGGACGTGTCGGGACACAGCTGCTCCACCTCGTCGTCGACGGCGAACGAGCCAGCGCCGGACTCAATCGCGGCGCGCACGTCGGCGCTGCCGTACGGAGCGCCGAGGCGGTCTCCAGCCTGTGGCGACGAGGTGGCTGACGGCGTCGGGGTCGCATCGTCGTCATCGTCGTCGTCCGGCATCGCGGTGGGTGTCGTGTCGCCGGGCGTCGGCGTCGCCGCGCCATCCGCGGGCGTGGCGCCTTCGGTCGGGGCGGTGGAGGGCGAGGCCTCCGCGGAGGCGGTCGCCGTGGCGGTAGCGGTGGAGATGTCGATCTCGGTGCCGTCCTGGCCCGCGATGGTGACCTTGCCGTCAGATCCGCAGGCCACGAGGGCGAGCGCCAGCAGCGCGCCTCCCACGATCGCGAATGCCCGAGCTCCTCGCATAGCGCCGTCCAGTCCCTCCCGTGACCCCGCTTCCACCGTACCCCACGCTCCCGCCTACACTCCCCCTATGGCCACCGTGCGATGTCCTATGCCCGAATGCCGGAAGCGCGTTGACCTCGCGGACTTCGAGGCCATCCCAATCCCGCCGATGCAACCGCCCGCCGAGCCCTGTCTGCACTTCATCGCGGCCTGGGGCGGACGGCGCGGGCCGCTGGCGGAGGCTGTCCTCCACGCTCTCACCGGCAACCGCGAGTTCCTTCACCGCAGTCTCCGACCGCCGGAGGTGGATCCCGCGCGCGTCGAGGCCGTCCGGGACGACCTCGACCGGGTCGCGCGGACGGGCGCGCACGAAGTGCGGCCGGTGGACGACGACAGCGACGAGGCCGCGCTGTTCGGCGACCGGCACGAGGCGAACCAGGTGGCGCGGGAGTTTGCGCACTACATCATCGGACCGGACCCAATCCTCGGCGGGGGCTACCGGTAGCAGGCTCTTGAGCCCGGCACCGCCGGGACTAAAGACCCAGGTCGGGCCGGGCCCGTCCCGTACACTCGAACTGCGGTCTCGGACATGGCGCCGGCACGGTCTGACAGCCGGCGCGTCCCCATGATGGAGGAGGACCGCATGACGGAAGAGGGTTCCATGTTCAAGCACATCCTCGTCACGCTGGACGGCTCGTCGTACGGCGAGCGCGCGTTGGCCTATGTCGCCGATCTCGCCGGTCCGCTGAGCGCGCGCGTCACCCTGCTCGGTGTCGTCCCGGCAGAGGACTCCCCGATGCACGGCACCTCCGAGAGCGGGGCGCAGGACAAGCAGAGCCAGCTCGCTCGCAAGTACCTCGACCGTCACGTCAGTGAACTCACCTCGGGCGGCGTCCAAAACGTCGCCGCCGAGGTACGTGCGGGCTCGCCGGCGCGCGCCATCGTCGAGGCCGCGCGCGAGCTGACTGCCGATCTCATCCTGATGAGCACGCAAGGCCTGGGCGCCGACGAGGACGAGCAGGGCCTCGGTGGAGTCGCGTCGAAGGTGCTCCGCACCGCGCCATGTCCTGTGTTCATGGTGCGCATCCACCGCCCCGAGCCACCCCGCTCCCTGGCGGAGGAGCGCTGGCAAGACGAGGGCGGTGGCCACGTCGGCTAGTCTGCTCCTCGGAGAGCTCGCCCCCGTCCATCATCGGCGGACTCCGGAAGTCCAGAAGCAGGGAGGCCCGATGACATCCGAGGTCCAGAAGGCCCAGATCCGCGTCCGCCCGTTCGGGGACACGAACCCGATCGAGATGCTCCCGGGCGTGGTCCGCCGGACGCTCGTCTCAGGCGACGGCCACACCCTCTGCCGCTTCGAACTCGCCGAGGGCGGCGTGGTGCCGGAGCACACCCATCCGCACGAGCAGGCCGGCACGGTCATCACGGGCCGCGTCCGCTTCCGCATCGGCGACCGTGAGGCCGAGGTCGTCCCCGGCGACTCCTACCTCATCCCGGGCGATGTGCCCCACTCCGCGGTCGCCCTCGAAGCATCCGTGCTCATCGAGGTGTTCGCGCCCGTACGTGAGGAGTACGCGGCCGACTAGGCCCCGAGCTCCCTCGGCAGCGCTCGCTCGAGTCAGAGCGCTGCCGAGGGGCGTATGCGACGGGGGCTAGGCAGCGCCCTCCATCGTGGGCTCGGTGGCCGGGTCGCCGTCAAGGGCGGCGGCGAGCATGGGCACCACAGCGTCGAGCAGGAACGGCAGGCTGAGAACGGTCTGCATCGAGGTCGCCGAGGCGAGCACGCTCGTCGGGCCGTCGTACGCGAGGAAGACGTGGCGGCCTTCCTTCGCGACATCGAGGCCGGCGTACAGGGGATCAGCGAGGAGCATCTCCCGCTTCGCGTCGTCCTCGACCAGCCAGAGCACGACGTCGATATCGAAGATGGAGACGCGCTCCGCGCTGATCTCCACCCAGGCGGCGCCGGCTGCCTCTTCGACGATCACCGGCGGCACGACGAACCCGAGCGCGGTCATGAGCTGTCCACCCGGGTCCGGCGGCGGGTAGGCCTGGTAGCTGTCGCCGCTCGGGTAGGCGTTGATGCCCAAGGCGCCGACGAACTCGGGGTGATCCTCCTTCGCCTGGGTGAACCGCGCCTCGACGCTGGCGATGACCTCCGCGGCCTGCTCCTCCTTCCCGACGGCGATGCCGACGGTGCGGGTGAGATCCTGCCAGGAGATGCCACCGTCAGTGACGCCGGCCGGCGGCGCGATCGTCGGCGCGATCGCGGAGAGGCGGTTGTAGTCCTCCTGCGACAGTCCCATCGGGACGTACAGCGCAACGATCAGGTCGGGCTCCAGCGTGGCGATCCGCTCGAACTGGATGCCGTCGCCATCATCGAGGACCTCGGGCAGCGCGGCATCGCCCAGCTCGTCCTCGGCCCACGGGTGGATCGCTCCGGGCGCGTCACCGACCCACGCCGTCGTCCCGACCGGGACGACCCCGAGCGCGAGGAGGGCGTCCTGCTCGGTCCACCCCACGGTCACGACGCGCGACGGGATGCCGGTGATCTCGGTCGTCCCGTACATGTGCTCGATCGAGCGCACCTCGGAGGTCGCTTCGGGGGTGGACTCCGCGGGGTCGTCGTCGTCTCCGCACGCGGCGAGGAAGGCGGCCGCCAGCGCGGCAGCGCCGACGCCAGTGATGAACTGGCGGCGCGTCGTGTCCTCGATCGGTTCGAGGGCCTCGATCGGTCGGGGGAGGCGGGGTGGCGCGGTCAGGACGCTGGATGACATCGGGGCTCCTTCCGGAGTGCGAGCGCGGGTGGTGCGGGCTACTCGAGCTCCGTGAGCAGCCCATCGAGCCGTTGGAGCGCCTGGAGCGCCCAACCGAACGACTGGAGGTCCAGGTCAGGCGACCCGAACAGGCGGCCCTCCTGCACGGCGGGCAGCGAGAGCCAGAGCGGGTGCTCGAACAGCGGCTCCAGGCCGGGCATCGCCTCGCCGGTCACGTTGTCGGCCGGGAAGAGGATGACGTCCACGTCGTCCAGTGACTGCAACTGCTCGTACGAATACGCCTGCACGCCGCCGGGCAGACCGGCGGCGGCGCTGCCGAGCTGGACGCCGGCTTGCACCAGCAGCGTCGGGAGGTACGCGTCCTCCAGGCTCAGATACCACTGGTCCTGGTAGGCCGAGATGACCGCCCACCGCGTGCGGCCGAGCACCTCCGCGTGGCGGGACTTGATGTCCTCCGCCAGCGCGTCCACCTCGCGTTCGAGCTCGGCGAGGACCTCGCTCCGTCCCACGGTGTCCGCGACCTTGCGCGCGATCGCCTTCCAGTCCGTGACGCCCTCGCCGATCACGACCGTGGGCGCGATCCCGGAGAGCTGGTCGTATACCGCCGGGTCACTCCACCACTCGGCGCCGATGACGAGGTCCGGGGCAAGGGTCGCGATCAGCTCGACGTCGGGGACGCCGCCCGATCCGATCGAGGAGCGCGTAGAGAGCGCGTCGACGTAGTTCGCCGGCCAGTACTCGGCCGTGAACCAATCGCTGAGGGCACCCCGTGGCTCGATCCCCACATCAACCAGCGCGAGGCTCGTGGTGGGGTCGACGGGGATGATGCTCTGCGCCGCGATCGGAATCTCGACGGGGCCGCGTGCCGAGTCCACGGTGCGGGTCGTGGGCGCGTCCGTGGCGGTCGGTGTTGCCTCCGGGTCGTCGTCTCCACACGCGGCGAGGAAGGCGGCCGCCAGCGCGGCCGTGCCGGCGCCGGTGAGGAACTCGCGGCGGGTGGTGTCGAGGGGTGATGCCTCGACTATGCCGTCGACCAGCGGGGCGGGGCGATCGAGCAACAGGACGGGGGTCATCGGCGGTGCTTCCTTCCTCCTCGGGGCCCGTTGGCGGCGGCGGCGGTCATTCGCCTCCGGCGAAGATCGCGCCGAGGTCCTTCACGGCCTGGATGCGGCCCGCGACGCCGGGATGCGCGAAGCGATCGACGACATGGACCTGCCCCGACTGCGCGGCGGGCAGCGTCTGCCACAGCGGCAGCGCCTCCACGGACTCGACGACGGTGGCTTCGTCGAACGCCTCGGACTGGAGCAGGATGACGTGGTCGCCCTGCAGCAGGTTCACCTGCTCGCCGGTGATCTCCGAGCGTCCCGCGCTCAGCGTGGCGGGCAGCGCTTCCTCGTCCGGGTCGAGGGCGACACCGAGGTCTACGAGCACGTCCACCAGCGTGGAGCCGGGCGCGACGTACACGCGGATGTAGTTCGGGTCGAAGATCGACGCGACCGAGGTGGTGACGCCCTCGGGGATGTCCGCCTTCGCCTCCGCGACCGCCGAGTCGTACTCGGCGAGGCGTTCCTCGGCGGTGGCTTCCTTGCCGAACACGGCCGCGAACGTCCGGTACTCAGCACGGAAGTCCGGGCCAGCTACTGGTACGGCCACAACGGGCGCGATCTCCTGCAGCAGTCCCAGCCCGTCGCCGAGGTTCTCCGCGACGACCGTGCTCGTGATGATCAGGTCGGGCTCCAGCGCGGTGATGCGCTCGAAGTCCGGCTCACTGTTGCTGAGCGCTTCCACCTCGCCGACGTCGTACAACGACGTGACACCGCCGAGGAACGACACCTCCGGCCCGGACGCCGAGGAGGCGAGCGGCTGGATACCAAGGCTCAGGAGATCGGAGAGCATCCACTCCTCGCCGAGGGCGACGACGCGCTTCGGCTCGGCGGGGACCTCGGACTCTCCGAGGCTGTGAGACACGATCCGCGTGCCGGGTGTTCCGGTCGGCGTCGCGGTGGACGTCATGGACGTCGAGGTCGGCGAGGCTTCGGGATCCTCGTCCTCCCCGCACGCGGCGAGGAAGGCGGCTGCGAGTGCCGCAGCACCCACGCCGGCGATGAACTGGCGGCGCGTTGTGCTGAGGGGTCGAGTGGCCTTGGGGGTCATGCGTCCACGCCCTCCGACAGGATCGCGGCGACCGTTGCCGGGTCGCCATCGAGCGCCGCTTCGAGCTCCGGGACGAACGAGTCGATGAAGTACGGCAGGCTCAGGACGGTGTTGAACCCGAAGGCGCTGGCGTTCATCCCCTCGAGGAAGACATGCCGGCCCTCCTTCGCCACGTCCAGCGTCCAGTAGATCGGGTGCCCTTCGACCTCGGCGCGCTCGTTGCGCCAGACGATCACGTCGGCGGACTCGAGCAGGTTGATCAACTCGGAGCTGAGGTCGAGCCTGAAGTCGTCACCGAAGCGGGACGCCAGTTCGGCCGGCACCTCGAACCCGAGCGACGTGAGCACACGGGTGCGGAGGTCCTGGGGCGAATAGACGGCGATGTTGCCGTCGGTCCCCATGACCGCGACCACACCGCTGGCGCCGACAAAGCCCGGGTGCTCGTCCCGGATGCGGCTGTTCTTCGCGTCGACCTCGGCGATGACTTCCTCGGCGCCGTCCTCCAGGCCGAGGGCCTGGCCGATCAGCCTCGTCGTCTCGTCCCACGGCATCCCGTAGTCGATGAAGTCGGCCGACTGCGCGATCGTCGGCGCGATCTGGGAGAGGCGCGCGTAATCCTCCTCGGAGATGCCGGAGTAGACCGCGACGATCAGGTCGGGGTCCTGCGCAGCCACCGCCTCGAAGTCGAGTTCCCCACCCGGCGGGATGTCGAGGATCGGCGGCTGGCCCGAGGTAAGCCGGTCCTGCGCCCACGGGAACACCGGCTCGTCGCTGTACCAGTACCGGACAGCAATCGGGACGACGCCGAGGGCCAGCAACGGGTCGTGGTCGCTGAACCCCAGCGACACGACGCGCTGCGGTGGCGCAGGCACCTCGGTCGTGCCGAACTTGTGCGTCACGCGGATCGGGAACCGCGAGTCCGCCGCGTCGGTCGCCTCGGGCGTCCCGTCCGCGTCGTCCTCCCCGCACGCCGCGAGGAACGCGGCCGCGAGGGCGGCAGCGCCGACGCCGGTGATGAACTGACGGCGCGTCGTATCGAGGGGTGGTGTGTCCTCGATGGGGTCGGGAAGCAGGAGGGCTGAGGGGCGCTCAGCCAGCAGCACCGGGGTCATGAGCACGAGCCTTTCTGCCCTCGCACGGTGCGAGGGCATGTGAATGCGATCGTCAGCGTCAGACGGGGAGGCGGGTAAGGGACTCCAACTGGTACTCGGCGACCTCGTGGTTGGCTTCGCCGAAGTGGGGGCCGCACCCGCTCTCGACGAGATCGCGGCCCCCGACGACGACGCCCTCGTAGGCGCCGCGCTCGCCCGACGGCGACTCGAAGTCGAGGCGGACGCGCCATCGGCGGGCCTCGGCGTCCTCTTCGAGGATGTCGCCGCTCCTGCGGTAGTCCAGCCAGGCCCACCCGAACTCCTCGAGGCCGGCGCGGTCGAGGAGCGAGACGCGGTTGGGGACGCCACTCCAGCCGCGCACCTTCAGGAGGAGGTCCTCGGTCGGCACGTCACGGTCGAGGACGTGGCGGGCCGACTCACCGTCGAGGAAGGCCCACTTGTAGCCGTCCGGGAACTCCCAGGCGGTGGGAGCGAAGCGGTGTCCACCGAAGTGGGTCATGCGCCAGGCACGGACTTCCGGGTAGCGACGGCGCGCCCCCATGTAGAGGGGGACGCCGAACTTCGCACAGCAGATGTCCACGCTGCCGTGAGTGCAGACGAAGAACTCGCGGTAGCCGCCGTGCTCCACCTCGACGTTGCCGAACGCCTCGATGTCCGCGGAGTCGTCGAAGACGGCACGAGCCATGTCCACCACGCGCATCGAGTCGAACGGGAAGTGGAACTCGCGGATGCCGAAGCGGGCGGTCGGTTCACCCTCGGGCCGGTCGATGAGCAGGACGCGGCGGATCGAGGGGTCGGACCATTCACGGTCGGGGGCGATGCCGTAGAACGAGGCGTAG